>Ga0256853_1000003_pt1 | contig 85705 bp, 154 predicted proteins | sample BONnt6_FD_181171 | JGI IMG/M metagenome (GOLD analysis project Ga0256853, IMG submission 181171) | Terrestrial sediment cell enrichment communities from Utah, United States - BONCAT_SYTO_Terrestrial_sediment - 6 | ecosystem: Environmental > Terrestrial > Deep subsurface > Rock core/Sediment... | reverse complement strand
GCCTCGAGCTCGTCGGCACCCGCAGGCTGGAACGGCCCCTGTCCGGAGGAGCGCATGACGTATCTGGTGTAGGGACCGCCCATGGGGGATTTCCTTGCCCCGTCGCCGGGGACGTCTCGCTGGTTCTAAGGATCGAATCCGCAGGGTTGTGGATTAAGTCCTTGATGGTCATCAGATAGATCCATGCGAACCCGGTGTCAACGCGATATCCGCTGCCGCCCGGGGATGCGCGCCCGCAGCCTCAGTCGAGGAGCGCGACCGCGAGGCCGTAGATGACGGCGGCCGCAGCCGCCCATAGGCCCAGCACCTCGAACGAGATGCGCAGCCTCGTGACCCTGCGTTTCATGCGTTCCGCGGCCAGCACCCAGAGCATCCCGATCCCGAACGGACCGAGGCTCATGAACGTGCCGATCCCGATCGCCTTCACGATGTTCGCGTCCATGGCGTCACTCCTCCCATTCCTCGTCGAGGTTGCCGTCCTTCTCGATCTTGCGGTGCCACTTCACGATCTCGTCGATGATGTCCCAGTTCGAGCGGTACGTCTCGCAGGTCACGTGCCACCAGAAGGGGTGGAAATTCGGATCCCGGGGACGGTAGACCTCGAGCTTGAAGCCTTCCCTCCTCTTCCCCGTATAGCTGATGAGGCGGCCGACCTTGCGTGTCGGCGTCACGCTCCACGGCATCACCTTCGTCCTCAGGTGCCCGGCGAAGTGGGTGTCGATGAAGGCGACCAGCTTCGTGAACTCCGGCGGCCGCCTCTTCCCGTTGCCGTGCCTGTCGCCATGTCGGTACAGGAGGTGGTTCTCCTTCAGGTCGATGAGGTACTCGATCGTGATCGGGGGCTGCGCCATCGCGGAATCCTTGTCGGTCCGGAACCGATAGCACCCTGCGGCACCATGTCAACAATTAAGTCCCCTTGCGTCCTGCCCGTTCGTGCTCCAATCCTTTCCCATTCGGGACTGAGGAGCTTGCGACGGGGATGAGAAGGATCGGACTGGCATTGCAGGGGATCGGCGCCGCCCTGCTCGCGGCCATGGCGCTCGCGGCCTCGGCCGCCGCATGGGCGTACCTCTCGCAGGCTGCGGTCGGGCTGTTCGCCGGGGCCGCGGTGGCGGCGGCGGGCGTCTACGCGGTTCCCCTCTCCCTCATGCTCATCGTGGCCGGATGGATCGTGGCGAGGCTCCCCGGCGAGGAAACGGCGGAGTGAGCGAGGCACCGGGCACGGTCCTCAGGGCCGCCGCGACCGCGTCCGGCGGAACCCGGCGCAGGTGGAGGCAAGGCTTCCTGTGGGGGCACTTCCTGCTCAGCATCAGCTTCGGGCACCTCTACCTGTCATCGCCGATGGTCCTGATCGGGGCCTGTGCGTACATCGCCTGGTCGAACCCGCACCTCGCGGCCGTCATCCTCTCGTCCGTCGTCGCGGTCACGTCCCTGGGCCATGTCTTCCTGTACCTTGCGGGACTTGTGGACCCCGCCTTCTTCGAGGCCTACGAGAGCGGGGAAGACACCCGCCGTGCGGTCATCCACCGGAGTGTCCTCGGGCTGGCGCTTTCCTCATGCGTGATGTGCGCTTCGGTCTTTGCCATCATCCTGCTCTCGGCCTGACGTGAGGGCGCAGGAGATCGGCTGGTCCTCGCGGCGGCGGGTCCGGGCTGCCGATGATGCTCATCGGCCTTCACTCCTTACTGTGAAGTCCATCCGTCCTCCCTCGCGACTCGGTGCACATTGCTGCCGTGAAGAGGTCGTGCGACGCTTGCTTGTGGGAGGCGGCATCATGCTGGGCAAAGGGATCATCACGTCGTTTGTAGGCGCCTCGCCTTTCATCGCCCTCGCGCTGATCCCGCTGTTGGAATCCCAGAGCTTCGATGATGCCATCTTCACGTACCTGCTGGTGCTCCTCGGTTTCTGGCCGGTCACCTTTCCACTGGCCATCCTCTTCCTGGCCCTGCTGGTGCAAGGGATCAGGATGATTTGCGCCGGGGCCCGCGGCCGCAGGTCCGCCGCCGACTGGGCTTTCTCCCTCTCCCTCTCTCTCGTTGGACTAGCCTCGATCGCAACGGTCTTCTTCCTCCTGTGACAAACAGGATTCCCTCGCCAAAAAATTCTTCGAATCCCCGGGAACTCCTACGGCCAAGCTGACCTTATGTCATTGAAGGCTGTTTTGCCCCATGCCTTCACTAACTTGACCCCCGCGCTCCGGCTCGGGGGTTTTTCTTTGCCTGGAGCCGCTTGCCGCTTCCGGGACACGGCGGATCCGTCTATACGGAAGCCCATGGATTCAAGCCCTTCCTACTCCCGCGAAACCACGGCGATCTCCGAGATCACGGGCAAGCCCGTCAACACATGGTCCGAGGAGTGGCGCGCCGAGTGCGAGGCCCGCACCGTCCTCGCGATGTCCCCCGCCGACCGCCATGCCTACTTCAACGGGCGCAAGGGCGCGGGTGGACGCGACCGCAAGGGCATCGAGGAGATCAGGGGCAAGGCCGGAGCCGACATTCTCAGGGGCTACGTGGCCCGGCTTGAGGAGGTCCGCAGCATCAGGAGGGTCGGGTGAAGGCAATCTTCCACAGGGGACTGTCCGTTCCCGCGAGCGAGCAGGACGCGGTCGGCCGGAGGATTTCCCGCACCGGCGTCCTTGCTCCTACACCGGGAAGCAATCCGAAGAACTTCCGCGACCCGTCCGCCCTCAGGAGGCTTCCGCGGTTCCTGCCGCTCGATGACCTCGTGAAGGCATGGAAGCCCCTCCCGACGAAGACGATGACCTATGCCTGCGGCAACCGCGATGACGCATCCGTGTACGCCTTCGAGCGGGGCATCTCGCGGCCGCACGGGCTGATCGTCTCCTGCGAGCTGTTCCTGGACGACGTCGCGGTCGACCCTCACGACTTCCTGGGCGGGGCGTTCAGGTACCATGGCTACTTCAAGCAGCCGCTTGAGGTGATCGAGCGCGAGATGGCCAGCCTGTACGGTGACGCGATCCGTCCATACATCCAGCGCGCGTCGGAGACGACGCTGGAGCAGGCCGAACAGCGCTTCGCGCTTTGCGACGTCGCCTGCTGCGATCCCGACGTCGTTGCGGCCCACCTGCGCAACCAACGGGACATCCACGGGAGGTGGGATACCGTGTTCCGGTCGGCCTTCCTCATTCCGGCGAAGGTTCCCCGCTCCGCCGTTCAGCCGTTCTGGAAGCAACGCATGAACCGTGTCCCGTCCGGCAGGGGCATCAGCTACGACTTCCTGTTCAAGAGCCTGCTGTCCTAGAGACCCGCAGGCATCGACATGCTGCCTGCATCGTCGCACGCCTCCAGCACCCATGTTCCGGGACATCCTCCCTTGCACCGGACGAGCTCCACCTTCCAACGGGCGCGTCCGAGGCCCGGTGCTGGCAGCGCCTCGGACCCGGCGGGACCTATCCGCCATCGGGTGACGGCCGCCGTGGGCAGTTCGCTCATGGCCCTCTGGCCTGCGGTCCACCAGCGGCGTATCACGAGCGTCGCCACGCCCGACGCCTCTGCCGCGAGCTGGATGCGGCGGGACTCCCTCAGCCCCATACGGGTGACCTCCGCCACGACGGCGGCCAGCCCCCTCTCCTTCAGGCCTTCCTCGACGAGGGGCAGAACCTCCCGGTCGCCGGGCGCGAGGGCATGGATGACGCGCTCAGGCCCGAGGCCGCACCTGGCGAGGCCGGGAGCATTGAGGTCGTCGCGGGTCCGGCACCACAGGACAGGTCCCTTCAGGCGTGCCGCGATCCCGGCTGCGAAGGACGTGGTGCAGCTCGCGAACTCCGAGGCGGGGCCCGCCTCGACCATCTCGTGCAGCGCGCCGCGTGCGAGTCCGCCGCCCGGGAGCAACCTGTCGACCGCCCCCACTCCGAAGGGAAGTGCCTCCCTCCTGTGGGCAAGGCCCTCTACGAGTCCGATCTTGGCCCTGAGTTCCTCGACCACCGCCCGACGCACGGCATCCATTCCGTCACTCCCGCCCAAGCTTCCACGGCGGGTAGACGTTCCTGATACGTTCTCGGTTCCCGGGCGTCGCCCTGTGGCAGGATCAGATGAAGCGCCGGGCCGTCCGGACGTGGTCCGAAAGAGGGATCGCGAACAGCGTCTCCCCCGCCTCGTTGACCACCTCGAGCCTCCAGTTGCCCCACTCGTCGCTTTGGTCGTCCGCCTCGGCACAGAACTCGTTGACGGCCAGCATCGCCTGGGTCCTGGCCTGATCGAGGTCCCTGACCATCATGCCCTTTTCGTCGGCGATGACTTCCTGGCCGTCAGTGAGATGGAAGAAGCAAAGCATCTGGTAGCACTCTCGGAGGCCTGGCTCTCGGGCAGCCGGCCCGTCTTGTTATTCCGGTAAATTGATGATGCGGGAAACGTTCCCAGGATTGATTTTATTCCACGCCGATGCACGTGGGAAATGCGAGAGGGCGGGCGCAACTACGCCCGCGGCCCCTGTCGGCCGGGGCTTCTGTCCGGGAGCCTGCGGGAGTGCAGGTGATCGAGTGGGACGAAGCTATCCATGACGGGCAGGGAGTTAAGGCGGACCCCTCGGGAAGTCAACGTGCGCCTGCGTCATTTCGGCCATGGGAAGGATGCATACAGCCACGCCGGCAGGAATTCGTGGCCGATTGTCCACTTCCGGCAAGAATCCGGTTCGGATTTCGCGGAGCAGACCATGATTTCATTCCTTTTGGGGTCTCGGGCAGAGGTTTTCGCGCGAATCGCCCCCTCGGACCGAAAGGAGCCATCGTGCTTGGCGCAAGGATGGGGTCGGGCATTAGACTGAAGTCTGATCGAGTCCTTGTCATCCCCGCTCCGGCGCAGGCGGGGATGACCTCCCGCCGTGTACCCGAATCCATGCTCCGAGGATTTTCAGGCCATGACGCTTCCCCGTCCCACCATCCGTGCCAGGCTGTTCCTGATGGCAGGGCTGTTCCTCGTCCCCATCACCCTGCTGGCCTGGCTCTTCTGGCAGCAGTCCATGAAGGACATCGGGTTCTCGGCGAAGGAGTCGGACGGTGTCGTCTACCTTGGCGAGGTGTGGCCAGTGCTGCACGGGCTCGTGATCCAGTCGGCAGAGACCGACGCCCGCGCACCGCGCGTTGGCGGCGACCTCCAGCGCATGTCCGACACCTACGACGAGGCGATGAATACGGCTGGACCCGCCTCCGAACTCCGCGCTGCGCTCTCGAAAGCGGGATGGCCTCTCGCCAAGGAGGCCCGCCATCCCGACACGGTCGCTGCCATCGCGGCAGCCCGGACCCTCCTCTCCAAGGTCGGCGACGGCTCGAACCTGATCCTCGACCCCGATTTGGCAAGTTATTACGTTATGGACACGGTCCTGCTGAAGCTGCCGGAGGTCATCGATCGGGCAGGTATCCTCATAGGCATGGCGAGGGAACAGCAGTCGCAGGCATCGCTCTCGGACGGCCAGAAGGCCGAGATCATGATCCAGGCAGGAGCCTTCGAGTCGGCCGCCAGCGGCACCGTGAGTGGTCTCGACACCGCCTCCCAGAACGATCCCGACGGGCAGGTGAAGGCGAACCTGGGCGAGCTGTCCAGGGCATTCGACGCGGCGGCGAAGTCCTACCTGGCCGAGGTCAACAAGGTCGCCACCGCCCTGCGCGACGATGCCTCCAGGACTTCCGTCGACCTTTCCCCCCTGAACGCTGACTTCGCCTCCCTGATGACGGCCTCCGACAGGTTGTGGGCAGCTTCAGCCAAGGACCTCGACCGCCTGCTCGACGTGCGCGTGGACGGCTTCCGCACGAAGCTGGGACTCAACCTTGCGGCCTCCCTTTTCGTGACACTCCTGGCCTTGGTCTTCGTGGCCCTGATCGCCCGTTCCGTCGTCAAGGGGCTTGGGTCGGTGGCCGCCTCCCTCTTGGCCATGGAGGGCGGCTCCCTCGACGCTCCCGTCCCGCACGTCGGCGACCGCGACGAGATCGGCAAGGTTGCCCGTGCCGTCGAGTCGTTCAGGGACGGAACCGTGCGCCGCCTGACGGAGGCCAACTCCTCCGAGCGCGAGGAGGCCATCAGGGCGAACCAGCGACAGGCGTTGCAGGCGGTTGCCCGCCGCATCGAGGGATCCGTCGCGGCCATCGCCAACCGTCTCGAGGAGACGGCCGGGGCCATGCAGTCGGCCACCGGGAACGTCGCGGGCAACGCCGGGGCCATGACGGCAGAGGTGACGGACGCCGTCGCCAGCCTCAAGGCATCGAACGAGGACTCCCAGTCGGTCACGTTCGCTGTCGGTGAGCTGGCCCATTCCATTTCCGAGATCGCGGGCCAGGCCGGGCAGGCCTCCTCCATCGCCGAGCAGGCCTCCGCGCGTGCCGGGGACGCCATGAGCCGGGTCGACCAGCTCACCAGGTGCACCGACCAGATCGGCCACATCGCGACCCTGATCACGGGCATCGCCTCGCAGACGAAACTCCTTGCCCTGAACGCCACCATCGAGGCGGCCCGAGCCGGAGATGCCGGCAAGGGCTTCGCCGTCGTGGCAACCGAGGTGAAGTCGCTCGCCGGGCAGACGGCCACGGCGACCGAGGAGATCGAGCGCCAGATCGGCGACATCAGGGCATCGGCCGCCGGGGTGGTGGAGGTGGTCTCGGAGATCAACCGGATCATCAGGTCGATCAGCATCGTCTCGGGCACCATCGCGAGCGCCGTCGAGGAGCAGAACGCGGTCACGGGCCAGATGAGCGAGAGCGTCATCAGGGCCTCCCAAGGCACGGCTGCGGTGATCGAGCGTGTCGCCCGCATTCCGGAGAGTGCGGCCGAGGCCCAGAACGTGATGGGCGAACTCGACCAACTGGCGAGGAAACTGGGAGGCGACGCGGTGGAGCTGCGCGGCGCCGTCGACGACTTCCTGCGTGAGCTGGCAGGGTGAGGCACGTGGCACCATCACGCCTCAGGCAGGGCGTGTAGCCGTCACAGTCCCGGTGCCGGAGCCTCGGGAGTCTCCGGATCGCCGTCAGGGGAGACATCGAGCGCCATGGCCTTCGGGGGGCGGCAAATGGCGGTTTTCCAGTTCCCCCTGGCCAGCTCGAAGCCGAACCTCGCGTACCAGCGCTCGAGGTCGTCAGAGGACGGCGACAGCGGCGCTTCGTCGTCGAAGTCCTCTTCGTCCTCGAAGTCCTCGCCGTCGGCAAAGGGATCGTCCTCGCAACGGTCGCCCTCGTCGTGGACGATGTGTCCGGACAGCGTCACGTCGAGTCGATCGCAGATCGCGCAGATGATCCCCATGGCACGAGAACCGTGCCCCTCGTCCATCGGGTTGGCGACTATGGTGTCGATGTACAGGGTCTCGGACCCGTCCGTCCTGATGACGGCACCGACTTCCGGGATGGCGCGCAGGGCCGTGTTGATCTCGTCGAGTGCAATGGAGGCCGGGCTGGCGTTGCGCCGTCGGCTGCGGGCCTGCCCGGCAGTTCTCGTCATGGTCTTCTCGCGCTTGCTCATGGGCGCATTCATGCGCAGGTCATTGCACGTCACAACCGTCGACCTGCCGCTAGGACGGAACCGTATCCCTTCCGGCGACTGCGTATCGGTCCCTGCCGGAGTGCTTGGCGATGTAGAGGGCGGCATCGGCCCTGGAGACGAGGACGTCCGCATCCACGGTCTCGTTCTCCCCGACGCTGGCAATCCCCAGGCTCGTAGTGGCCTTGCCGTCGGCACCCCTCGGATTTGGGATGGCGGCCGCGCGCAGGAGGTCCCGGACGCTCTCCGCGACGGTCACGGCCCCCTCCGCGTCGCAGTCCGGCAGGATGACGGCGAACTCCTCGCCGCCGTACCGGGCGACCACGTCGTCGGGCCTGCGGGCTGCCTTGCGGAGCACCTTCGCGAAGGTGCACAGGGCCACGTCCCCCGCCTGGTGGCCGTACGTGTCGTTGACGGCCTTGAAGTGATCCATGTCGAGCATCAGGAGGGCCATCGGCAGCCCTGTTCGCCTGGACCTGCGGACGGCCTTGGCCAATGCCTCGTCGAAGCCCCGGCGGTTGGCCACCCCGGTCAGGGGGCATGTCTCCGCCAGCGTCTCCAGTTCCCGGTTCCTCCGCCACAGGTCAAGCTCGTCCATGGCGATCGCCGCGAAGTCCGAGAGCGTCGCCACGTCGAAGCCCTCGGCGTCGCCCGGGTTCCGCTTGAGGATGCAGAGGGTCGCGAGCACCAGCCCGTCCTCGGTCACGAGCGGCACGCCCGCGTAGAACCGCAGCGGAATGGTGGGCGCGACGGGGTGTCCCTCGAGGCGGGGGTCGGTCCACATGTCCCCGATCACGAGAGGCTCGCCGCTGGAGATCACGAGCTGGCAGACGCTCCGCTCACGCTCGATCCAGGGAGCGACGCCCTCCGCGCTCACGGACTTCATCCATTGCGTGGCCTCGTCGACGAAGCCGATGAAGGCCACGTCCGCGCCGAAGTGCTTGGCGGCCAGCCGCGTGATGCGGTCGAAGCGCTCGTCCCTCGGCGTGTCGAGGATGCCGCAGGAGTACAGGAACTCCAGCCTCTGGGCCTCGTTGCTCGGGGGCGCGGGTACGGCGAACACTTCATCATCTCCGGGGCCTCTGGCCCGCATCTTGCGTTGTCCTTGTAAGGACTAGATAGCCGACGCCCCGCTGCCTGTCATCTCCCCGCCGGCACCCTGCGTCGGTGAGTCCTTGTCGAGTTGAAAACATCCTTAATGCCGCCGGCGGACTAAGGATTCAGGGAACAAGCAGGCGGCCCGGCGAATTCCTCGAAGTAGGGATATGTGCCTACGTGGACTTTCCTGCGCCGGTGAACTTAACCTCATGCAAGGATTGCTGAGCCAAAATGGTCCAGTGTGCTCGCAGTCCGATCTCGGCGCCCGCCGACCTCCTCCCCCTCCCCGGGCGGCGGGCGCCGCAACCACATGACAACGCAAAAAAAACGACATGGAGAAACGCCTTGTTCGGTTCCTCACGTGAAACGGCCGCGAAGCTGGCCGCGCTCGACCGCTCGCAGGCCGTCATCGAGTTCGACCTCGACGGCAACATCCTCGACGCCAACGGCAACTTCCTCTCCGCCGTGGGATACCGACTGGACGAGATCAGGGGCAAGCACCACTCCATGTTCGTGGAGCCATCCCACAAGGACAGCGCGGAGTACCGGACCTTCTGGGACGCCCTGCGCCGCGGCGAGTTCCAGTCCGCGGTGTACAAGAGGCTCGCCAAGGGCGGCAGGGAGATCTGGATCAGGGCGACCTACAATCCGGTCCTCGGGCGCGGAGGCAGGCCGATCAAGGTCGTGAAGTTCGCCACCGACATCACCCAAGACAAGCTCCGCTTCGCCGAGCTCGAGGGCAAGCTCGCCGCGATCTCCCGCGCACAGGCCGTGATCGAGTTCGACCTCGAAGGCAACATCCTCGACGCAAACGAGAACTTCCTGAACGTGCTCGGCTACCGCCTCGAGGAGATCAGGGGCAGGCATCACTCCATGTTCGTGGAGCCGTCCTTCAGGGACACCCCCGAGTACCGGGCCCTGTGGGACTCCATGAAGGCGGGCGAGTTCCGGTCCGACAGGTTCAAGCGCATCGGCAAGGGCGGGCGCGAGGTGTGGATCCTCGCCTCGTACAACCCGATCCTCGACGCGAGCGGGCGGCCTTACAAGGTGGTCAAGTTCGCGTCCGACATCACCGACGCCGTGAGGGACCGCCTGCGGCGGGCGGAGGTCCAGAAGGAGATCGCCTCGGACCTCGGCGGAATATCCGGTGCCGTCTCCGAGGTCACCCAGCAGGCCGCGAACGCCGCGAGCGCCTCGGAGGAGGCCTCCGTCACCGTGCAGGCGGTCGCCGCCGGTGCCGAGCAGCTCGCCGCGTCCGTCAGCGAGATCAGCCAGCAGGCGAGCCTGGCGCTCTCGATCTCGAAGGAGGCGGTCGAGAAGGGAAGGAAGACGAACGAGGTGGCGTCGGGCCTCGCCGTGACGGCGCAGAAGATCGGCGAGATCATCACCCTGATCGAGCGCATCGCCTCGCAGACCAAGCTCCTGGCGCTGAACGCCACCATCGAGGCGGCGCGCGCCGGGGAGTCCGGCAAGGGCTTCGCCGTCGTCGCGTCGGAGGTCAAGGAACTCGCCACGCAGACGGCCAAGGCCACCGAGGAGATCAGCCGCCAGGTTACCCAGACGCAGGAATCGGCCCGGCACGTCGTCGAGGCCATCTCCGGGATCACGGACGTGGTGTCCAAGGTGAACGACATCTCCATCACGATCTCGGCCGCCGTCGAGGAGCAGTCCGCGGTGACGACGGAGATGTCGTCCAACATGCAGACCGCCTCGCACAGCGTCACGCTGATCAGCGGCAGCGTGAACGAGATCGCGAACTCGGCGGAACACGTGAACGTCGCGACGGCAAGGGTGAGCGCGGCGGCGCAGTCCCTGGGGTGAGCGGCATGTCCCGGCGATCGCCCCGCCGGGATCGGCTCACATGGCACCTTGCCCGAGGTACCGCGTGTGCCAGCTCAGGGACTCGCCCAAGAGGTGCGGCGTGTGCCTTCCCGGGGCCTCGCGCATCGCGCGCTCGAGATACTCCTCGAGGGCGGGCCGGAAGCTGGGGTGGGCGCATCTCTCGATGATGTGCCGTGCCCGCCGCCTCGGGGCAAGCCCCCGGAGGTCGGCGAGACCCTGCTCGGTCACGATGACCTGCACGTCGTGCTCGGTATGGTCCACGTGGGACACCATAGGGACGATGCAGGAGATCGCCCCGCCCTTCGCGACGGACGGCGTCATGAAGAACGACAGGTAGGCATTGCGGGCGAAGTCGCCGGAGCCGCCGATGCCGTTCATCATGCTCGATCCCATGACGTGCGTGGAGTTCACGTTGCCGTAGATGTCGGCCTCGATCATCCCGTTCATGGCGATGACGCCGAGCCTGCGGATCACCTCCGGGTGGTTGCTGATCTCCTGCGGGCGAAGGACGATCCTCTTGCGGAACTCATCGATCCCCGCCTCGAACCGCGCGGCCGCCCCGTGACTCAGCGAGAGGGCCGTCGCGGAGGCGAACGACAGCTTGCCCGAGGCCACGAGGTCGAGCATCCCGTCCTGGAGCACCTCCGTGTAGGCGGTCAGGTTCTCGAACGGGCTGTCCTGCAAGCCCGCGAACACGGCGTTCGCCACGTTTCCGACCCCCGATTGGAGCGGCAGCAGCTCGGGCGGCAGCCGCCCCTTCGCCACCTCGTGCTGGAGGAAATCGATGATGTGGCCCGCGATGAGGCGTGAGTTGGCGTCCGGCGGGGTGAAGGTCGTGTTGCGGTCCGGCTGGTCGGTCTCCACGATGGCGACGATCTTCGCGGGATCGCACAGGAGGTAAGGCGTTCCGATGCGGTCGCCGGGATGGGTGAGCGGGATCGGCTTGCGGTGCGGGGGAAGGCGCGTGCCGTAGTAGACGTCGTGCATCCCTTCGAGGTTCAGGCTGTGCCTGCCGTTCACCTCGATGATGATCTTGTCGGCCTGGTCGAGCCAGGTCTTGTTGTTCCCGATCGAGGTCGACGGGATGAGGCGTCCGCCCTCGAGGATTGCGGCGACCTCGACGACGGCCACGTCCAGGTGTCCCAGGTGTCCGAACCAGACGAACTGGGCCACGTGCGACAGGTGGATGTCGAGATATTCCATCTGCCCGGCGTTGATGCGCTCGCGGCACGTCGGGTCCGACTGGTACGGCAGGCGCTGTTCGATGCCGTCGACCTTGGCGAGCGCCCCGTCGAGCTCGGGCGCCGTCGAGGCCCCCGTCCAGACGCCGATCTTGAACTGCTCCCCGCGCTCGTGCGCGTCAAGGATTCGCCTCGCCAGGGCGGCGGGCACGTCCTTGGGATAGCCGGCCCCGGTGAACCCGCTCATGCCGACGTTCGCGCGGTGCGGGATCAGGGCGGCTGCCTGCTCGGCCGTCATCACCAGGCCGCGAAGTGAGGGGTCAAGGACTCTCGTGTCGTTCGTCATGTTCAAGCTCCTGATGAACGTTTGGAGCCGGCAACGACGAAAGTCTCCTCGGGAGTAATACTTAGGTGGATGACCGGACGGTTCCCGGCCGTGTTGCGGGCTAGAGTTTGTCGGGGGATTCCCAGATGAGGATGCTGCGGGCGAGAAGCGCCTCCGTCTCGGGGCACGTCGCCTCGATCTCCTCCCTGGTGAGGGCATCGTAGTTGATGACGTATTCGCCGACCATTGGCACGGCCTCGCTGGGCTGGCCGCTCGCGACGGTCTCGGTCTCGTCCTTCGGGTTATCGGCCATCGGCTCCTCCACTCCCGGTGATTGAACCTTGTCCTGCCTTGGAACTCAATGGCCGTCATCTCAGGGCGACGGCAGTCATCGCCCTGAACATTTCCTTTCGCGCCTCCGGAGCCGAGAGGTCGCTTGACGCAACCTCGGCTTCCCGTGCCATCACGTCGGACGATTCAATCAGGGTCTCCAGAACCGCCCTTACGACCAGGTCACGATCGAAGCGGTTCGCGACGTTCATCGGCCCGAGGGTATCGATGGCTTGTGATGCCTTCTCGATGATGTCCATCCCACATCCTGTTCCCGCGACGGTCGCTGCCCAGCAAGCAAGATGTCTCAGGCGTTCGGTTTCGATACCCGTTCGAGAAGGGCCAGCAAGTTGTCCGGGATCGGCTCGCGACCCAGGTCTGCCTCGTACATCGCGCGCAAACCGTTGCCCAGACGGGTCAGCGCGGCACGGTCCAGCCTCGGGTCCGGCGGGGGGCCATCGCTGCCGCCGCCAGCCAGTGCTGCCCGTGACGCCACCGCCTTGGCGTACAACTCTTCCTGCCGCATCGTCCCCTCCCGGTCAAATCATGGACGCGGGAAACTAGACGATGATTGTGGCAATCACCATGCGCCTTTGAGGCCTATTGCCGGCAAATGACACCGCTCTATGCGCCAACCCTGTGAGCCGCCGCGAGCCAGTGCCTCAGCCGTCCGGCATCCTGTCTGTTGAAGGATGCCCTGCGCTTCAGGTCGTCGAAGGTGTCGCCCCTGACGGCACGCTCGTAGGAAGCGCGGGCGATCACCTCTGCCTGCTCGTCGGTGAGACGGATGACGGGAGACGCATCGAGGGCCGGCAGGACCCTGATCGGCGACGGCACCTCCGCGGACGCCTCGACCGGGAGCGCCACCGCGATCGGCTCCTGCACGGTTCCCAGGACCTCGCGGAGCGCAGCCATGGCATCGTCGTAGGCTTTCTCGGTTTCCGGGTTCTCCGGCACGGGCATCGGGGGGAAGTCCACCCGTGCGGCCCCGACGGGAACCTCCCGCTTCGGGCGCGTGCTTCCCGGCTTCCCCCTCGAGGAGGTCTTGGGTGCGGCTGCCTTGGCCTTCGGAGCTGCCGACTTGCCCTTCGAGGCCGTCGACGGCTTGGCAGTGGCCGGGGATTTGGTGCTGGCTCCCTTGGCGGTCGCAGCCTTCGTGGGGGAAGCCTTGGCCGTCGCACCCTTGGCCGGAGTCCTCGGCGCCTTCGCTACCTTCGCGGTTGCGGGAACCTCGGCCGCCTTGCCGCCCTTGGGTTCCTTGCTCGCCTTCGCCGTCTTGCCTGCCATGGTCGCTTCCCCTGTGCGCGTTCGGTTCCCCCGAATCGTCCCCCTTGCCGCGTGCCGGCTCAAGCTCGGGGGACCGTACAGTCGTACCATGCGGGTTCTAACGGCAACAATGAGGCATTCGATCAAGGGAGCCACTGATGTCCGATACGCCCGAGACCATCGACCTCTGCTACTTCTCGGTCGACGTAAGGGTCGGCGAGCCGGCCGTGATCGTCGAGGAGGATTTCGGAGGTCCGTTCGACGTCAATTACGGGGTCGAATACACGCGGCCGAAGCCCGGCAGGAAGGGCGGGGAATACCGTTCCTCCGAGACCCGCATCGGCCGTGCCGAGTGCCAGATCTACAACGGCAGGGTCGTCGGCTACACCTGGGATCTCGCGACGAACCGGGAGGAAGCCATGGCACGGCTCCACGATCGGGTGGCGTCCGTCCTCAACCAGGAAATCATGCGCTTCCAGGCGAGCCTCGATGGGATGAGGGTCGCGGAGGTGGAGCGGAACCCGGCCGGCCCCGCTCCCTGAGCGGGTTCACTCGGCCGCCACAGCCCTCGCCAGCCCCCTGTTTCCCGGACCGCCCTCGCCCATCCAGGCATCGCTCACGAGGATGGAGTAGAGCGCGTCCGCGTCTGACGCGGAACGGAGCCGGGCAGCGAGATCGGGAACCCTGAGGCGGCGCGCGACGGACGACATCGCCCTGAGGAGTGTCCTCTCATCGCCGACGGGAGCGAGGACCATGAAGACGAGGTCGACTGGCTCCCCGTCAACGGCACCGAAGTCGATCGCGGGCTTCAGCCGGACGAATGCGCCCAGCGGGGCGGTCAGTCCCTCGACCGGGGCATGGGGCACTGCCGTTCCTCGCCCGAGGCCGATGGTGGTGCTCTCCTCATGCTCGAGGAGCGCGGCATAGACCTTGCCGGGGTCGAGGCTCGAGACCTTTGCGGTGATGTGGGCAAGCTCCCTGAGGACGTGGCGCCTGTTTGGCGCACCCAGCCGCGGGACGACCCTGTCGACCGAGAGGAATTCGGAGATTTCCATGCGAAGCAGCCTTCTTGCGGGATCCGACGTGCCCTGGGGCGTCGGCCTTGGTTCTTGTTCTTGGTGTCAGGACTGCCCGGGACGTCGCTCAGCGAGGCGTCACGGGCGCAGGAGTGCCCGTTCGTTGTCGGCCCGCCCGCAACTGCATTCTCCGTCTGCTCGCGAACTGCGTCCTCATAGTGAACGATCTCGTCATCGTCCAGCATCCTTCAATATACCTTTGGGGGTATGCGGGCCGGAACGCCGGCCCGCACGACGCTGCCCGTCAGGCCCAGGAACCTTCCCAGTGGTGGGACTCGGTCGAGCGGTGGCGCTTGTCGTCGCGCAGCTCGCGCTTCAGGCGGCGGAGCTGCTTGGCGGCGCGCTCGAGGGCGTGGTCGAACGCCTTTCGGCAGTCGTCATCCGAGGACTCGCCGATCACGTGCTTCAGGGCGCCCATGTGGATGTCGACGGTGCAATGGTAGCCGTGCCCGTCCTTGCGGAAGTGGACCGAGGCGGAGCTGAGATGCCCGAAGTACTTGTCGGCCGTTCGCTGGATGGCGTCCCTGGCGTGCTGCGGAAGCGCCTCGCCGAGTCCCACGTTCGAGCTCTGGACTGTGATGACTGGCTTCGCGACGTCGTTCTTCATGGGACAACCTCCAAGCGTGCTTGAACACTGGCCGGGAGATTGCCACCGGGTAACCTCCCGGTGTCCGCCGAAAGGATTCAACGGACAAGCTTATGATAGCGAGTCCTTTTGCGCCGGTCTCGCGAAATCGGTCCGGACGATCTCTTCCGGGTCCACGGCAGGCATGCTATGCGGGAACTGAAGGGGCCTTGCACGAAGGGCGGAGGACACCATGCGCAGATACGAGTTCGCCATCGTGAAGTTCAACGGCAGCCGCGGCGCCCTGCTGTGCAACGATTGCAGCCGGATCATCGCGGAAGGCTTCGACCACGAGGACAAGGTGCACAGGTGCAAGGGCGGCTGCCCGAAGCCCGCCTTCAACGATATGTGCGCTGACGTCCACGTCGATCTCGGCGGGGACAGCGACAAGGACTGAGAACTCACTGCCTCCTGCCTGTTTCTCGGGCGGTCGTCCTGCCGCAGACGGCCGGCTGATGTAGTTCGCCGCCCAGTGCTATTCTGAGTGCAGCAAGCAATAGGGACATGGGGCATACGGATGGCATGGTCGAATGCGTTGCGGATCGCCGTTGCGGCAGCAATGGCGTCAGCGTTCATGACTCTCGCGCAGGCGGACCCCGGTCCGATCTTCCGCTACAGGCTCACAATCAATCCTTCTGGTGGTGTTGGCGGGTCTAATGGCGGCGGAGCAGGTGGCGGGACCACCCCCACACCGCCTGCTCCGCCGCCTCCACCCACAATCGCCTTTGCCACCCACACCTTCCCGGAGGCTACCGTCGGGACCGCGTTCTCATTCGACTTCAAGCCGTTGGCGGACGTGAAGAACCCCGATGGCACGGGCGTGGATCCTTCCGCCCTCGCATGGGACATTCCCGAGGAGGACGAAATCCCGGGGCTTTCCCTCAGCGCGTCCGGGACCGGCGGCGGTGTCCTGTCCGGCAATCCGACGCAGTCGGGCAACTACAGCTTCGAGGTCGTCGGCAGCTACCTGACCGGAGAGGGACGGCAGGTCTACGTGCTCAAGGTCGGCTCGATGTACCTCGAGGTCGTCAGCATCTCGGCAGGCATCAATCACGCCTGCGCCGTCACCACCGAAGGCGGCGCCAAGTGCTGGGGCATCAACGGCAGCGGCCAGCTCGGGGACGGCACGACAACCCAGAGGACGGCTCCCGTTGACGTGGTCGGTCTCGAGACGGGCGTCACCGCGATCTCCGCCGGGGGACCCCATACCTGCGCGATCCACTCGGGAGTGGCGAAGTGCTGGGGGCAAGGGACCAACGGCGAGCTCGGACAGGGAGCCTTCGCGTCCAGCCTGACCCCGGTAGCCGTCAGCAACCTGGGTGCCGGCGTGAAGTCCATCTCCGTCAGCAGGAACTCTTTCGCCTGCGCCATCACGGCTTCGGACGGCGCGAAGTGCTGGGGCTATAACCCCAACGGACAACTCGGGGACGGGACAGGCACGAACAGGAACGCGGCCGTCGACGTGCAGAGCCACACCTCCGGCATCTCGATGATCTCGACAGGGAACTTCCACGCCTGCCTCGTGACCACGGCGGGAGCCGCCAAGTGCTGGGGAGCCAACCCCGACGGCCAGCTCGGTACCGACAACTTCGACCCGTACGATACGCCCACCGGAGTGTACGGACTCTCGTCCGGAGTGAGGTCGGTCTCCGCAGGCAAGGACCATAGCTGCGCGGTGTTGACGTCAGGTGGCGCGAGGTGCTGGGGCAGGAACCAGATGGGGCAGATCGGAGACGACACCTATACGTCCCCGTACGTGCGCCCTGTAACCCCCTTCGGCCTTGCTTCGGGAGTTGCGGCCATCTCGGCCAGCGTCAATCACACCTGTGCGGTGACAACCTCCGGAGGCGCCAAATGCTGGGGCGGCGGCAACCTGGGGAACGGCGGCGGCGGCAGCCCGAGGCCCGTGGACGTCTCCGGTCTCACGTCGGGTGTATCCATGATCTCGTCGGGGCAATCGCTGACATGCGCGGTGGGATCGGGTACGGCAAGGTGCTGGGGGTCGAATGGCAACGGACAGCTCGGCAACGGGACCACGACGGCCAGCAGCATCCCCGTGCTCGTGAGATCGAAGTGACGTTGCGATCTTAAGCCGTGACGTGGATCGTCCTCGTGGGCGCGCCCTCTCCGAGGCGCTCGTGAGGACTCCACCAGAAAACGCCGCTCTTGCGAACCTTCATGTGGCCTTCGACCCAATACGGCTCCTCGGGGGACTTCCTGGACTGACCCAATGCGTGGGCGACGAGGCGCCGCTTCTGGACCTTCGAGAGGTTCAGCGTGATCGACCTGTGTGACAGAAGTGGCGGCTTCGGGTTCTTGCCCTGCGCCCGCTTCTTGTTGAGCTTGTCGAACGTCGCCTCCCGCCCGTAAGCGATCAGGTTCCGGCTGTTCATGATGACCAGCAGCGACAGGATGAAACGCCATTCCGACGCGAGATCGTAGTCGGCGGAGTGCTCGAATACGGCCAGCGCCTCCTTGTTCCCACGTGCCCGCTCCCAGGCAGGTTCCCAGTAGTCCGGTATGACGGCTTCCAGCCGCACGGAGAGCTGCGCCGCTGCCTCCCGCTCCCCTGGCTTCTTCAGGAAGGGCATCGTCTTGAGCATGGAGTCGTCGGAATACATCCTGCGGGCGTTCGACAGCCTGTCCGGGTCCGGCGTGAATTCGGGATCCGTGTAGATCTCGAAGGCCTTGAAGGCCACGTCGATGTCGATATGGTCGCTCGGGTGGAGCCATGCAGGTTGGGCCAGGATCGTGCGTCCCTTGTCGGTCTCGGTCTCCTCGAGGAGGAAGCCGAGGCGCTGCGGCTGGGCTTCGAGCGGAGACGTCTTGATCCGGTACCTGCCCCGTCTCGTCGCCTCCTGGAGCCATTCGAGGCGGTCCCTGAACAGGAACTCCACCCACATCCTCTGATGCCTCAGACGGCAGAGCGGAAGCGTCTTGAGGTACTGCGACGGCAGCATGGTGGTCATGTTCTGAACCATCAAGGTCGCCGGGCGGTCGAGTATGTAGCGGTTGGATGCCTGCACCCGCTCGCCGACGATTTCTATGACCCGGCGGACCTCGGGCAGGTTATCCCGCCAGTCAGGGGAGCCGACATATTCCTGGAATGCGTTGAACAGCATGGGTGCCCTTGAAGCGACTTGCGGTCCGTCTGTCAATCCGACCGAAGGCCGGTTGGCTCAACTCACATGGAGCGCCGTGCTTCCTTCCAAGCGGCATATCTCGCAGGCAGGCAGCGTGCACAGGGCCTGTAGCCTGCCGCGACAGCCGTCGCCTCGTCCGCGAAGAAGACCCGCTCCTTCACGTATTGTCCCCTCGCGATGAAGCGGAGCGCGCTTGGGCAGTCGAGGCGGCCGTAGATGCGTCCCTTGCGGTGCCCGCCCAGCGTGCCCGGCGCCGTGCTCTCGTAAGGGCGACCGTCGGCACCGATCAGCTTGTAGGCTCTGGCCGCCTCGTCCATCGATCAGGCCCAGCCGCCAGGACCGGAATCGGTCATTACGACTGTCTTGTATCGCTCGATCTCATCCGGCGACGGCTCATCGTCGATGACCTTGATGTCCTCCGGCCTCGGCCAGCGGTGGCGCGTGACCATCTTGCTCCAGCCGTACTCGAACAGGCCGATATGCGGCTTGTCCTCGTCGTCATCGCCATCCCAGTCGGCAAGCGCCATGCCGAGTTCCTCCTGCTCGCCCTTCTTGTTCTCGTCCGAGTCGAGGAAGCCGAGGAACGCCTGCTCCGCCTGCTCCCAGGAGGAGGCGGCGACGGTGAGCTGCATGTAGAACGCGCTGTTGAAGACCGTGGTCCCGTAGAGCTGCTTCGGGGACGGATCGGCAGCCGTGGCCGTGGCAGAGACGGCAGGCGACTGCTTCTTCGCAGCGGCGGATGCCGTGTTCCAATCCCGGAAGCCGAAGGTGCGCGCGGTCTCCTCGAGGGCCTGCGCGTGGGTCATGGGCTTGCCTTCGCCTGCGGCCTTGGCGCGGTGGGTCCTGGCGTACTGCTTGAGGAAGTCGAGCGTGGGTGTGTCGCGCATGGTCTATCTCCAGCCGAGCGGTCAGGTCGCAAACTTCAGGCGCCCGCGTTGCTGAAAGACCCACTCGAAAGGGATGCTTCATGCAGTCGATCCGGATGCTTCACCATCGGCTTTCGCCGTGCGGGCGGCAGGCGCATCCGAGCCTTGCCGCATACTGCCACGATCACATGTTTTGTCAACAATTATCCGGATCGGTTCCCCATCCAGCCCGCCGGGCCACGAGAGTTATGTGGCCTGTGCCTCCGCATCTGCCCGTGGGGGAGAGTGGATGGCCAGCAGCCGCTCGAGCTCGGCATCGCGGTCGGCCACCGTCTCGAAGAACCATCTGGCGTCGCATCCCTTGAAGACGATCACGGGCTGGTTTGTGGTGCCTTCAAACCAGGAGTGGAACGTGTTCTGGAGTTGGGTGCACAGCGCCAGGTTGACCGGGTAGTTGTCCAGCGGGACACCCTTCCACGTGACCTTCGGCTTGCTGCACTTGACGAAGTGGAACATCCGTCCTCCCTCCTGCTTGCCTGGCATTGCGGTCGTCACCTCAAGCCGCCACGGGTTCTGCGACAGGAACCGTAGACTGGATGGATGAGAGCCTGTCGAAATCGGCGTCGCGGGTACGCTCGTCGTCGTACACCCACTCGGTGTTACAACCCATGAACTTGATGGCTGGCTTGCCCTTGTTGTCCGGGTACCATGCCTCCCGCGTCTTCGCGAGCTCGGTGCACAGTGCGAGGTTCACCGGATTGTTCACGATGGTCTCGCCGCGAAGGTACTTGATCTGTGGGGTGGCGCACTTGACGAAGTAGACCATAGGGATTCCTTTCCGTTGCCGCTCGATTGAACAGCGGAATCCTTCGGTGCGCCAGACCGCCGTCAACGAAATTCGGCGGTGTCCTTCAACGGGACAGGCGCTGCATCATCGGTGGCTGCCCGTTCGAGCGGAAGCTTCCTTCCACCTTCCCGACCGTGGACTGGACGGAACATTCGACGGTGGCCGCCTTGCCGGAGAATGGGTCGGAGTACGTGCAGCTTCCCGGAGCGGGGTAGCCGTCGTTCCCGATCATCACGAAGAAGACGGGAAGGATGGCCAAACCGCCTCGCCCGGGCCTGACTGCCTGCCCGTTGCCCCTGAACCCGATCTTCCCGTTCGATCCCGTGAAGATGAAGGTCACCGATCCGTCGTCGAGGACGACGCTGGCCACCTCGCCCTGGCATCGTTCCTTGCCCTTGGCCGAGACCAGCTTGAGGCATGTGCCCCGAAGGACTCCGATCCCCGGCGAGCCGGGATCGTTCTGAGCCATGGCTGCAAACGGGAGAAGAGCGAGGGCGGAAGCGACGAGCGGAACAGTGAGTTTCATTGTCGCTTCATGCTGCACGTGAGCGAGTACGTCAATGCTTCGGCATGAGTGCCGTCGCGAACTCGATCACGCGGTCTACCGAAATTCCGTCCCTTTGCTCGACATGGAGCTGGTGTTCGCACGGCTCGATCTTGATCAGGGGGACGGAATCGTCCCTCAGGTGAAGGACGGCCTTCAGGTTGAGCGTGTCCGGGTAGAGGTTGAGCCTGCTCCGGAGCGTCCCCTTGAAGGGGCCGTGCCTGCTGGAGTTGGGACCGTTCTCGGCCTTCAGGATGCGCTCGCCTTGCTTGATGGGCACCTGAACCCAGGCGCCGAGGCGAAGGTTGTCATTGATCTCCTTGACGGGAAGCTCGACGAGACCGCGCACGAAGAACTTGTCGTCCACGCCGCAGAAGTTCTGGTCGATCTTGGTGCGGAAGAACCGCTGGTCAGGGGGAACCTCGAGGAAGTCCTGCGGCGCCATCATCGACCAGTCGAGCGGCAGCGAGGTGTGCTGCTTGTCGCAGCAGGGGCACTTCCACGTGAAGTTCTTCATCGGCATCTCCTGGAGAACGGCGACATTATCCAGGGGAGCGGCGGCGTCAACTCGCAAAAAGCCTGGTTGCCGCGCCCTGACCGCCTACGGGAACACGGCTTCAGCCTCTCTCCCTAAGGGGCCATCCCCATGGTCGGCAGCGGCTCGATCTCGGACGCGCCCACGAGAAGGCACCGATCCCCCTCGAAGTTGACGACCAGAAGCTCTGCGCTGCTGTCGTAGTCCTCGATGGATCCGACCGTCCCCCGGCTCACCCCGTCGTCCTCGCGGGAGGCTGGGCAGTCGTGGATGCGGACCTTGGCCCTGACGGGCGTGTGCTGGGGCATGTCCAGCCATTCGCCGAAGTTGAGACGGGTCATGGCGCCATCCCTTGCGTCTCCTCGCGGGCGTCGGCCTCCTGCCGATCCTCCGGCCTCAGGTAGCGGGGCTTGGAGGCAAGAACCTCCTTGAGGGCCTTACGGGCCTCGTCGGCAGTCCGGACGAGGATCACCGGCGTGAACTTGTGGCCGAACCTGTGGGCGCCCATGCCGGGATGCACCCGCCACTCGAAACCGTCGACACGGCACAGCCAGCCGGCATCGCCGCCGCCCTTATACCGCATCACCCCGACCTCCTTGCCGCCGACCCAGTAGCCGTAGCCGCGGCGGGGGATGCCCTTGAACTCGCCCTTGCCCTCGGGCACGAGGCGGATGGCGTTGGCGGTCCAGCGGCCGAGCTCGATCTCGGTGAACCACCCGGCGTCAGAATCCTGGCTCATGTCCCCTCCTCATGTCAGTCACCACGATACCATCACGATGCGGTGCAGGGGGCCACTGGAAATCCTGGACAACCATCCCGTCCCCGAAATCGTGCGTGAATGGGGCATCGCTCGCGTCGTCGTCGCCGAAGACCCAGCGGGTCAGGGATCGGTACTCCTTGGAGCAAAACTGGTAGTTCGGCAGGGCGATCACGGGCCGCAAGGCGATGTGGGCGACGTACGGGTTGGCCAGGACGTCGACCGTGGCCACGCGGGTGATCGCCTCGACCGGGATGGTGCCCAAGTACGAGCAGGTGCCCATGAGCCTCAGGCTTTCCTCCCAGGGGAAGCTCTGCGTCCTCAGGAGGTCGCGGTAGTGCTCCGTGCGGCGGGCCATGTCCCAGTGCGGAGGTAGCCCGTCGCTCCCCCGCCCGGCCTGCTCGAGGACGTCCTCGTCAGCGTTCAGGAGGGCAGGATCGAGCGTGGCGGTGTCGATCTCAAGCACGGCTGCAAGCCACGGCTTCGGGTCAGCGTCGTCAATCGCGTTCACGGCAAAGTAGAAGGGGTAGCAGTCCGTCAGGTAGACGGCATCGGGGCAGCTATCGAGCGTGCGCGCGAAGTTGCCCGGCACATCCCTGCGCGGCTCGATGCCCCGCTCGAGGATCGCCTTCAGCCTCTCGCCGGAGGTGCCGTGGTATAGCCGCATCGGTCGCCGTCACTCCTGTCTGGGCGCCGACTGGTCCGTCATGCGCGCTTTCTCGCTAATATCCTCCCCAGCTCCGGTCCAGAGGCAATCCTGTCGCCAGACTGCCCTTCCCGCTTCCGGACGGCATCCTCCGCCGCCCCGCGCGTCATGAAGTTGCCGACGACCTCGTTGCGGTCGCTCACGACCTGCCAAGGCCGCTTGTTGGCGAATTTATGGATGATCCGGTCGGCCATCTGCCTCTCCCGTTGCTGGATGTCAGGCATCCGTACACGGGAGAGGTGAGCGTTCCGTTAGCGGGGCTGCCCTGCGTGGAGGGGTTTCCAGTGCGTCGGCTTCGGAACGATCTCCTGGAACCGAGTGACTTTTCCGCTGTCGTCTCTCACTTCGCTGAACCAGCCCTTGAACGGGGGCTGGTCCTCGCCGCTGAGGTCGCTGGCATAGTGGGCGACGTGCTCGCCGTCGGCATTGAGGACGCGCACGTCCTCCTGCGTCTGCGGAGCGGTCGAGATCGGGTGCCATGCCTCGACGGTATTGGCTGTCGTTGTGCTCATGTCGGGTTCCTCTCAGAGAAGCTCGATCGGAGGCGTGAAGTTGCCCTTGGGCCTCTGCCCGAGCAGCACGCGGACGGCATCGGCGTGCTCGGCCGGCACCTTCAGGACGATGTCGGTGGTGCCCTCACGCGACCCCTTTGCCATCCCGATCACCCAGTCCGACAGCCCGACAGCGGTGAGGAATTCTGCCTGGTGGCTGAAATCGCCGATCATGTTCTCGGTGATCAGGGCGGTTCCCTGTTGCCGAACGAAAGCCCGGCTGATGGCATCTCTCTCTTGTGCGCTCACTTCGGTCACCAGGTTCTCCTGTCCTGCGTCATCGGCCGTTCTGGCCATGGTTGATCTCCATCATGGACGGCGAGGAGGATAGCTCTCGTCGTCGGGATCCTCGTTGAGGGATTCGTACTCGGGGTCGTTGTCGAGAATGCGCTCGAGCCTCTCGGCGTCCTCCGGCCCGACGACCTCCACCCGGTCCTCGAGAACCTCGTCCAAATCGAGACCCAGGTTCTCGGCGACCTGCCGCAGTTTCTCCCAGTCCTCGCGGATGCGTTCCTCGGCATCCTCCCGATAGAGACCGGGGAACATCGCGTAAGGATCGAAGAGGAACCTCTCGACAGCCCTGTACACGTCCTGCTCGGTGTAGTCCTTCATCTCGGTGGCCATGACCCTTCCCTCCCTCTGTTGAAAATGTCCTGTCAGCCCATCCTCGGACCCTGCGTGCCGAAACGCTCTTCGGCATAGCGACGGAGTTCCTCCTCGCGTTCGGCGACCTTCACGGCATCCTCGGGAAACAGGGCGGCATGGACGGCCCTGCCCTCCTCCGTGAAGTGGTAGCGGTCGCCACGCCCGAAGACGAGAACCATCAAACCCTTGTCCCGGAGCTTCTCGAGCGTCGGCTCCGACACCCCCGCGCGTGGGCCGCATGCGTAAGAGATGCTGATGGTTTCCGGAAAGTCCGGCATCATGGACGAGACGTCGAAGGCATGCTTGAGCGCCCGCTTCTCCGCCCTGCTGAGCGTTTCCGCCCAATACTTCCTGTCCACTTCCATGCCCTTCCTCCCGTTGCAACGGGGCTTCGCGTCGGCATCATGCCCTGGATTCAGGAAATCCAGGAGCGCCGCACGAGCGAATACCCCTTCAGATCATCTCAAACCGCCGATCCCCAAATTCAGGAGCGGTCAAACGCCATTTCCCTGTGTTCGGGCGCAGGCACGTCGCCCCAACAAGGCGTATCCGTGAACCGGATGTACTCCTGGATGACCTCGGCCCTGTCGACCGGAACCTTGAAGGTGATGGACGTGTGCTCACTCCTCTGGTCGTACGACATGCCGATCACGTAGTCGGAAAGACCCAGCTTGTTGAGCCACGAGGCCAGGTCGTGGGTATCGCCCTTCCGCCTGGCCGTGACCAGGGCATACTTCTGTTCCCGCAGGAACTCCCTCTTGAGCTCCTCATGCTCACTGACCGTCAGCCTGCTCTTCATCGCGTCTTTCCTTTCGTTGCATCCGGTGTCGGATCGGACGCCGGATTGAGGAACGCGACGAGGGCCGCCCGTGCGAATACCTCCTCGGGCACGTCCGCCCATCCAGTGCTGATCATCTTCGGGTCGCGCTCATGGATCCACGCGAACCCGGCCTTCTCGATCGCCTTCGCGGAGCGCTCGACATCCTCCTGCGACGGCTCGACCACGCTGCCGGGGATGCGGAGCAAGCCCGCTTCCTTCAGGGACTCAACGATCACGCCGGCAATGTCGGCGACGCTGCTGGCACCCAATTTCACTTCCCTGCGCTCCAGGGATTTCCGGAGCGTCTGCCTCACGATCTTCTCTGCCTCGTCCATGTCCTTGCCCCCTTTCTCAGATGTCCGGCCTCAGCCCGTAGTAGGTGAAATGCGACTTCCTGTTCTCGTCGCGCCTGCGCCTGTTCCTCGCGAGGCCACTATCCCATTCGGAGACGACACGCACCAGGTTGCCGCCCCGGCCGAGGATGGCGTCCGCCAGCGCCACCACGTGTAGGTTCGGCACCGCCTCGGGCCGGATCGACAGCAGCTCGCGCAGAGCGGCATCGTCGTCCTCGATCCGCGAGGCCAGCACCGCCAGCGCAATGGCCGTCGACCGCCCGATCCCCACTTGGCAGTGCACGAGCAGGCTTTCGCGATCTCGGCCGAACTCGATGGCCCGCTCCACGTGAGAGCGATCCGCCATCGTGAAGACGGGCCAGTCGCAATACGGGTGCGGTGGCGGCCGATCCATGTCCACGAACGTCAGGATGAGGTGGTCCGGATGCGGCTTGCGGTTGAACCGGAGCTTCCTGCGCGCGTCGGGATCTTCGAGGCTGATGACGGCCTCGAAATCCCGCTTGTGGCGGCGTGCCCAGTTGTAGGAGTTGACGACGAGACGCATGGATGCACCTGACCCTTCGGCTATGCGGACTGAGGTGTGGAGTGGTTCTCCACGTTGGCGACCGCGTCGAACTCCGGCCCGCCGATGAGCCAGACCTCGCTGCTGCCGTGCCGGAAGCCGCTGCTCCCTGCGCTGGCCACGACCCGCGAGAAGTTAAGCATTCCCTCGTCGTCAGGCACGACGTCGAAGGTATCCTTCTCCTCCTCGACCCTGAGGGCGGCGCAGATTTGCCGGCAGTAGGCCCATCCGGCGCTCTGGCCCTCGTAGCTGTAGACGCCCGGGAACACGAACCTGTTGCCATTCTTGTCGCGGAAGACCGGGTACCGGACGGCTTCAGGCGCATGTGTCTGCTCAGTCATGTCTTCATCTCCGCAACAAATCCCGAGAAGCCGTCCCCTCGAATGAATCCTTAACCTACGAGGCGGGATCAACCCAATCCTCTTTGGCCTCGTCATAGACCTTTCCCTCGGAGGCCGCCTTGATGCTCCTGACTGCAAAGTCGAGGGCACGCTTGCGGGCACGCTCGAACGGCACGCGCCCGTCGCACGCCTTCGCCTCGGACCTGAGGGCGCCGAGCACGCGTTCCACCTGTTCCTTCGTCAGACCGTCAGTCATTCGCGCCCTCCACTTTACCGCCCTGCTCACGCCACTCCCTGTTGAGCCTATCCGCCTTCTTCTCGGCGGATTCCATCGTCTGGTGCGTGATGGCGAACTTGCGGAACCTACCCTGTGTCCTGCACAAAGCCACGCCCGTGCGGTCGTCTACCACGATGAACTGCCTCACGCCGTTCGTGGTGGCCCTGAAGGGACCCTTTGTGCTGTCGTCCATGTCCTCTCCCCTCAGCCCCAAACGCCGTCGTGGAGCAGGGCGGCATTCCGCTTCTGGTACGCCAGCACCTTCTCGAGAGCGGCGTCGTAGCTGTCGACGACGACCTTGCGGAAGCCGTTGCCGATCTCCTTCAGGCGGCGCATGCGGATGACGTACCCGCCGTCGCCCGGGAAGATGTAGACGCCGTAGCCCTTCGCCTCCATTCCGATGATGGAGCACTTCTCGTCCAGCTCGTTCAGGCCGCGGCTTCGGACCTTGGGAGCCTCCTCCGCCTCGGGGGCCTCGGCAGCCTTGCGGCGCTCCTCTGCCTCATTGCGGAGGAGAACCTCCAGCTCATCCTGCACCCGGATCCAGAAGAAAGCCTCCGTCTCCGTGCGGCAGGTGTCTTCCCGGTCACGGGCATAGATCGACGGATTGCCCTTGCGCGTACGCATCAGGTGGGCTGCGGCCTGTGCGGGCGACATCCGGTCAAAGAGCTTGCGTGCCATGTGCGTTCGTCCTCGTGATCCCGTTACCCGATCCCGACGCGGTCCATGCCGGGATGTCGAGGGCGATGGCAGCGCATGCCCGCCCGATGTATTCAGGGGCGCCCGACTGTCTCCAACGCGTGATCTGGTTGACCCCGCATCCGAGCTGCCTCGTGCACTCCCTCTCCGACCAGCCACGGGTCTCCTTCATCGTGGTGACCCACGCGGCGAAATCGTTGGCGTCCATCGTCGTCAGGCCCCGACCGCCTCGAACCTGCCGAGAGCCTTCAGGCAGTCGTCGCAGCCGCAGGCCGTGACCCTCTTCATGGATTCGAGGGCCTCGACTGCGGAGTCCTCTCCGAAGACGTGCTCGCCCTCGTCGTTGAAGCGCCAGCCGTCCTTCAGGTTGACGATCAGCGAGTTCCCCATGCTGCGCTCGTCGTCGATGATGTCGATCCGCTTGTCCGCATGGAGCGCCTCCAATGCCTCCATGTCGGTGAGCTTCCTCTTCCGTGCAGGGGCGCGTTTCGCGGTACCTGCCTTCTTCGTGGCGGCGGCCTTGCTCTTCGTGCTCGTCTTTCTCATGACTGTTTCCTCACGGCTTGTTGGTTTGCGCTGGCACGTCGATCCCGACCGCCTGCAAGAATTCTTCGAGGGTGGCGTACCCGTTGAGTGCGTTCCCCTTGGGGAACATCTCGATCTCGCCCGCCCTCTCCAGGAAGCCCTTGAGACGCTTGAGACCCGTCTCGTTCCGGTCGCCTTGGACTCCCGGGTTGTTGAAGGAGACCGAGAAACTGACGCTCCCGCCGCTCACGAGTTCGTCGCCGACCCAACGACCGCTGGAGCCGGCTTTTACGCTCACGTACTTCGGGAAGCTATCGGCGATGGCCTTGGCGGCATCGCGGCTCTCGACGGTCATCCAGGCCTGGAAGCGTGAGGGTTGCTTGGTCTCCATGTCGAAGGTGGCCATGGCCTGAAACTTGGTCATCTGTCCTCGTCGCTCATCGGCGGTGCGGGTTCTATTTGTCACCTTTTGGTGGTGCGGTCAAGATGAGTTTTCATTTTTAAGATCATACGATAACAGTGATTGCGTGAATCTACAGTTGCATATCGCCCTGTATCGAGCCTTTTTTGGTCGATGATTTTAATCATTGATTTTCACTTTTGATCGACTATAACAGTGAAACTCACCAACAAAAGGAGGTGCCAAATGACCCTCAAGGACACCCTTCTAAGAGAACGCGACAACCTTAGCCGTCAGCTCGCCGAGCTGGACATGACCCGGAGCAGGATCGTGAGGGAGATCGGCGTACTGGACGAGTCGCTTTCCAAGCTCGACGAACCCGGCGAGGAGAATGACGGAAACCCGGCACAGCCGAAGCGCAGGCGCCGGGACAACTCCGGCCTCGAACGGACGCGGAAGCTCCTGATGCAGCATCCGGAGGGACTCACGTCTACCGAGATCGCCGAGACCCTCGGCCTCCAGCCTACCCACGCAAGCAACATCATCTCCCATCTCAACAACGTGGAGAAGGTGCTTGTCCAAAAAGGGAAGCGGGGCGGCAAGAATGTCTGGGCTCTCCCGACCTACATCACGTTCACGCACCACGAATCCGCTGCATAGCCTTTGACAACGACGCGTGGTCTTGCGAGAACACGCGTCGGCCTCCATTGAGGCCACGGTCCTGCGGGACCAGTCGCTCCCTCGCGAGAGGGCGCGTGGATTGAAACAAAAACGACGATCGGACCGCGTGCCTCAGGCATGCGTGAGCCATCGCGCCCATCCACGCACCAGGAGCGACGATACATGGCGAAGTATTCCATCACCTACTCATGCGGCCACGAAGGCATCGAGCATCTCGTCGGAAATGAGACCGAGCGCGAGCGCCGGATCGAGTGGCTCGAGAGCAAGGGGCTGTGCCCCGATTGCTACGAGGCAAAGAAGGCGGCCGACCGGGCTGCGGAGAGCGCGGCTGCTGCCGAGGCCAACAAGGAACTGCCTTCCTTGGAGGGTTCACCGAAGCAGGTCGCCTGGGCCGAGACCATCAGGGCCAAGGCGCTTGCCTCCAAGGGCAACAAGGTGCCCGCCTTCCGCCTGCCCGACGACCTCGCCGAACGGAGCAAGCCGTGGGGCCTCGCTCCTGAGGACGTGGCCGAGCGCATGGAGAGGCTCTGGTCCGAGCTGACCAAGGTCCGGCATCGGCTCGAGACCGAGACGTCCGCCAAGTGGTGGATCGACAACAGGCATCGCGCGGACTTCCAGGTCCTCAATGCCTACCGCGACATGGACAAGCACATCTTCGGGGACGCGTACGAGCGCAAGGAACGTGAGAAGCGGGAAGCCGAGGAGAAGTCCCGCCGGGAGACCGAGGAACGGGAAGCGACAAGGGCGGCAGCCATCAGGACGGAGCGGGACACCAATCTCGCGGACATGATCCCGAAGGCTCGGTCTTTTGTCGTCTCGGACAAGCCCGGTGCCGTGAAGGTGGAACGGGACGACCTGTGGATCCAAGGGACCGACGGACGCACGGCGCGGGGCTTCATCGACGGCGGGGACTGGGCGGTCTTCGAGATCGTCGGGGAAGGCACGCTCGAAAGCCTGCACCCGGAGATGGAGCGCATCGCACGGGAGGCGAAGGCAGTCTGGGAGCGTAGCCGTGAGCGAACCCGTCCGACGTGACGGTTGCCCCAGGTTGTCCGAAAGTACCATCCCGCCGGGTTTGACCTTCCGTCAGTGGTTTCGCATGATGCCCACCTGTTCAGGGAGGCATCATGCGCTGGTTGGCTGTCTTTGGTGAAACCATCTCGATGATCTTCAATCCCCGGCCGGACCGGCGGCTGAGAGACGAGCTGCGGGATCGTCTCGGAAGGACCCCAAGGTGACTGCTGGTCGCCGTCGTCCCTTCACGGAAGGCAGGACTCCTCCAGAGGATTCGCATCCAGCTTGCCCTGCTACTTTCTGTCCCTTGGATCGTTGACAAAGCCCAGCTTGGTTCCCAGATACCCCTCCCCAGCGGGCGCGCCCGTGCGACAGGAGCCTCGATGGACAGTCAGTTCCCCTATCTCGACCAGGCCGCAACCGAGGTGAAGATTAGGGCGCTCGACGCCATCAAGCAAAAAAGTGCCGCGGACTATCAGGCTGACGCGTGTGCATGGCCGGAGCTGGCGTTCTCTGGCGGAACCCTTTCCGTCGATTCCAGGCAGGTCGCCAATCTTCTCGGCGACGACGTTCCGCCCCCGAGGAAAGGCTTCAAGATCCTTCCCGTGAAGTCCGGAGGCCATCAAAGACGCTTCGCCTCCAACGGAGGTGGACGCCTCCGCGTCGCCACGAAGTCCTCGTTCCTTCCGGTCGTCCCGGGCATCGACGATGCCGCCTACGGTCTCGGGGTCGAGTTCGCCGTCACGCAGGCCATGGGTGAGGCGCTCAAGGGACCTGAGGCCATGCAGTTCCTGGCCTGCCTGTTCATGCAAATCCGTTCGGAGGTCGCCGCCCTGACTGAGATGCTGGCGGAGTGTGAGGGTCCCGGCGTACTCATGCTGATCGTCAGGACGGGTCCGATGGCGCATCATCACGATGCCTTCCTGCACGCCCTCCTCGGGATGCTTGAGGACCACGAGCGTGTGGCGAGGATGGCGGAGGAGAATGGACTGCCGGCCCCGCCCCCGCTGCTGGCCGCCCTGAACAAGCAGCCGCTTGCGGTGACGCGGCACCTTGGCAGTCCCCGCTCCATGCCCGTAATCGACGACTTCCGCGACATGTCGCCGATCGTGAACTAGGCGGTCACATCGCCTCGTCGGCCTGCTGCGTCCAGGACAGGCGCATAATCCGGGTGTGCAGCTCGCTGGCGACCAATGCCTTGGCAGCAGCAGACCGCTCCACGTCCTCAGTCGCCTGGAAGCTGGGTCGTCCAATGGCTTCCGCGAGCTCGGCGAGGCATCCGTCGAGGCGGCTGAGGATCGCTTCCACGTCGCCGCTCCCGGCAGGCTTCTTGGTTTCCTCCAGCTCAGGCATCGCGGCGACGGCCCGCCGCATCGCGATCCGGCCGACCTCCTGTGCGCCGCTGATCGGGACGCCCCTGCCTTCGATCGCATCGAGAATGATCGTCAGCGCATCGTGCTGCGTCGCGATGACCATCCGCAGGTAATCGTTCTCATTGCGGACGACCCGCTCGGGCGTATCCGCCACGTATCCCTTTGCCACGTGCTTGTCCTCTTCGTCTCAGGGCGTCGGCGAGCGCCTGCTTCCCAACGGCGGAACCCATCCCAGATCCCGGTCCCATACCTGTGCCTCGTCGTCGGGGTTCTTCCCGGCTGCCTTTTCCGTCTCGATCAGGGACGTGAATCGCTCGTCGGAGATCACGATGCTGTCCTGGAGCCAGCGGTCCAGATGGGCCTTTTGGTTCTCGAGATGACCCGCCTTCAGCTTCAGGGCATCGCGCTCCCGGGCGGTCTCGGCCAAAGCGCTGGCCAGCATCCGGCTGCGGTTGCGCTCGTCCTCAAGCTGCCGCTCGGCCGCCTTGAGGGAGTCGATCAGGTGCCTGGGGTCCGAAATGCGGACATGGAGGTCATCTCCCATCGCCGTGAGGGACAACTGGCGCTCGAGCTGCCGGACGATGCTCCCCACGGAGAGCAGGTCACCTTCCAGCTTCGACTGTTCGCCGTCACGCTCGAAGGCTTCGAGAACGGCCCGGTCGAGACGGTCGGCAAGGGCCGTGGCCTGTGCGTACATGGCCAGCCACACCTCGCCGGCCGTCACGTTGGAGCGGCCTGCCTTGTCCATCGCGGCATCGCCCATCAGCAGCATGTTCGCTGTGGGGTACTGAAGGGAATTGATGGCCGCGAGGAGCGACCCGATCCTCATGTGAAGGGCATCGACCTCCCGCTTCAGGGAGGCGATCTCGACGGACGGCGGCAGGCTGTCGTTCATGCGTTTGCTCCCATCTCCCGGGTCAACTTCGCCCTGGCCTGCTCCAGCCAGCGGGTCTTCCCTTCCTCCGAGATGGTTTCCCACGGATGATGCGAACCGCAATCTCGCTTCATGATCCGGATGGCCTCGAGCAGGACGGCTGCCTCGGTGGGGACCGGAGGAGCGGGCACGAGCTTGAAACCTTTGGCCTCGACCAGCCGCAGCAGCTCGCCTGCATCCTCCATGTATCCGACGTAGGTTCCCTTGAAGCCGGGATCCTCCCGCAGGGCCTTGACCGGGTCACCGATCTCCTTCTCCCGCTTGAAGCCCTCCAGCTCCCCGTCGATGGAGGCCATCGCCTCGGCAACCGCTTCGATCATCCCTTGCATCGTCGAATCCTTTCAGCCCAGTGCGGCCTGCAACTTCATGAGTTCCTTCTTCGCCCGTACGCCGTCCTTGATCTGCTGGAACTGCCGCTGGTTCTTGTCGAGGATGTAGGCCATGCAGGCCCGCACGTCGACGCGGTATCCGTCGCGGTCACGCAGGTAGAACTCGGAACCGTTCGGAGTGAGCGAGACCAGCGCGTTGTTGGACTCCTTCAGGAGACCCCGAAGGCGCTCGACCTCCGCCATCGCCATCTCGGCCTTTGCCTGCCAGGAATCCGGCTGCACTGGCGGCGGGACGTCGATGAACCCCTGAGGGGTCTCGGGCATCTCCATCCAGTGCGTCGCCTTTGCGAGGACGTAGTCCTGGTCGTGCTCCTCGTCGTCCCACTGCGTAATGAACGCCTCGGCCCCGTCCGACCACCACATGAGTTCGAGCCAACGGAAGCAGCCGCCGAGAAGCAGGCGTCCATCGCGGGGAGCCGTGGCAAGCGGCTGCCAGCTAACCAATCTCATCTGCGGACCTCCTGAGCTGGGCCTTCGCCTGTTCCTGCTTGAGCCGCCACGAGCAGTGGGAGGAGTGCCCCTCGATCCTGCCGTTGATCTGCGGATCGGAGATGCCGCAGCACGAGCAACGCCAGTACGGGTTGCCGCCGCCGATCGGCTCGCGCGGGTAGTCCGTCCTGTAGTCGTCCTCGCTAGGCATTCCTCGGTCCCTTTCCTGTCCCTGTTGCCGCTCAGCGCGGCTCCGGAGCAGTGCCTGCGGCCTCGGCCGAGGGTGTCTCCAGATTGATCCCCGACTCCTCAAGCGACATGCGCAGGAGGCCCTGCACCCATCGGATCGGCGCCTCCTCCCGGGAGATCGTCAGCACCCGCTGGATCGCGGCCTTCAAGGCCTCGTTCTCGGAGGACACGGCGCCCAGCCGTGCCACCTCCTCGCGGAGTTCGTTGATCTCGTCCGTGGCCCAGCTCTCGCCAAGGTACTCGACCTGCTTGAGGGTGATCTTTTCGTATTGGCTCATGCCGTCAGCTCTCCACGATCTCGGTCCGTGCGTCGCAGTCCAGGCAGTGGAGGTCCACGCTGCCCCAGCCTCCGCTTTGCGGGCTGAACCCGAGGGAGTTCTCGACCTCAACGCGCTGGCTCCCGCACTTGTCGCAGGTGATCGTGAAGCCGGGGTGCGTCTGCTTAACGAGATCCTTGTCTTCCTGTCCGCTCATCCCGTTGCCTCCTCATGCCATGCCCGGCGCGTGGGTTTCGGCATCTGCCAACATCGCCTTCAGTCGGTCGGCCTCGGCAGCCTTCCCTGCCAGCGCGAGAGCGAAGGCATGGACGATGGCCTTCCTGTCCGTCGTGTCGATCTCGATCCCGAGGTCGGTGCAAACATCCTTCAGGATGCCCCGCGCCTCCTTGCGCGCCGCCTCGTAGTGCGCGTCGTCCTTGAGGTCGACCTTGCTCCCGTCGGGGGACAGGCGCGTTACCTTGTCCGCAAGTTCGAGCACCCATGCCGGAGGCTCAGGATCGTCCCTCTCCGTGACGAGCACCCATACCCGTCGGCCGTAGCCATGCTCACGGGCGACGATCCTCTCGAGGTCCTCCCGCTCGGGGATCGCTTGCATCCATACCATCAGGCTTCCCATGTGTTCCCCTCTCAGACCTGTTCCGGAACGGTGGCGACCTTACGGAGGAAGTCGTCGACCTTTCCGTCCGCCTTCAAGGCAGAAAACGCCTGAAGCGACTTTTCCATCTCGGGCAGCCCTTGGTCCGCCCGATCGTAGTAGTCCCCCAGCAGCTCCCTGCGTTTCGATAGCGGAAGCTCAAAGAACTTCTGGATGAGCTTCCTGTTGCTCACCGACTTTGCCTTGGCCTCGTCCCATGCCTTGCGGGCATCGGCGAGTTCCTGGACGGCCTCCACCTCGGTCGCTCCGACGGCGGAGCAGCCCGGCCGGGTGTTGTCCACCGCGACGTAGCCGTTGTCCTCGGCGCTCCAGGTGATCCTCACGCTCATGTCTTCGATCCTCTCGATACCGTCAGGCGCTGAGCGCGACGGGAATGCCCCGACGGGAGTTCTTCCCCCGGATGACGACGACTCCCTTGGATCCCCTCGCCTGCTCTACGGCGACCTTGGCCAAGGCAAGCGCCTTGCGGAAGACGTCCGCGTCGGACGATGCACCGAGTTCCGTCTTGAGTTCCTCGATGAGTTCGACGGTCTCGCCGCCGGCGATGAAGGAGATTTCCTGCATGATGATGTTCCCTCAGACCTCTCTGTGCGCATTCGACCGCGCGAGGATGGCGTCGGCGATCCTGTTGGCCGCCCCGTTCCCGGCCGGATCGATCTCGCACGCCATCACGGTCTCGGCGATCCCGGCGCAGGCCTCGCGCTCCTCGACGACGGCCTCCTCGATGGCTGCGGCGATGAAGAAGTCCGACATGCTGCCGATGCCGAGGCGCTCGCGCACTGCGATGGCACGCTGCCGGGAGGTCTTCGTAACGGGTGCGGACGCAGGCGCCTTGTCCATCCGATCGAGGAGCCACTCCACCCAGTACGACGGCACGGGATGCCCGGTCGCGACGTGCTCCCGAATCTTCTGCATCTTGCCCTCGGGGCTGAGATCGGGGAATGCGCCGCTCATCGGGTGTCCTCGCTGAATTCCGTAGGGCAGACACGGAAATGCCGCCCGGGCATCCTCGATACGCGAGCGGCACGAAAAATGTCAACAATTAAATGGCAGCCGCAAGGACTGAGTCCTTTGCTCCCGCTTAAGGATCCCCATGGAACCTAAGCGCGAATTCCACGTTCGAGAGCGCGTTCCTCGCGTCCTGCTGGCCGACGGGCGTGAGCGAACCCGCAGCCGTGGCAGTAAGGATGGGCCTCACGCTGACAAGAGTGTCGCGCAGGACGCGCCTGTCGCCTTCTGCCTCATGTAGGCGGCCTTCCACCTCCGCCAGGCGCTCGGCGGCCTCTCGGTACATCTTCTCGAAGTCGGCAGTCGAGGCCTTCACCCTGTTCACGCGCATTCGACCCTCCCCGCCTCTAGCCGCCCGGCCTGAAGCCGACGTACGGCACGTCGACTTCCTTGTCGAAGGGATCCTGCTCTTCCAGTTCGTTGTCGCGCTGCCTGTGCGCCTTCCGCAGTTCGCCGACCTCGTGAGCGCACCCCGCGATGATGTCGCCGATGGGCTGGGTGCTCTGCCCGTCATTCGTCGCCTTGATCTCGGCAAGGGCCTCGACGAGAACCTGCGCGTGCTCCTGCGTCTGCCGCAGTTCCTCGTCCCGCAGGCACAGGGCCTTCCAGAGGTCGCGGATCAGCTCCTGCATCTGCTCGGGAGTGGCGGTCGTCTCCACGCCCTTCGCGGCGGCATGGAAAGCCCGCTGCTCCAGCTCCCAGTCGTTAAGGTCCGTCATCATACGCTCCTGCGGTCAGGCGACCGCGCGGGGCGGCCTGTGCAATTCTATGTTTCGGCCTCTGCAAGAGGCTCCCCCGGCACCCGAAGGTCGCCGACGGCGGCGAAGTGAACCAACAGGGGGACCAGCGCGGCAGCCATCCCCCGCGTCAGGTGCATCCGTTCCTCGTTGGCGCCGAGCCAGATGCAATCGACGCTGGCGAGGCTGCTTTCCTGGATGGAGCACTCCTTTCCGTAAGCATCGATGAAGTCGCCCCTGACGAAGCCGCGGTCGGTCTTGCCAAGCGGGATGTCAATGGGGGTGGAGTACTTGTCGCTATCCCCTTCCGAGTAGTCTGGGGTCTCGTGCCGGACAGGCGGCGGGGCGCAACGGGAGATGAGCGTGACCTTGCTTGGAGACACCTCCATCTCGATGCCGGCGAACCAGACCTGGTTGGGACATCCGTCTACGAACTCGACCTCGCCCACGAAAGGCTTGTAGCCGTCCTTGTAGGTCATCCACCAGAACTCGGTGCTCGTGCCCATTTCCGTTCCTTTCTCAGTCCTTGCAGCTTGAGGCATGCGCCTCGCGACCCTGTTCCGTAATCTCGTAACCGTCATGAGCGTTAGGCGTGACCATGCCGGCCGCACACAGCCTTTCCATCATCCGCCTCCAACTTGCCTCCGCGTAGCCCCTGGGACGCTTCCAATACAGGGTGCCGCCGTCCTCGATCGCGCGCCGGAGCTGCTCGACCTGAGCTCTGGTGAGGCGGTGCTTGTCCTCGGCACTAGCCAACCGGATCAGTCTCCTGCCGGATGTCCGTCAGCGCCATGACATGCGTCTTCACGACTGGTTCGGAGGCCCGGCCCGGCGAGACGATCCGGTACAGCGATCCGTCGGGTCGGCAGACCAGCGAGATCATGTCCTCGCCGCGCTTCCACCGGACCGTGATCTCCCCGTCGTCAGGATCGCGCTCCGCGTCGATTTCCGTCAGTTCCGAGTTCTGCATCAGATTTCCTGCCATTTGCGGGTTGGTGCGGGGTTTAAGGGGTTTGCAGATTGGGTCCGCTGGCCTCTTTCGGGATGTACGGATCCGCCCAACTCGGCACTTTTCCCGTAAACCCAAGTGCTTTCAGACGCTCCCTGAAATGGACAACGGGAGCGGCATCGTCAGGTGTCCCGTCGTGACGGAAACAACGCAGCATGTACTCGAGGTCACGGGCGTAATCTTGCTTCAGTTCATCAATGGTCTGCATGTTCCGTCCAATGGGTTGCGGACGTCGCCGCTGCACTGTTCGTCGGTTTGTCGTGCGGTGCCTCAGCCGAGGACCGCAGCGGCGGCGATCAGCCCGAAGGCAGCCAGGAAGAAGGCATCGACCTCCCATCTCCGCATTTCGCTATCGTGTCTCTCAAACATCGGTATTCACATCCTTTACTGGTCTTCCTCGGATGACCCGTATGCTTCCTCGACGCCGACAAAGCGGACGTAATCCGAACCATCGGGCCGCTCGATCGTCTGCGCTACGCGACCGTCAAGCGTGTCGGCCGCCTCAATGATGATGTGACCTTCGGGAAGGGACGTCGTCATGATGTTCTCCGTAGTGCGCACAGCTTCACTGGCATCCTGCCTGCAACTTCGGCAAAGGCAAGGGATACTCCCCCCGACGCCAAAACTGCCACCATCGCGGGGGCTGGTATCCAAGGGCAAGCGCCTGCTCACGGCAGTCCCGGTCTGCGTCCTCCGGTGTCGGGTATTTGCCCGAATGCACGGTGATGGTGCTGGCCATGTCGGGTTGCCAGGTGAACGCACGGCTATGAAGGATGCCTGGTTGACCCATGCTCCGGGATGTCTCCTCGTGGTCCCCTTGGATTCCCTCGACAACGACCGATTTCGCGGCACGCTCGGCGGCGGCCTGTGCCTGGAGTTCCTTGCGCATGCCGTCGATGAGCTGCGTCAGGTAGCGGAACGCGGGGCCTTCCTTGTCCTCCAGGCTGTTGCGAGCGTGCTCGAGCAGGCCGAGCTTGTACCAATCCGCTTCGATCTGCATGTCCAGTCCCCCTACGCGGCGTTCTTGCCGGCTGCGTCGCCATCCTCGCCCGGAGCCGCATCGGCCATGGCGTCGAGAACCTGTCCCACGCCCTGGAACAGATCCCTGACAGCCAGAATTCCCATCATCCGGTCGCTGCCCATCGCGGCGAACACGCCCACTTTGCTGACCTTCTGCTCGAGTTCCTGTGCGACCTTGCGGGACTGCTCGGCCCCAGCCCTGAGTTGGCTCGGTGTCATGTCGATTTCCTTCATCGGTATAGGTGAATGAACGGACTAGGCGCCTGCCGCCTCGCGAGTGGGCGGCCTACGCTTCCAGAACCGTCCGGGTTCGTCGCTGAACGTCCCGATCCGCTTGGCCTCTCGCAACTCCATCCCCAGGTAGATGAGGGCAAAGAGCAGCCAGAGCAGGGAGGCGATCCCATTGGCCGTTTCCTGGTCGATGATGGGCATCAGCTTGCTTCCTTGTTGTCGGATTTCTCAAGCGGCGGCAGCCCGATGGCCTCGCGCCCGGCAGCGGTCCGGCGGATCCACCAACGCCATGCCCCGTGGGATCCCGGCCCGACGGTGACATCGCCGCCGGAATACGGGAGACGCTGGTCCTTCCAGTCGGCCAGCCCGAGGTCGAGCAGATCGAGGAAGGTTTTGCCCGCCTTCCAATCGTCCTCCTGGGGCGTGAACTCGTCCGGCAGCTCCTTCAGCTTCTTGATCTTCGCCCTAGTCAGCTTGATCTCTGCCATCACTTGCCAACCTTCTGCTCGGGATCGAAGTCGTGAAACACCTTCTCGGCATCCGCCGGGAAGTGGCCGCGACCGTCCCTGCCGTACTCAGCGAGCTTGAGGCCGGCCTGCCACATGGACTCCATTCGGCCCTTGAGCGTCTCGACGTCGTCAGCACGGTCTTCGGGAGCCTTCGGTCCGGAAAGGCGCTCGATCTCCGCCGATGCCTTGCGGATGAGGGTGATCGCGTCGCGCAGAACGCGGTGCGGCTTGTCCTGCCAGTTCACGGCGTGGAAAGTGTCGTAGAGGACCTCACCGCGGATGGCGGCCTCCATGGCGGCAGCTTCCGTGTGGAGTTCCGCGAGCAGGTCCCCTCCATGTTCGGCCGGAGCCTGCGTGTCGGCGGACAGCCCCTTGTACTTGAGGACGAGGCCTTCGAGCCACTCCATGCGCCTTCCGCGTGCCTTGGCGCTGCGGAGCAACACGGACTGCTCGAGGCGCAACTGTTCGACTTCCTCCTCGAGGAGTCTGTTGCGCTCGGCCTCGTCGGGAGCGTTCGCTTTGCGAAAGGCGTCGATGGCAACCTGGGCCAGCTCGACGTCGCTTGCGCCGTCGGGCTTGCTCATGGCCGCCGCGATGGCACGGGCCACTTCCTTTGTTACGTCGATCCCGCTCATGTCGCTCACCTTTCCTGCCGCCTCACGAAATGTCTTGGCCCGATCAAGCCTTCTCAGGCAGGTCCGGGCGATAGACCCAGAACTCGGGTGCCGGGTTGCCCAGCTCGACGAACCTGTCGTTCAACTGGTCATAGATCGACCATCTGTCGAGGTCGCTGTCCTCAGGCCAGTGCGTGTACATCCCGACGAGCGGGCACGCCCAATGGGGAGAGCAGAAGATCACGTCCTCTTGCGCGCCCGGCTCGGTCGTCGGCAGGACTTCTGCGGTTCTGTTCCAGGTGACGTTCTTCATGATCCGGTCCATGTGGCCGCGCATTGTTGCGGCCGTCGATGGAACGTGGATATGCGCGCGAGCCATCCTTGTCAACAATTATTGGGACCATGAAGGATTGAATCCTTAGCCTGAAAGGAAGAGGAAGGGGTTATCAAGTCGCGCCGTACGACCTCGCCCTTGAGGGGATGCAAGGCGCGTCCACAGGATTGCCAAGCTGAACCGTTCCACGTATGTTCCCCCGATGCAGGTGCACAAGGCGTACAGGTTCAGGATCTACCCGACCGACGAGCAGCGAGTCCTGCTCGCCAAGGTCGTGGGGCTGTGCCGCCTCGTCTACAACCTCGCCCTCGAGCAGCGCCGCACCTTCGGCCGCAAGGGGCGCCACGTCGGCTACCACGCGGGCGCCAACGACCTGCCCGCCCTCAAGGCCGAGTTCCCCTTCGTCAAGGAGGCCCCGGCGCAGTGCCTCCAGCAGGCGCTCATGGACCTGAACAAGGCGTTCGAGAACTTCTTCGCAAGACGCGCGGCATATCCCAAGCCGAGAAAGAAGTTCGAGAATGACACATGCCGCTTCCCGCAGGATTTCAGGGTTGGCCGGCATAGGATCCGGCTACCCAAGCTCGGCGAAGTGCGCATGGTCGCCCACCGCAGGGTCAAGGGCACCCCGAAGTCGGTGACCGTCACGCGCGAGGGCGACCACTGGTACGCCTCCGTTGCCTGCGTGATCGAGGCGGCCGACCCGCAGCTCCGCCGCAGGAGCGAGGTCGGCGTGGACCTGAACGTCGCCACGGGCGCGGTCACGTCCGAGGGGCTGATCCTGCCCATGCCCAACATCTCGCCCGAGGAGATGAGCCGCAGGGCTAGGTTGCACAAGAGCCTGTCGCGCAAGAGGAAGGGTTCCAGGAACAGGGCCAAGGCCCGGCGCGCGCTCGCCCGATTCGAGGCCAAGCTCGCCCGGCGCCGCAGGAACGCCGCGCACCAGATCTCGAGGAAGCTGGCGGATCGGCATACCCACCTCGCCTTTGAAAACCTGAACCTCAAGGCCATGACGGCGAGTGCGCGTGGCACGGTCGAGCAGCCGGGCCGGAACGTGGCGCAGAAGGCCGGGCTGAACCGCGCCATCCTCGACATCTCGCCCGGGCAGATCCGCCGCCTGACGAAGTACAAGGCCGTGTGGCTCGGCGGCGAGTGCGTCGAGGTGCCCGCGGGCTACACCTCGCAGTACTGCTCGGAGTGCGGCAGGCACCCGAAGGACGACGAATCCACCAAACACCTGGAGCATGGGCGCGTCAGCCGCGACCGCTTCGAGTGCCCGCTGTGCGGCTACGCCGCGCACGCGGACGTCAACGCCGCGAGGAACGTCCTCGCGCTGGGCCGCCAGCACTGGGCGGCATCACCTGACTACACCGACGGACGGTCGGTGCCAGCCTGCGGAGGCCTCCGGAATAGCCGTGCCCGCGAAGCAGGAACGAAAGATCGAGGGAGGCCGCATGCCTAGGCACGCAGCACGCCCGAGAAGCCCCGCCGTTTGCGGCGGGGAGCGTCACGCCCCCTCCCCCATCTCCGTCACGTCGATGCCGTGGGTGTCGAACCACCACTCCGGCGGCTTGTCCGGGTGCCGTGGCCTGAGCCGAAGGTATCGCTCGCGCAATCTCTGCTGCCGCTCGATCTCCTCCCGCATGAACGGGTGGTCGAGCGTGCCGCCCTGCTTCGCCAGCATCCGCAGGAGCTTGCGCAGGACGTAGCCCTGTTCCTTGGCCCCCGGCCTGTAGCCGCTGTCGATGATGAGCCAGATCGCCTCCTTCAGGACATCGGTGCCGCACGGTTTGCGCGTCCCGTTGAGGACCATGTCGAGCCGTTCCAGGCCGAAGCCCACGTCGATGCAGGTCCCGAGGGGGTTCACGATGTTCCCGATCTCGATCCCGTCCTTGTAGAACTCCGTGCAGTAGCCGGAAATGTTCCCGTCGGACCAGATGCACTCCGGGTCAGGCCGGATGGGAACCCGCCCCTCGTAGAGCGGTGTCCATTCCTCCATCTTGTCTGGATGGATGGTCACGTAGTCGACCGTCAGGCCGATCTCGCCGAGGAAATCCAGCCAGAAGTCGATAGCGTCCTTCACCGTCATCCGACGGAAAGAGAACAGGCCGACCATGTTGAAGTGGAGGAAATGGGTCTGATCGCCGATCTCGTCCAAGTCCACGAGGCGCAGACAGGATTGAACGTTGGCGATGGTCCCTGTATGACCCGGATCCGAGAACAGCGGCTTGAAGCGCTGCATGCCCGAGGTCGTGAAGAGAGTGGTCGTATCCGGCGGCACAAGCGACCGGTCGTAGTGGAAGTCAATACCGCGCTTCGTGCAGAAGTCTTGGTACTGACGGATCAGGCGTCCCGCGGTGTCATAGGCAACCTCCTAAGGGGCTTGGGTGAAAGCATGTCCGATTGCGGTTCGGACGAACCAGTTATAGCCGGCTGCCTTGGAATGTGTCCAGTTCGGTCTACGGTGTCGGATCGTCCCTGCCGGGTCCGTCCCGTTCCTGAGTCGGAGGTGCAGGCGCTTCGTGCTGCGCCGCCTCCTGCGCGATGCGTAGTGCCTTCACGAGCAGGGCATAGTTCGACTGAACCCCGTAGGCAGCCCTGAGCGTGGCCAGGTCGGGCTTCCCGTCGCCTTCCTCGTCATCCGTCATGCCTTCCTCGGAACCCTGCGCGCGAGCTCGGCCCCGATCCCGTCCAACTGACGCCCGTAGTGGCGGAGCAGGAGCCAATGGACGAACGTGGCCAGCAGGTTCGCCTTCAGGGGAACCTCCCTGATCTTCATGCCGATTACCTGACGCTCGTCGTCGAGCTGCTGGACGCTCATGTGGCCGTACATCTAGTCCTCCGCGATGCAGGAACGTGAGTTACAACCGATCGCCATCAGAGTCAGGATGGCCGGCCGGGCCGTCCTTCCCGTGGTCGAGGGCCCTGATGGCGATCGTCTCGTGCAGTGTCTTGTCCCAGGGGATGTCCACCCAGTCCTCGATGTCCTCCTGCCGCCGCCCGGCGATCTTCTCGAGCGCGGCGCGAAGCCTTGCGATCTCCGCATCCCGCTTCTCGACGATCTCTGCAACCACCGACTTCATGCGAAACCTCTATTGTGCATCAGGCGTGATTTGGCCGCCCGGTGAGCTTAACCAGGAGTCTGGGCTCCCTGACGATGTAGCGGCCCGTGATGTCCCAGAGGTTGCCGTCGTGCAGGTACAGGTCGCCGACCTCCGGTACCGTTCCGGAGAGATCGAAGGGCTTCTCGTTGAACGTGGCGCTCAACGAGTTCCTAGCCTTCACGCTGTCCGTGCCCTCCTCCCGAGCCGGCTTGCCCGTGAAGTTGCGCATGGCCCTGATGGCGTCGCGTGCCTTCTCCCTCCAGTACTCCCGCATCTCCTCGGGTTCGTCGCCGGAAAGGGTCTCGTTGAAGGACGTGGCCTCCCACTCCTCCCCGGCGAGCGCCTTCGCCACGGCCTCGACCATGTCAGTGTCGAAAGGTACCGACGACTGGCAGTTGCTTTCCATGAGGCACACCCCGGTCTCCCGGCAGGTGTTCATGGAACAGTTTGCCGAAACTGATTTCTCGTCCATTGCGATCCCCATCTGCTTCTCAATCCCGCTTCTTCGGCTTCTCCTTGGCCTTCTCGCGTTCCCTGTCCTGGTACTCGCGGACGGCCTTCACGCCCTTCACGTAGTCCTCGTACCCTGCATAGATGCCGGGATCGCGGACCCATTGGTCATAGCTTTTGACGTTCGACATTGCCGTGTCCTTTGCTCACTCGACGAACATCGAACGGAAGGCACGGCTCTGCCTTTCCTTGATCCGCCTGATCTCGGACTCGACAGCCTGCAACTGCTGACGCATCTCGACGGCCCTCGTCTCCAGCTCCGCGAGTTCGCGAGCGGTCTCCGGAGAGTAGGCATCCTTCATCTTATCGTTGACGTGCTGCATTCGATTTTCTCCTTCGGGAGGGCTGCGACGCCTACTCCCACTCCTCGCGGTCAGCGGCGTCCTGCGCGTCCGTGGCGATGGCGAGGCGCTGCTCGCTCGTCAGCGACGGCCAGATCTCCTGCGTCCGCCAGCCCACGTGCTTGCGCCAGTCGTGGGTCTTGCCCGCCTTCTCCCATTGCGGGTCAGTGACGGGAATGCCCTGCACCGTCTCGTCCATCGTCCGGTCCTCGATCTCCAGATCGGGTTAAGGCGGACCAGGCATTCTGTCAACAATTAAGTCCTTTGGCTCGTCGCGAGTCCTTGCATGTAGGGCCGCGAACGACTGCACGTACCTGGATCGGGTACGATCATACCAAGAAGCGGTACGAGGGCGTGCCTTCCTACATGCCATAAGCCGAGGTGGCCTCCACCTCGTCTTCCGGACGGTCCGCCTCGGGGATGTCGGCCTGCTCGTAGGCAAGCCCGAGAACGCGGACCTCGTCGGGATGGACCCGTAGCTCCGCCTCCTCGAGGACGACCTCGGGATGGGAGTCGACCGCAACCGCCAGCCTCAGGACCGCGATCTGTCCTGGATCGATGACGGCGATCCTCTCCCACGGGGCGGTCAGGCCGACGCGATCCGGGAATTCCTCCGTGCGGTCGAAGTCGGCCTCCATCGCGTCGTCGAGGGCTTGCAGGAACCCGTAGCAGGACTCACCGCCGATGATCTCCGTGTCGAGCCACTCCTCGATCCCTTGCAGCATCTCGTCATCGAGGATGTCCGCCGGGGCGCCCAGCTCGCGCAGACACTGGATCGTGGAGGAGCCGAACCAATCGTTCACGCCGAATCGATCCGCCGTCTGCTGGAACACTTCCGACGGGCGGGCTTCCCCGCGCGCCGCCCGTACGGCGAGTTCGAGAACGTCGCGGATGGACTCGGCCTTTCCGCCGCTCCATGTGAGGCTGACTTTGTCGGGGGCCTGGTTGTTGGCGCCCCCTCCAAGGCCCTGCACCTGTCCGCCAAGTTGCCTGCGGCTGCGCAGTCCCTCCGCAAGGACGCGGTCCTTGGCGACGGTCACGTGGAACAGCCCGTCCGCCTCCCCGAGGATGTATGGGTCGATGTCGAGAATGTCGGCGGGATCCTCGCTGAACGGCATGGCCTGCCCGCCTCTCCTGGCACGATGGGTTGCTGCACGGATGCTGTCGACCCACGCGGAAAGGCACAAAGGCGCCCTGAGGCGCCCTGTCTTATGCCTGCTGGCCGAGAAGGGCCTTGATCTTGTCCAGTGCGGCCTTCGCCTGTTCCTGCGTCGTGAGCATCCGTCCGCCGGCTGCCCGATCACCCACGATCGTCAGGGCCGCCTTGAGTGCGTCCCGGATCGCCTCGTCGACATCCTGTGGCAGGGTGACGGGAGCGTAGCGTGCCTTGAGCTTGCTGCCCATGTCCGCCAGTCGCTCGACGTCGCCTTGGTCGACTCCGTACATGACCGGGACGCGCATCAGGCGATCCGAAAGGTCGCGGAGGTAGGCGGCATCCGACAGGTCGTCCTCGTCCAATGGCCCATCCTCGGCCATGTGGACGGCCGCCACGGCCTTGAGCGCCGCCTCGGCATCCCGGTAGAAGTCGCCCGTCACCGACGGAGGCAGGTTCTCCCATACGTCGAGCACGTAGCTGCCCGGCTGCGGCGGGATGATCGACCGGGCTGACCGATCCTTCCAGCGCTGGAACAGCGCGCGGGCAGCGGCCTCGACCTCGGTGGTTGGTTCCTTCAGGTATGCGCTCATCAATCCCTCCTAAGCCGCCTCTTCCATGGTCTCGCGGACGCGGGCCTCGGATTCCCGCAGCAGCGTCTCGAGCGCCGCCTTGAACTCGGCCTCGGTCTGCGGAACAGGCACCGATGCACCGACCGAGTTCGCCCAGCGGTCGAAGTAACCGTCGCAGATTTGCATCAGGTCGGACTGAGGAAGGACACGGAAGTGCCGGACGCGGTCACGCGTGCCCTCGACGAAGCGGGCCTTGCGCGTGGCCGCGATCAGGTAACCGTGGCCACGCCGCCAGGTGCGATGAAGCCCGTAAGCCTTGCTCTGGTAGATGCCCGCCTGCTCGAACCAGTGCCGCATCGAGCGGGGAAGCCTCTTTGTGCTCTCTTCCATGTTCCTCGTCTCCGAAATCATTTCTCGCTTTCCCGCTCGGGCTGTCAGGCCCCTTTCCGTCCGCCCATTCTCCATCCCTGCAAAACCAGCACGGCGAATGCAGGTGCCGTGGCAGCCCAGAGGTGTGGGACGATGCCGAAACCGTCGTCCCAGATCAGCACGGAGCAGACCACGAGGGTGACCAGTGGCAGGAGGCCACAGATAGCAACTTCCCCCGGCCATCTCACCTCAGTCCGCATCAGCCTCCGGTTCAAGGCCACCGAGGCCACGCAATAGGCCACCGTGAAGAACGGCCAGGCCAGCATGTTTGACGCGGCCGGGTAGCAGCCCCGGCCGTCGCACGCGGAGAACGGGATCAGGAGGCCCGCCATAGTGGCGATGCTGCCCAGGGCAGCGTAGCCGAATGCCCCCATGCTCCTCGCGACGACGAGCGCGACGCTGATCGCGAGGAGGGAAGCCATTGCGAACCAGATCATCCGTTGTGCCCCTCCTCCGTGACGGCAGGTTGGCGCTCCGTGGCCGGGGGCGGATCGCAGACCGTGACGTGGTAGGTGATCATGCCGCCCCGGCCACCTTGCTTGTGCGGGCGGTCATCGTGCCGCTTCCGCTCCTCCTGGTGCGTCCACGGGCACGGCGGCCCCTGCTCCTCCTCGTACGGTCCGCAGGCAGAGAGCGCGAGGATGGCGGCGAGGACGACGACTTTGGCGAACCCCGCTACCGAGATTGCGGGTACAAGCAGCGACGCGGGGCGATCCGACATTCAGCGAACGCCCTGCGCGTCGCGAGGCCGCTTTGCGAGTTCCTTGTTGATGTACCGGGAGATGACGGCAATGCCCTCGACCTCCGTCATCTCGTCCGAGTGGGCCTTGTGGTAGGCGTCGGTGCACTCCTCATCGACCGCCTCAGCCAATTTGTAGTAGCAACTGTACACGGCACTCAGTGCGTGGATCTCCGCCGGGACGATCTTGATCTGGCGTGCGGCCGCGTTGAAGGCCGCCGTCATCGCGGTCCTGCGGACGAGGTCGACATTGCTGGCCTCGATGCCGCTCCAGCCCTGCCAGACGGCGTTGTACGCGACGAGCGCGACGTCGATGTTCTTTGGAGTGTTCATGCCGTGTCCTCTTGGCAGCGGGAAATGTTGCGTCGTGGATAGCTTCCAGAAGGACTCAAGTCAACGAACTAATCCTTTGAAGGGTTCGAGTCCTTTGGACCACCTTCTATCCCACCGAAGGGGCCTCGGACGTATGCTCCTCGCGGTATTCCTCCGCGATCGCGAGGCCGCCCCGCAGGACGCGCCTGATGACCTTGACCTTCTCCGGCCACGTCGCCGGGTCCGGCTCCAGCTCGGGAAGTCGGTCGATCAACTGGACGGACTGCTCGGCAGCCCGCTCCAGCGCCTCGTTGACCTCCTCGAGGTCGCTGGCCTTGCGTTCGGCACGGTTCCGCTCTGCGGCGAGCTGGTTCCCGAGGTCGGCCGCCTCGGAGTTGAGCCTCCTGAGGCGCTCGATCTCCTCGTCGTGCCAACGCATGTCGACCAACCCCAGCGACGCGAGTGCGTCATCGATCCGGCCCGTGAGCCGCTCGCAGGTATTCGACGAGCCGGCAGCGACGAACCTGCGGACCTCCACGAGGGTGTCACGGATCAGGGGAAGAACTTCTTCGACTTTGCTCATGGGCTATCCTTCATGCGATGTCGGGCGCGACTGCCCTCAGGACTCGAGCGCCTCGATGGCGATCCTGTAACCCTCGGAGCCCACTGGGATGTTGGCCTTGACGGACTCGAGCGCCTTTCGGAGACGTTCGATCTCACCGTTGGGATCGGCGTAGAGTGGCGTCCATCGTCCTTGGGACTTGTCGTAGCGTCTTGAACTGTGTGCGGGATGGAACTGCTGGAGTCCGAGGTGATCGTCCCCCTCGACGAGCCAGCCGACCGGGCCTAGGGCATGCTGCATGGAGGTGGGCTTGATGATGCCGTGCCTCACGAGCTCGGCCTCCATCTCGTCGGCACGGCTTTCCTCTTCGCTGATGGTGTCGAGGTCCACGAGGGCCACCTCCAGCGCACTCACCATACGAGGGGAGGCCCACGCATGGCCTTTCAGGAAATCCCGAGTGTCCTCAATGGCTTTGCGGATGCGCGGGACTAGGTTGTTCGCGTCTCTCATGGTTCTCAGTCCTTCAGAAGGGTTTCGAGGAACAGGCTCACCTTGACTGTTAGGGAGTGCCTTCCGTGGATCTTCAGGGCCTTGGCCACGGCAGCGGCAACCGCCCCTTGGCTGTTCAGGAGGCTATGGAACCTGTCCATCTCCGAAGGCGCCGCGTAGCGGTGGATCATCCTCTCTACGCTGTCCTGGAAGCCCTTGAGAACGTCCACGAGAGGCTGCTCGAATTCGGCCAGGATAGCCTCACGTGCGAACCGTGCCCCCGTCTTGGACAGGGCCATGGCAATGTAGTCGTCTGCATACTTGCCGACCGCACGACGCAGTTCCTGCTCAACCACGTCCATCGGGACGGGCACCTGCTGGAGGGTCTGGCCGTTCAGGAAGGCGGCGATCCGCTCAGCAAGCTTCGGGAACGCTTCGTCCACCTGCACGAAGGCGGACTTCTGCCCGTCGGACATGCGGCACTCGAGGTCGATGGCCTTGATGTCGTTCTCGTCGATGGACGAACGCAGGGTGCAGAAACGAACCCACGGTTCGGGTGTCCCGGCCGCCGTGTGAAGCGGTGCGGGAGCCGGGTCCGAGGCTCCGGCGGAGAGAGCCTCAAGGCGCTTGATCTGTGGGGAGAGAAGCCCCTCCGCCAGCCCCCTCTGGTCGACAACGGAGCCGGACGCGAGGTGTGAGTAGGCGTGCCGCAGCTCCGCCGTGACGCCGGCGAGCGTCATGCGGACGTACTCGGGGAGCTCGGCAGCGATCTGCTCAATCGGGTTCAGTGCCATCTGGCGGGTCCTTCGATGGAATGGGGTTCAGGCAGGCCGGAACCCGAGGGCGTTCCGGATCTCGGACTGCTGCAAGGCGCGCCCCTCCTCGATGCCGTCCTCGTAGAGCATCAGCATGGCCTCCTCGGCCCACTGAGCGTCCTCGTTGTTGGCGAAGTCGCGGACGAGGGCGCCGTCGTTCAGGACGACGATGTTGCCCCGGCGCTAGATCTTGCGGTTGGGCTCGGCCGTGACCTCGCCGGAGGCGATGGAGTTGACGGCCTGCACGAACAGCTTGTCGACCCAGTTGGAGGGACCCGGGAGCTGCTCCTTCAACAGCTTCCCGAGCGTCTGGCGGAGAAGGTTCGCGTCGACGGTGGTCGGTTCGTTGCCGTTGGTCATGGGAGAGATCCTTTCCGGCACCGCGCCGGAGCCACGTGGTTACCAATGGCGGTCATCGTTGTCAACAATTTAAGGACTCGTTTACCGTCACGAATCCTTGCCGGACTCACCGCCCGTCCAGCGCCCGTCGCCCGTCCGCCGTGATCCTGAAATGGTTATGGTAGCCGGGCTTCGTCTCGACGTAGCCCCTGCTCACGAGCGACCGCAGCGTCTGTGGAGTGAAGTTGACCTTCAGCTTCGAGCCCCACATGTAGGAGTTCTCGAGCGTCGACCAATAGGGCTCGCTGAAGTCATAACCGGGGAGAGAGCGGCTGATGTCCCTCCGCGCCCTCTCGCAGAAGTCCGACAGGAACTGCAAGGCCTCGGCCTGAAGTGCGGTGAGTCCCTTCCGGGACTTCGCGCTGCCCTTCGGCTTGATGACCGGGGTTGCCTCAAGCTTGACGGGTTCGAGAGGGACGAGGGGCGGCAGCGCCCCGTAGTCGACCTCGGCCTCACCGTCCAGAGCGGCCGTCCGCGGGTAGAAGACCTCGGCGAAGAGCGTTCCCCTGCTCGCCTTCCAGTGGCTGATCCAAGGGTCGATCTCGTGCTCTTCCCCGGGAAAGAAGTAGTTCGTGACGACGTCGTGCTCCTCGTGGAACACGTATCCGATTGCAAGCGGTCCCATGTGCCCTGCCCTCCCGTCAGCGCAGCCACGTGGGGCGGTCACGGCAGATCGAGCCGAAGGCGATGGCGGCGACCAGGATCGCACCCACGGCGAATCCGATGCTGCCGGCCATGTTCACGAAGTTCGGGTCCAGGAACGTTGCCATCAGCGCGCTCCCGCCTTCGTCAGGTCACGGAGGGGGATTGCATTCGCCAGCCTGGCGCGGAGTTCGAGCACGCGGCCCAGGTCGTCCTGCATCCGCATGAAGCGGCGCCACCGCTCGCGATCCGTGCGTGCTGGCTCCCGGACGGGATGGAACCTGTGGATGAGGGGATTCGAGATCATGGCAAGTCCTCGCGGCATCGCGCCGGAGGGGCATGGATATCCGCCGCCATGAAGCGTGTCAACGACCTAATCCTTTCCACGCTGATGTAAGAAAGGATTAGACAGGTGCGGCCAAGGAGTCGGTCAGGCTCAGTTCCAACCCATGTATCGCCCGAATCCCCAGATCGCCGCGAAGGCGCCTGCCGACCAGATCAGGACGTCGAGCACAGCGTACCGCAACGCTCCGAGCATCCTGCCTCTCCTGCTTTTCGCGGCATCGGTGACGGTATTCATGGCCTCTTGTCCTCAGTTCGCGGTCACCGGCGGGGGCAGCTTCGCCATGAAGCGCTCCAGCGCCCCGGCGAGCTCCGGCTCCATGCCGGCCGCATCCACGGACACGAGCTTACGCGAGATGAACTCGGCGGTCACGAGCGTGTCGGACATGGCTCCGAGTGTCTTCATCAGTCCCCCGGTGTCCTGGAGGTACATCTTCGACTTGATGTTGGCGAAGAGGAGCTGCTCGGCACGGGGCAGGCCCGCCACGTAGGAGCGGTACTCGCCCCGCGTCAGCTTCGAGGCGAGGAAGGCCTGCCCCTTCACGCAGATCGTCGCCGCGTCGGTCACGTCGGAGATGAACTCGAAGGCCGGGTGCCTGGGCTTCGGTTTCGTGCCCGGCTTGAAGAAGTCGAGGATCCGTCCCGCGATCCTGTCCGCCAACGTGTTCACCGCAGGTCTCCCGTCGGAGTGGTGATCGCCCATACTGGCATACCCGTCATGGAAGCGATCGTGGTGCGCGTGCGGGCCTCCACGCATTCCTGGGTGACGTACTTGCCCAGTGGGTACACCTTCAAGGCATATCCTCCGGCGGAGGCAACTGCCAGCGAGGGCCTGTTGCAGAGGTCGTCCACCTGCTCCGACAGCTTGACGACCTCGTACTCGGCATCGGTGAACCTGCCGAGCCCAGCCACTGCCAGTCCGACCATGACGCAGGTCACGAGTGCGTTCCTCATGCTCATGGCTGTCGGCTCCCATTCCCCGTCGACCCGTCATCCGGCGGCGCGCAGACCTTGGCCGCCTTGCGGAAGTCCTTCGCCGTCAGCGTGGTTACGGTTCCGATGGGTGCGAGCGTGTCGATCTCGGCCATGACGTGGATGTCCGCGACGCTCCTGTTGATCTTCCTGCCGACCTCCGCGAAGGGCGACAGGGCCTCCCGCAGCGCCGCCGCCTCGGCAGCCCTGTCGGTCAGCCTGACCGTGATCAGGTCCACGAGCTTCCAGTAGTAGCCCCACGAGGTGTCGGGGCAGAGCTCGTTCACGAGCTTGACCGCCTCCTTGCGGGCAGCCTTCCGCATCGCCTCACCTGCCCTATCGGCGGTATCCTTCACGTTCGTCCTGTCGACTGTCATCGTCCCGCCCCTTGCTTGTCGGCCTGGATCAGCCGGATGTTGAACGGCACCGTGATCATCCGGACGAAGCCGCCGTTCTCGAGGAACGAGCCGCCGGAGCCGTCGTCGCAGTGTTTCTGCGTGTCGTTCAGGAACATGGCGCGGCTCTGGCAGGGCACCTCGAGGGTGCCGTCCGCGCCTGCCGTCGCAGGAGCGGCCCCGATGATGCCGAGCGAGGCCAGCGATGCCTTCAGCACTCCCGATCTCATCCTTCCACCTCTTCAGGTTCCTCGGCCGTGGCCTTCCGCTTCTCCTGCCAGTAGGCGCAGTCCTTGGCGTAGTCCACGATCCGGGGCGAGAACGCCTCGCTGGCGGCGACCGTCAGGCGGGTGTTCTCGCTGTCCGTCTCCTTGGCGAAGGCCATGATCTGCGCGCTGACCTCGGCGAGCCGCCTTTCAGCCGACTTGCGCTCCTCGTCGAGCGCGGCCTCGATCTTGATCCGGGCCTCCATCGCGGCGGCATCGTCCGCTAGGTCGCCACCCCCGTCGGGAAGGAACCGAATCCAGTGCTTGAGAGGCCTCATGCGGCACCTTCGATCACGATCATGGCCTGGCGGAGCCCGAGGAGGTGCCGTGCTGCCTTCTCGACCATCTCCTTCGCGTCGTCCTCGGAACCGAAGTAGCCCTCGAACGGGTGCGGAAAGCCCTGCCCGACGTATCCGAACCAGGGTCCGACGTCACCGGGATTGGCCGGGGCGGGATGGACCCCGCCGATGGTGACGCGGTTCCACTGGAGGGCCATGCCGTTCTTCATGCCGGCCCAGTCGAACTTCGGCTCGGGGATGGTCAGGAAGTCGCCCATATGGAACTTCACGGCAGCGATCCTGCCTTCCATGTCGGCGAGGACGTCGTTCGCGTCCTCCTTGCCCCATCGGTCCATGATCTCGGTCAGGAGCGAGAGCGGACTGTCCGTCCCGGGTACCGCCATCTGGATGGATTCGAGGGTTTCGCCTGGCATCGTTCGTCTCCTGTGGGGAGGATTGGATACGGAACGAGCGAGTTCTTGTCAACTAATTATCAGGCAGCGGCCGGGATCGAATCCTTTTCGGAATCCGGGGCGGCCTCGGCGACGACGGGCGGAACGCGGCTGGGTTCCGGCTTGCGGTTGCGCCCCACCCTGCCCTCGAAGGGACGGGCCTGCACGATCTCGTGAAGGTAGATGCGGTCGACGCACGCCTGGAGGCAATCGATGGAGCCGCACCAGCGCAGGACCTCCGGGTCGGTCCGGTCGCTCAGGTCGAGGACCCGGCGCCATGACTCCTTCATCTCGGGAGTGATCCCCCGGTCCTTCGCGGTCGGGTAAAGCTTCTCGATCTCTTCGTCCTCGGCCTCGGTCCAGGTGCAGAAGGCCCGGTTGAGGGGAAGGTGCCACAGGTCGTAGTCGGAGACGACCATCCGGCCTCGCGGGATGTCGGCCACGAGGTAGATGACGGGTTCCTCGTAGAACCTCGCCTGGCGAAGGTTGGGCTTCTTCAGGTAGCCCCACATGGGGTAGTCGCCGGAGTAGCCCTCGATCTTCTCGGCCATCATCTCCCGCATGAAGTCGTACTGGGGCAGCCAGGAGCAGTCGTGCTCGCGGTCCCAGTCGTCCTCGACGTACTGCCTGTCGCCGGTCCAGTAGCCGCGCGCCTTCGCGGCCTCCCAGGCGGCTGCGTCCTGGAAGGAGTAGATCCGCACCTTCTGCTCGGGCGGCATGGCGATCAGCGCGCGGCGCTTGGAGGGGGCGATCTTGCGGGTCATGGCCGGAAAGCATTACAGCACCCGCCCCGCGGCTGGCAAGGGACTCGTAAGGATGTTCGCGAACGAGTCCTTCACCAATGCTGCGGTCCTCGGTTGTGGGTTTCGTGCCTCCCTGCGAGGGTTGCCGCATCCAGAGAGGAGGCAGCCATGTCCCATACGAACGCCCCCTTCCCCGGCGAGCGAATCCACTTCGACGGCTTCGGCGGCCATACCGTGATCAAGGTCTCGTCCCTCCACGAGGAGCAGCCGCTTGCCGACGAGGGCATCTACCTGTTCGAGGACCAGTACGGCGACCTCAAGATGTGCGAGGACGATGGGCATGGATGGGTTGTCGTGCTGGACAGCAAGCTGAGCCCCGAGCAGCAGGACAAGGTCTTCGACATCCTGTACGCCACCCCGTCCCAGTTCTCCATGTCCCGGTGAAACGTGCTTCCTGATCCCACCAACCCTGCTGACGGCTACACCGACCACCAAGGCCTCATCGGCCGACTGACCCGCGCCTTCGAAGTCGCGTGGCCCCGCATCGAGGCGATCACGACCGACAGGAAGAAGCAGGCCCGCCTCTCCGTCCCCAGGGACGAGAGCAGGCCCAAGGGGCCGAAGGTCACGGCCGTCTTCAAGTACGGGGGGCAGGACCGCCACATGCTCTCGAAGGACGTCCACGGGAACCAGGTCATTCAGTGCCACGCCGGGACGGGACGGGTCTACACCCAGAGGAGATTCGTCCACGAGGCGGTGCACGCCGCACAACGTGCGCTCGGCCTGCTGGACGACATGGCCCGACGCATCCTGGAGCACCGCGACGAGTGGGAAGCGCTGGGCGGGACACCCGGCTTGGACCAGCATGACTTCTACACCCGCATGGCCCACGAGGACATGTGGTTTGAACACGAGGCGGTGAACGTGGCCCTCCTCGAAGGACTGCGGCTCGAGGGCATCCACGACGCCTACGATGACCTGATCTACGAGGGCATGTACCTCCGCTACCCGAAGGAGGTCTTCCTCTCATGGGCGATGCAGCACGGGGTCGATGCGGATAAGGCCGAGGCGTTCGTCGACGGCATCCCGCTCCTGGTGGAATGCCTGCTCGACAGGATCGCCGAGGACGAGTTCGCCCTGAACTCCGCCATCGCGGTCCGGCAGCTCGTCTATCCGATGATCATGGCCGGGATGGACCCGGTGCCTCCCATGGAAACCGCGCTCGCCTGCGTGGAGAGGATCGTCGCCGAGTCGAGATACCCCATGGGTTCCGTCCTCGACGAGTTCCGCATGGAGACCGATCACCTGAAGGCGGAGGGCAGGCTCCCGCTCTTCACGCGCTCCCGCCTCGGGGCGATGGACCGCAACTATCGGTTCGACGACGTCAGGGAGAGGCTGGAGGCGAAGATGGCAGCGCCTGCCATGAACCTGTCGCTCTAGCTCTCGCCGGCCTCGGCTTCGAAGTCGGCTCTTGTGCCATCAAGCCCGCTTCGGAACCTACCAGAGGCCGAGGCGCCAGATCACCCACAAGGTGATCACTCCCAGTGCCACGCAGACGAACGGGCGGAGGTACGGCCAGAGAAGCCTGCCCGCCGCCAAGGCGACCAGGGCGGCCGCAGTCCATGCAATGATGCCTTGGGCGATAGCGAGTCCGTCCTTGGCACCGCCCTTGATGGCATTCCAGACGTTGTCGTACCCGACGACATACTCGAAGGCGCAGGCCCCGATGAAGATCCAGACCAAGGGAAGGCATTGCCGCAGGCTCTCCCTTGTCTCTGACCAGTCGATTGGCTGCCTTGCGCGGGAAGGCTTGCCTGCCGGGTCGCGGGGAAGTCGGTCGTCCATCGGTGAGGTCCCTGAGCTGCGTGCAAGTGTGTAGGCTTGCCCAGAGTCCTTGTCAACAATTCATCAGGGGACCGCCTGGCCTTGTGCACCCGTGCCGTGGTAGGCTCCGACGGCCGTCTCGGTCTGGAGCGCAACCTGTGCCAGACGCATCCATTTGTGGCGCTCGTTGGCGTCTGCCTCTGACCATGACATGGCACGCGGCTGGCCCGTCGCGATCAGGGCATCCTCCTTCCACATGGCCTCGGCCATGGCCTCCACCTTGCGCCCGAAATTGCTGTCGTAGGCGACGAGCATGTTCCCTCTCAAAAGCCCGGTTGGAGACTATCGTCCGATCCGCCGTTATCAGGCCGGCCATGCGACTGCGAGCAGGAACAGGATCTTGCCGAGCGCAAATCCTGCCATCGCCGAATCCGTATGTGTCCATCCCATCGCGGCTACATCCCTGCTCCGGCCAGCACGACGTTCAGGCGCGGGATCTCGTTGTGGATCCTCATCCCGTCGCCGAAGGACTCCTCAACGGCGATCTGCATGCCGATGATCTCCCGTTCGATGCCCTTCTCGGCCAAGGCCTTCTGGATGATCTCGACGATCTCCTCCGGCTCGAATGCCACGATGTTCTTGCTGATCTGGATCATCCCTTGGTCCCTTCCCGTGTTTCCGCCCTCTATCGCCGCAGGGTGCCGGCAGGCATCGGCCCGTCTACGTCCATGTCGATGTCTGCCTCGTCCTCCCAGCGCGGTGCCGCGCCGGGCTGCCAGTACTTGCCCTGGTCGGCTCCTGCCTTGGCGGCCGGGTAACCCTCGCGGAGCAGCATCGCAGTCCAGGCGTTGATGGGGCCGCGCCTCTCTCCCATGGCCTCGAGCCAGCACAGGGCATTATGCTCCCAGACGTATGGCGCCCGTGCGTTCGCCCACGTGCCGTCGCGCGGCATCAGGGCGGTGGAAAGCATGTCGGCCAAGCTCGAAGCCGCCCGGTGGATAGCCAGGTTGTCGTCCATCATCATCTCCGCGCGGCCGATGCCGCCACAATTCCGTCAGGCCGCTTCCGCCTCTGCCTTCGCCCTGCTCACGAGCACCTTGTCGATGCGGCGTCCGTCCATGTCCACGACCTCGAAGCGCCAGCCGTAGGCGACGGTCACGTCGCCCGTCTCCGGCATCGAGCGCAGGGTGTCGATCACGAGTCCCGCCACGGTGTCGTAGGTGCGGTCCTCCGGCAACGACACGCCGAGCCTCTCCTCGAGGGTGAACGCACGCATCGATCCGGCGATCAGCCACGAGCCGTCCTCGCGCTGGACCGCGTCGGGTTCCTCCATGTTGTCGTCGGAGCGGAAGGCGCCGGCGATGGCGTCCAGAACGTCGGCAGGGGTCACCAGGCCCTCGAAGTGCCCGTACTCGTCATGGACGAGCGCCATCGGGACATCGGACCCTTGGAGAACCGTCAGGGCATCGAGGGCCTCGACCGTGTCGGGGATGACGGGCACCTGCCTGACGTGGGCGCGGACATCCAGCGGCTGGCCTGAGAGCGCGGCCGCCAGCAGGTCACGGGCCTGCACGACGCCGATCATCGCGTCCGGGTCGGACTCGGTGACGGGAAGGCGGGACTGGTTGGTGTTGATGAGGAGCTCGCGGATGGCCTCCTCGCTGTCGGAGAGGTCGATCCAGTCCACGTCGGTGCGCGGGGTCATGATGCCGCGCACGCCTTGGTCGCTGAGGCGCATGACGCCCGAGATCATCTTGCGTTCGTCTGTCTCGATCACCCCTGCCGACTCGGCCTCTGCCATGATCGTGTTGATTTCCTCCTCGGTCACGGCGCTGTCCGATCCGGCGCTCCTGCCGAGCATGGCCATGAACACCTTCGTCGACAGGTCGAGGAACAGGACGACCGGGGCGGCCACCTTCGACACGAGCGTCATCAGGGGAGCGACCGCGCAGGCGATCGCCTCGGTGTTGCCGAGGGCGAGGTGCTTGGGAACGAGCTCGCCGAGGACGACGGAGAGATAGGTGATGAAGGCGATCACCGCCCCGTAGCCGAGGGGATCGGCGATGTTGTCCGGCACCCCGTAGGTCTCGAGGAAGGCGGTGACCTTGCCGCCCATGGCGGCTCCAGAGAACGCGCCCGCGACGATGCCGACGAGGGTGATGCCGATCTGGACTGTGGAGAGGAACCGTCCGGGATCGTCCTGGAGGGCCAGCGCCGCCCTGGCTCCGGAGCGTCCCGCCTCCGCCATGGCCTTGAGCCGGGCCTTGCGGGCCGAGACGACTGCGAGTTCGGAAAGCGAGAACAGCCCGTTGAGGGCAGTGAGCGACAGGACGACTACGAGTTCGAACACGTTTGGGGTTCCGGGTTGATCGGGTCGATGGTCCCGGCACCTGGGAGCGCACGGCGGAAGCCCCGCCGGCATTCGCTGCCGCAGGGTTCCATGCCTTCAGGCTGTCCGGGAGTACACATCGGGTTTCTTGATACAGCGGGAGAGGTGTCTTGTGAAGTGCCTAAGAAAGGATTCGCACAGTACCAATTGACGCTCGTGAAAGGATTGCATGCCGCCTGCCCGGAGGTGAACATCATGTAAGGCACGCCAATTCTTGCGCGTGCGGGCCGATGGTGCATGCAGGGAAGGGTTGGATGAGGGCGTTCTTCCGAAGGCACTACCTTAGCTTCGGGATCGGCATCGTGGTGATGGCGATCGTTGCCCTGTCGTACGATCTCGCCATCAGGGACATGGGCAACCAGCGCCAGCGGGCCGAGGACTCGTCCAGGAACCTCCTCACCCTGCTCGCGCGGGACCTCGGCACCGACTTTGCCGCCCTCGACACGATCCTCACGGGCGTCGCCAAGGGGCTGAACGATCCTCTCGTGTGGGAGATGGTGCCGGAACTGCGTCACCGGGTCATCTTCAGCCACATCTCCTCCCTGGAGGTGAGTGCGATCCTCATCCTCAACCGGCACGGCGACATCGTCATGGACGGCAGGTCGGTCGTCCCCCGGCCGGGCAACTTCTCGGATCGGGACTACTTCCGCGTGCACATGGGCGAGACGGACATCGGCCTCTACGTGAGCCGGCCGATCTTGAACAGGCTCAACGGCACCATGGGGGTCGTCCTCAGCCGACGCATCGACCAGCCCGACGGCGACTTCGGCGGCGTCGCGGCCGTGCACGTCCCCCTTTCCAGCCTCTACGACCGCGTCAAGGTACTCGATCTCGGCAAGGGCGGCGACGTCACCATCTTCCGTGACGACGGCAGCCTCATGGCACGCAAGCCGATGGTGGCGGAGGAACTCGGGCGCGACTTCAGCCGGACGCCAAACGTCAGGCGCTCCATGATGAGGGAGGCCGGAAGCTTCGACGGCACTTCGGTCATCGACGGCGTGCGGCGTCACTACACCTTCACCCGTGTCGAAGGACTTCCCCTCATCCTGAGCGTCTCGTACGCGGTGGATGAGGTCATGGCCCCTTGGAGGGAAAACGTCGCAATCCAGACGATCGTCACGGTTCTCCTCTGCACCTGCCTCTTCCTTCTCCTGGTCATGTTCCGCCGGGAGCTCCGCCTCAGGCATGCGGCGCAGACCCGCGTCGAGAACCTCGCGCGCACCGACGAGCTGACCCAGCTCCCCAACAGGCGGGCCTTCAGGGAGCGTTCGTCCGTCGCTTGGGCCGAGGCGATCCGGCAGGGCAAGTCCGTATCCGCCCTCTTCATGGACGCCGACCTCTTCAAGAAGTACAACGACACCTACGGGCACGGGATGGGCGACGTCCTCCTGCGGAGCATCGGCACGACCTTGGCAGCGAGCATCCGTGAAGGGGACATCGCGGCCCGGTACGGCGGCGAGGAGTTCGTCTGCCTGCTGCCCGGCACGGCACCGGACGAGGCCCTGCGGATCGCCGAGCGCATCAGGGATGCCATCCTCCGGCTGAACGTGCCGCACGAGCAGAACCCGTACGGCATCGCCACCCTGAGCATCGGCGTCGCCTCCATGGTGCCATCGGAGGGGGACGACTGCGATGCCCTCTTCAGGACGGCGGACGAGGCCCTGTACCAGGCAAAGAAGACGGGGCGGAACAGGGTCTGCGTCGCTTGATCCGTTCCTGCCGATGAAGCTATCCTCGGGTCACCGGGCACGCCCGGCTCCTCCGGTCCTGATGGACTTGGATATGGCGACCCGCCCCGTGAGCCTGAATCACGGGGCAATTTTTTGGCCACGTCACCGTTCGGGGTCGGCAAACCCAACTAATTCGCCGACGGGCTGGTCCGATGCCAACCCGTCGGCTGCATGTTCCTGCGGATGCCCCATGCGGTTCCGTGCGTGCAGACGGGACATGCACGTGCCCTGCGACACGGAACGACCCCGTCGGCCGCTTATCGTTATATAACAACAACGATGTTTGCCGACGAACGGTCAGGTCAACCGCCGGTTCACTCTCGGGCATGCATGTGCGGCATGGCCGTTCAGGAACAGGGCAGGATCAGACCGCGATGTGAGAGCGGATCGCTGCGGCCGCCTCCGGACGTGAAGCGGCTTCCTCGGCGGCTGCGGCCTTCTCGAGGGCATCATTCCGCACGCGCCGGACGAAGTCCTCGAGTGCCGGGTACATGTCCTTGGCGAACTCGACCTTCGCCTCATCGGGGAAGTCGAAGCCGAGCTTGCGGCTCAGCCCGTCCGAGATGCCCATCACGATCTCCGCCGAGAGTTCCTTTGCCCAGTTGTCGGAAGTCATTGCGAGTCCTTGGTTCGCGTTTCGAGGGGCAAACGTTAGTCTTGGATGGGCGCACGCGCAATCCTTGATCGACATCTGAACTCGGCTCCACATGGCGCGAGTCCTTTTGGGGAATGGCGCCGCATGGCTACGGCACCCCTCACCGAAAATTCGGTTGCGCACACCGGGCAAACCACAAAGTTGGTGACGCGAGCACGATGCCCGTCTACAAAGGCCCGTCGTTGATCATAGGGTGGTCGGACATGGACACTCTCGCCGATCGGGTTCGGAAGGCCCGGAGCGAACTCGGACTGACGCAACAGCAACTGGCCGAGCGCGCCGGGATGAGGCAGCAGGGCATCCAGTCGATCGAGGACGGAACGTCGAAGCGCCCGCGCAGGCTTGTCGAACTCGCCCGCGCACTCGGCAAGACGCCGGAGTGGCTCATGGACGGTGACGTTCTCGGCGACGGCTCTCGGGCGGGCCAGAAGTCTGCCGACGGCGAGGCTTGGCTGTTGCCTCCTCCATTCGTGAAGGCGCAACTCGGGCTGGGAGCGGGTCCGGTCGAGGTCAGGCGCATGCGCGGGGATTCGATGGACGACGGCTCGCCCAAGGGCATACCGGACGGGACACTCGTTATCGTGGACCGTTCGGATGTCGATCCGCGACAGGGCGGCATCTTCGCGGTTGACGATGGTGGCGGGGACATCATCAGGCAGGTGGAGTTGGTGAGGGACAGCGACCCGCCCCAGATCGCCTGCAAGCCGCGCAATCCGCACTTCGAAATCATTCGCCTAAGACTGGGGGACGGCGTCAGCATCGTCGGCCGGGTCGTCGGTAAGATCACCCCCGCCTAGTCCCATCCTCGATCACTGCGCCAATGCCAATCTCACCCCGTCATGCGCCGCAGCCGCGATGACCGCGATCTGCAATGCCAGGAACGCGACCTTGCACAGTCTTCTCATCATTCCTGCCCCCTGTTATTTGCCCGGAAGTGGAAGTCGGCATCCTGGGCAATCGCCAGACGCTGCTTCGTCGCAAGCGTGTGCCAGACCGCCACGACCGCAGGACCCACCTCGGACCGCCAGTCGTTGACACGCTCGGGATCCTCGAACCTGGGACTGTCCACGGCGATGCCAGCGACCAGCACGGGCTTCTCGACTTCCTTGATCTCGAATCCGCTTTCCTTGATGGCCGCGAGGGCTGCATGGCCCAGGCGCAGTGCCTCCACGTCCTTGCGGAAGGCGACGGCGTCATTCATCTCATCGAAGGCGCCGAGTACGCGGTCCTCGTCCTTTCCTTCCTCGTCGTCTTGGGAGGTGTACCCGACCACGAAGCACTTGCCGTCGGCGCGCTCCTCGGTGGGACGTAGCCACGTCTCGCCGACGGCAGCGACTGCCTTGCCGACGGTGGACTTGAGTTCGTTCATCAATTCCATGGTGCTTGTCTCCCCTTGCGGAGTTTCACTCGAAGCGCTGGCCCCGCTCAAGGGTCGCCAACTGGTCATGGGCCTGGTCGAGAGCGGCCCTCAAGTCGGCGTTCTCACGCTCCAAGTCCTTCGTGACGGCGACCTGTGCCTTGAGCTGCGCCTCCACCTCCTCGATGCGGTCGGCTGCGGACAGCATGGTCTTGTGCACCCAAGCGTCGCGCCAGACATGGCCGTTCTCGTCCTTGCGCTCGTTGAGGCCGCGCCCTGTCCTGAGGTCCTTCACGAGATCCGTCATGGCGCGACCCCATGGACGATCGTGTCCCCGATCAGGAACGGGTGGCCGTCCGGGATCGGCCCGATGATCGTGGCACCAGCCAGAAGTTCGTAGCGGAACTCGTCCATGGCAGGCTTACCCTCGGCATCGAGGCTCAGGACCTCCACCTTGCCGATTCCCACCCGATGGATGGAACCTTCCCTCGAGAGACCGTCGGTGTTGGTGAGCCTGACGGCCAGCCCGTTCTCCTTGATCTCGTTGAGGTACTGGGACCAGTCGGACTTGCTGCGCGGCCCCTCATGCGCGGCAAGGCGCTGGAGCTTCATGCCCAATGCATCGTCCAGTTGCGCGATCACCCACGAGATGTCGACCTGATCCTTGCGCTCCAGGGTCTGCATGTCCCACAGACGGTCCCTCAGCCCCCTCATGGCTCCGCGCAGCCGGGCGCCGTCGCGGCTTGCGCCCCTTGCCCAATCCTTGAACGTGTCCGTCATGCCTTTTCTCCTGCCGACGGCTGCCCGGTACCGAGCACGCGGCTGATCTTCTCGTCGATGGCCTTGGCGATCTCGCGGGCACGCTCCTCGCCGGCCCGGTCGCAGCAGTTCCACGAGCCGGAGCTCTCGCCATAGAGGGCGACAGATCGTTGGATGTCCCCGACGAGCTGGCGCAGGCGGCCGACCTCGGTCTGCGAGGACTCATCAGGGGCGACGCTCGATACGTCCTTCCCCCTCTCCTCCTCGCCGAGGGCGCGGATGGCCGTGGCCGTCCTCTCGTATGCAGAGAGGGCCGCATAGCGCGGCGGCCCCGTGTCCTCGTCGATGTGGACCTGCTCCATCTCGAGTTCGAGTTCGGCTCCGAGGTCGTCGGCGACCTTCGCGCTTTCCTCGATGGAGATGCCGACCACGAGGCGGGCGTCCTCGACGAACATCTGCCAGTTGCCTGTCACGTTCATCTGGACGTGCGCGTCCGTCTCGGGCTTGTTGAACCTCTTGGCGTAGTGGCGGGCGCAAAGTGCCCTTGCCGCCTTCTCCACCAGGCTCGGCGGGATGTCTGGCCACTGCATCGGAGGTTCTCCTCGGTCGTTTCTGGGGAGCACTCCTCCACGCCCAGCGCATTCCCGTCAAGAGCGAATGCGTCCCTTCCCGCAGGATTCATCCCGGGCCGACTGGCCGTTGTGAGTCCTTGGACGCTTCAGGGCTTCATCGCCGGGCCTGCCGCCTCTTTCTCCATCCGCTTCTCGATCCGCCGCGTCAGCCGCTCGGCGACAGCCACCCCTAGTTCCGTCAGCGTCACCACCGGACTGATGTAGGTGCCCCTGTCCTTCACCAGGTTCCTGCTCCGGTAGGACAGGGAACGGATCGTGTCCTGGTCGAGGAGACCGTCCCTGGCCTTGTCCTTCGTCAGGGTCATGTCGGTCGCCACGAAGGTCGAGAGGATCAGCTCCTGCTGTTTCCTGGTCAGTCCCTTGGCCGCTTCGGAAATCTCCCTCTCACGCTCCTTTGCTGCCTGTCGGGTCCTGTCCTCCGCACCCTTGCGGAGCTTGCCCGCGATGTCGCGGGAGATGTCGGCAACGATATCGGGCTTGCGCGCCGCCTCGATGGCCCAACGCTGGAGATTGAACCAGGGGCGCGGTCCGCCGAGGTCCAGCACCTGCACGCTCGGATGGTCGGCGAGGCCCGCCGCGAACATCGGTGAGTGGCTGGCGCAGAAGACGCGCAGCTTGCCGACCTCGGCATGCTCGATCAGCGTGCACAGGCCGATCATCAGCCTCTCGGCGTCGAGCGCCGTCTCCGGTTCGTCGAGGAACAGCCAACGCTCCTCGGAGCGGGGACCGCCTCCCGTGGCGAGGTCGATCAGCTTGCGGCGGGAGGGCGGCACGTGCTCGGGGTCGTCGTAGCCGTCCTCGACGTCCTGGATGCCGAGCGCCCAGGAGATGGCGGACAGCCAGCCGTGATGCAGCATCTGCCCGTGGGACGAGGTCTTGCTGCTCATGATGAGGTTCGCGTGGTACCCGACGTCCGCGTCGAAGGTGCCGGCACCCTGGAGCTTCGTCTCGGAACGGCTGTCGAACAGCCACGTGCGCTGGCCCTTCCATCCGAGGGCATTGAGATCGATGACGCCGGGAACCTCTTTGGGGAATCCGGTGCCGCCCATGGAACGCACGTAGCCCGCGAGCTTGCCGGGATCGTTGCCGCAGACCTTCGTATCCGCTGGCCTGTTGAACCCGGAACCGTCGTCGAAGCGCCCTGCCCGCTCGCCGATCACCCCCGTGGTAGCCCTGATGCTTCGCAGGAGGGCGCTCTTGCCCGCTCCGTTGGGGCCGGTCAGCAGGACGAAGGGCTTCTCGATCTCAGTCGAGGCGATGTCCTTGAGGACGTCGATCTTCGCGGCGTATCCGCCCAGGTCGTTCCGGATCTGAAACCTCATCGGGCACCCCTCTCATCGCGGCACATGGCCTTCCGGATCAGAGCATGGATCCATAACATGAAACGCTCCACGAGCGTGTCGTCATAGACGATGCCCTTGTCGGTGATCCGGTAGTCGTGCCGATTGCCCGTCATCGCGTTCCCTTGTCGCATGGAGCCGTCCGCCTCGGCCAGCGCCTCATGCAAGTCCCTGAGGGACTCAAGCCTGTGCTCGTTCCTCGACCCCATCTCGGTGCCTCATTCCCGGACCGAGTAGCCGACCCATGTCACGCAGACGGTGCCGTCCTTGATCTTCCTGCCGCCCGCTCCGGTGGCATCGAAGGAGTATCCGGCCGAGTGCTTCCCGCAGAGCGAAAACCACCTCCTGTCACCGACGTGAACGTCCGTGTAGCCGCGCTCCGACAGTTCCCGCCGGATGCCTGCTTGGGGATCGTGGTTGATCCAGCAGACCGTGAGCCCGACGGCTGCGATGACGACAGCCCAGATCACGATGCCGACCGGGAGGTTGTCGCCCCGGTCCTTGCGACCGAAACGTCTCAGGACGTGGTTGATCCGATCGACCGAGAGGCCGATGACAGCGATGATGCCAGCCCAGATGGTGATGCCGACCGGGTAGCTTTCGTTCCCGCCTTTGCGTTGGAACCGTCCCCGGAATTCGGTCACCGGACACCCCTATGGCTGTATGCGGAAGACAGAGCCAGTGCCCTGAAGGTCGAACCGCTGTGGAAGTGCCTGCTCAACCTATTGCTTCGGGAACCCATTCGTCTTGCGGCCTTCCGGCCGCCCTTGGTTGGAGGGACGGGAGCGGAGCGTGTCCGGTCCCGCTGCGGCGGGCCGGGAGCGATCCCGGCCCGCCATGTCGTCTAGTGATGCCAGATCAGGCAGCCGCCATCACGGCGACTTCGGCGTTAGCCTCGACCTTGCGCTTCTGGCCGAGACCGTTCGCCTTCGCCATGGCGGCGCGCCGCTTCGAGTACTCGGGAGCGACCATCGGGTAGTCGGCCGGCAGGTCCCACTTCGCGCGGTACTGCTCGGGAGTCATGTTGTACTGCTCGCGCAGGTGACGCTTCAGCGACTTGAAGGCTTCGCCGTCCTCGAGGCAGATGATCCTGTCCTCCTGTACCGACTTCTCGACCGGGACGGCCGGGACGGGCTTTTCGGCGAGAGCAGCCACGGTCGCCGCACCGGTCCCGCCGCTGACGGCGTTGAAGACGGTGGCGATCAGCGTCGGGAGTTCCGACACCGGGACCTGGTGGTTGCTGACGTAGGCGCAGACGATGTCGGCTGCCGTCAGTGCGAGGAATCGCTTCTCGCCTTCCGGGGTGAAAGGTGTCTCGACGGTTGCGAGGGATTCGGCGGTGATTTCGCTCATTTTTGCCCTTTGACTTGCTTTGGGTCCATGGACCGGAGGCGATGTATGGTCGAATCCTTACAGGAGGTCAACCGAGTTCTTTGTAATCCACGGCAATAAAGGATGATAGTGGGTTCCGACGGGAGGTTCGAAAAGGACTCGCGGTTGACCGCATCCGACCGGGCGGCTAGAAGCGCGCGGCGGGTCGGGCGCCTGGGAGAGCAACCTCGCCGAGTCCGACGCGGGCCGGAGGACGGGAACGCCTGGTTCCCATCCGGGGGCTACGCCTTCAGGCCAGGGCCCCTCGGCGCCACCGCAGGGTGGTCAGGCACCATCTCGGCGAGGATTTCCATCTCCTGGTTCCTCGTCATCTTCCAACCTGCCCCTGCCTCCTTGTAGACATCCAGGCGGTGCACCTCCCTTTGGAAGATGCCCGCCCGGGGCGCCCACTTCTTGAACTCGTAGCTCTCGCCCCACCATATGCCGTCGGCGCCGGGGAGGAACTCCTCCGCCCAGAGCATGGTCGCCATGTCCATGGGGACGTGAGAGTTCCTGTCAACGCAGAACAGGGGAACCCGGAACCTCTCCGCCATCGCCTTCGTGCCCGTCAGCCTCTCCTCCGTGAACACGACGGGCCTCCCGTCCGGCCCGACGTCGTCGGGCGTCATCTTGTACAGCCCCAGCACCCTTCCCGCCGAGTCCAGATCGGGAACGGTCATCGTCTGCCAGCGAGAGACGTCGTCCCTTTCCTTCTTGGTGCGCGGGTATCTGATCTCCAGCCATGTCTTCTGCCTCAGAAGCCCGGCCTCGACGCCCCAGGCGGCGACCTCCTCCTGGAACGCCCTGAGGTCTGCCTTCCTCACGTGGGCGGGATCGAGCAGGGAGGCGGGGCTGGTGTCCGTGAGGTCGAGGAGACGGAACGGGCGCCCGTCGCTGTGCTCCAGCCGCCAGATCGGCTTGTCCGGCTCGATGTAGGCCACCTCCTGCCAGGTCCGCGGGCTGAACGATGCCGACAGGCAGTTGCCCTCGAAGCTGAGGGTTCCACCCGCGCGGACGCGGCGTTCGCCCGGCTCGGGCATGTCCCCGACGTGGAGGAGGTACGACGGCTGGAAGACTGGCAGGTCCATTGCAGGCACGTATGACCTCTCGACGTTCGATGGCCCCAGACTACCAGGCGGCAATGCAGGCCAGAACGGAAGTCGGCGTCGCTCCAAGGACTCGCGCAAAGCTGGTTGACGGCCCCAAGGACTCGAGTGACCATTTTGCACCCGACCCTAGAAAAGACGGACCCAACGCATGGCATCGAAAGACCTTCCCGTCCTCGCCCTCGACGTAGACGGCGTACTCCTCGACTACCTCGGCGGCTTCGTGCCGTGGCTGAGGGAGCAGGGCCACGACCCGATCAAGGAGGCCCACGAGGTCGACGACTGGGACCTGTCCTACATAGTCCCGCACCTCTCCGACGACGAGACGCTTGACCTGATCGGGCGCTTCTCGGTCTCCGAGAGCTTCGGCCGCCTCTCGCCCCTGCCGGGCGCCCGCGAGTCCCTTGCGCTCATCCGCAAGGAGTTCCCGGGGCTGAGCATCGTGGCCGTCACCAGCGCGGGCACGGATCCCTCCACCGAGCGCCTGCGCCGGGCCAACCTGTCCCTGCACTCGATGGAGCTCGACTCCGTCACGGTGCTCCCGCTCGGCGGCGACAAGCGCGCCCACCTCGCCGCCCTCCCGAAGGGCAGCGTGTTCGTGGACGATCTTATGAAGAACATCAAGGTCGCGGAGTCGGTCGGCATGCCGTCCATCCTCTACCGCCAGCCGTACAACGCGCAGGACACGCACCACCTCGTCGCGACCGACTGGGTCGAGACCCTCAACCTGATCCGCGGCCTGCTGCACGTCCCGCACCGGGTGCGCGCCGCGGCCTGAGCGACGGAAGGACTCGTTGATTTCAATTGACGAGTCCTTCATGACCTCTGTACATCGACGAACCGGAGCCGGAGCAGAGGATGACCAGCCACGACTATCCCGTACTCGCCCTCGACGTGGACATGGTCCTGCTGGACTACCTGAAGGGCTTCGTCGCCTGGCTGCGCTCGAACGGGTACCACGTGACGTGCGAGGCCCACGAGATCAGGGACTGGGACTTCAACGGCGTGCTGCCCGGAGTTCCGCGCGACGAGTTCCTCGGCCTCATCAACGAGTTCGCCGTCTCGCCCGAGTTCGGTCTCCTTGAGACGGTGCAGGGCGCGCGCGAGGCGATCGGAACGCTCAGGGACGAATTCCCCGACCTCGAGATCGTGGCGATCACCAGCGCGGGCACGGAAGCCGTGACGGAGCGCATGCGCCGCGCCAACCTCGAGATGCACGACTTCGGCATCAGCTCGGTCACTGTCCTGCCCCTCGGCGCCTCCAAGCGCGACAACCTGCTGGCCCTCCCGCCCGGCAGCATCTTCGTCGACGACCTCATCAAGAACGTGCGCGTAGCCGAGGAGTGCGGAATGACGGCGATCCTGTTCCGGCAGCCCTACAACCTCCGCGAGACCTGCCATCTGTCCGCCGAGGACTGGACGGAGGCCCTGTCCCTCATCCGGGAGGCCCTGACGGAGCGTCTCCTGCCTGTCCCAAACGCCGCCTGACGGCACACCCGATCACGAGCAGACAAATGACCGACGCCAGCGTGACACCGTTCGTGAACTACAGGGAGAGATACGTCGCCCTGGCCAACGCCCTCGGGATCGAGTGCGACGCGGCAACCGTCGGCGCCATCGATCATGAACGCGTACTTGCCCAGGCAGAGGCCCTCAGGCGGATCAGCGAGGAAGTGCCGGAGACCTGTTCCGACATGCTCCAGTCTGTCGTCGAGACCGCCAAGGTGTCCGGATACAAGTCGACGCTCCGCGACATGATCGCCAATGCCAGCCGGAAGGCCGAGGAGATGGCCGAGGCGGACAGGAGCAGCCCCCTCACCCACCTGTTCGGAAAGCCGGGGGCGATGCCGGCAGGCGGGTACATCCCGGGTCTCGACAAGGTCTTCGAGGTCATGGCCGCCGCTGATGCGGCCCGCGTCTCCAAGGCCGAGGGCAACTCCCTCGCTGAGCGTCTGCTCGAACTGGAGCTTGCAGGCCACGGCGATGCCGTGCTCGCTCTCGTGGAGGCCGCCCGCAAGCTGCCCGCAGGCGAGTGGTGGCTCGACGAGAACAGGCCGTGGCGCCTGATGCTGAACCTCAACGCCGTTGCCGAGGACGAGGACCTGTACCTCGACAACGAGTCCGCCGCCGTCATGGCCCTGTTCGACACCGATGGCGGGGAGCGCGGCACCGTCGGCGACGGACAGCCTGCCCATCTCAGGGCGATCCTCAGGCTGCTCGAGGCAGCCTCGTCGCTGCACAGGCCCAATGACGGGAAGAAGGCTCCCGTCGTGGAACTCGTCACCCGCGACAAGAAGTAGGACCCTCCAGCCATGCGCAACCTCCTGAGACACCCGGCCACGCGTGCCGAGATCGTCGACTGCCTCCGCAGGGAGGCCGAGGCCGCCAGCGGCAAGCCCGAAGGTGAACTCGCGTCCGGGGACATGACGGGCTACCTGCTCCGCAAGGCGGCCGACATCATCGAGAACCTGCCCGAGCACGTCGGGGATCTCAGGGAGCAGGCGGCACAGGCCGGAAGGCTGCGTGCTGCCCTGAAGCCCTTCTCCGACTTCGCCGCCGGGAACGTGGACGGGTGCGGATGGATCAGCCCAAGCCCCATGCTGGACGAGCCTATCTCGAGCCGCTTCGGTCCCCACGAGTTCCTGTCCGCACATGCGGCCTACAACAACGTCCCCTCCACGGAGGACTGGGCATGGCTCAACGACGCGCCCGCGGGGAAGGAACAGGTTTGACCCCGACCATTCCCGCCGACGAGGTCCGCATCGTCTATCGCACCGCCTCCTGGGACGGCACGCCGCTGTCGGGGCACGCCTGGTACCAGGGGCGCTACTGCTACTTCTCGGGATACGGCGACTGGCAGGAGGAGAACGGCCGCCGCCGCTACGTCGAGGAATGGGCGCTGTTCGAACTCGTGGAGCCGTACCTCACCCAAGAACTGGCGGCGCGCAAGCTCTTCGAGGACATGGTGGGATACCACTGCACCTATCTTGACGACCCCAAGGCATCGGTCCCCGCCAGGAGGATGGACCGGAACCCATGGTGGGAGGACTTCTACGAGGCCGAACGCTGGAGGCACATCGTGAAGCGCGAGGTTGATACCTCTAAGCTGCCCCTGCTCGGCCACTTCTCGCGCGTGAGCGACTGGGACGAAGACGAGGATTGAATCCTTGCAGCGTTGCCCGGTTGACTCGGGTTGAAGCCTTCCGTATTCAGCCGCAGTTATTTCTGCAAAGGATACGCCCTTGAACACCGCGCTTGCCGTTACCTTCGCGACCTTCCTGCTCGCCGAGCCGAACAACAACTACGTCCCTGTCGGCACGCCGATCGCGGTCAACCCGCACACGGTCAAGCACTTCCGTCCGACGCCCTGCGACAAGGCAACGCCATACGAAAAGTGCGTCTACATCGTGTACGAGAACGGCAGCTCCCACATCGTGGCGGGAACCTTCGAAGAGGCTCTCTCCAAGATGTCCGGCACTCCGGCCTCGCGCTGAACGCCATCCCCCTCTGACAGGAGTTTCCGTCCTTGAACGCAGCAGCCGCCTTCGTATTCTTCGTCCTCGCCGGGCCGGGCTTCGAGAAGCCCCTCGCAATCAACCCGGAGGCGGTCGAGTCCTTCCAGCCCGCCGACTGCCCCTACAAGTCGACCCGCAAGGATTGCGTCTGGATCAGCTACCGGGGCAAGGGCGGCTCCACCGTCGTCGGAACGTTCGAGGAGGTCGCCTCGAAGCTGACGGGCAAGCCCGTCGACAAGGGCGATGACGTGCCTCCCTCCATCTTCCAGAAACAGGCAGCCCCCCAATGAACGGCACCGCCGCACTCACTCTCGCTCTCGTCAGCTTCCTTCAGCCTGAAGGGAACGGCACCCCGTCCAAGGTCGGCATCAATCCCCTCACGGTGACGAAGGTCGAGGAGGCGCCATGCGGGCACGCGTCGCCGCACAAGCACTGCGTATGGATCTTCGACAATTCCAGAATCTCCACTCGCGTCATTGGCACTTACGAGGAAGTCATTGCGAAGTTGACGGGCGCGGAACCGACACAATGAGCGGTCTCCTCCCGATCCTGTTCGTCAAGTTCGCGCTCGTGATCCCGGTCGTCGGCGGCCAGTCCGAGGTCACGGTCAATCCGCACTACGTTTCCGGCGTCCAGCCCTCCCCCTGCATCAAGCCGCTGGAGCAGAAGGCCTGCGCCAACATCCTCATGGCCAACGGCGACAAGGTCTACGTGCTCGGCTCCGTGGACGAGGTCACGGGCAGGCTTGCCTCCGGCAACTGATCCTCGGCACCTCCCATTCCATCCCGCTTCCAGAAAGGACTCCCCTTGAACGGCATCGTCGCGCTCACCCTCGTCCAGTTCCTCCTCGCGGTCCCAGATGACAACGGAACCCAGCACATCGCCATCAATCCGATGCACGTTGTTTCCGTGCAGGCGACGAAGTGCCCGAGGACCTCGAAGGCCAACGGGTGCGTCCAAATTTGGACGGCCAACGACCGCATCGAAGTGGTCGCCTCCACCTATGATGACGCCGTCGCGAAGCTGAACGGGGCCGTTGCCGTCCCGGCGCAGTAGTCTGGCAATCCCGGCCGGCCACGCCATCTCGGTACGACATGAGCAATGTGCAGGAAGCCATGACTGCTTCCACGGAAGACTAAGCGCGGCTCAACGACGCTTTGGAGAGAGGTGACCTAGCCGGCGGAGACCGCGTGGATTCCGTCATGCTTGACCTGTGCCCTGTCGATCCTCCTACTCTTGTCAGATCACCACCAAGCAAGTCAGGCAACGACGAGGGGCAGATGAAACCTAAGCGCGCAACGTTCCTGGCAGGCCTCGCCGCCATGGCGGCGCTTTCCGTGACCGCCCCGGCGGCCGCGGACGAGTTCTACTTCCGTTACAAAGGACTCTTCCTCGGAGGGACGGGCGGCTCCGCTGCGCCCGTGGCGCAGGCCATAAGCCTCGGTGACGTGACCTTCCCCGCAGCGAGGGTCGGCAAGCCGTTCAGCTTCAGTTTCGGACCGGCCGCGACCGTGACCTGGGTGGCCGATCCCGACACCGCCCCGGGCAGGGGGCTTGCTTGGACCTACGGTTCCGCGTCGGCACCCGGGCTGAACCTCGGACCGGCCACGGGCGAGCTTTCTGGGGAACCCTCCCAGGTCGGCGACATCAGCTTCGAGGTCGTGGCGACCAGGGACGGCAAGGAGGGGCGCAGGACCTACGTCATCAAGGTCGGCGGCGCCGCCCTCGAGGTGACGCAGATTTCAGTAGGTGCCCAGCACGCCTGCGCCGTGACTCCTTCCGGCGGAGCGAAGTGCTGGGGCAGCAACTCTACCTTCCAGCTCGGCAGCCTTGCTGTCAGCGGCGGCCGCAGCACCGTCCCGGTGGATGTCAACGGACTCACGGCGGGGGTCGCCTCCATCTCCGCCGGAAACCAGCACACCTGCGCCGTCATGACGACTGGCGTAGCAAAGTGCTGGGGAGATACCAGCAGCGGACGCATCGGCAACAACACGACCGGATCAGGCGGCGAGACAGTACCCGTAAACGTCTGGGCCAACAGCTCTGGCGGCACGCTGTCAGGGGTGGCGTCCATCTCCGCCGGCTTCCAGCATACCTGCGCGGTACTGAACTCCGGCACCGCAAAGTGCTGGGGGTCCGGCGGGTACGGGATGCTGGGCAACAACAGCACCGCCGACAGTCCGACCCCGGTGGACGTCTGGGCCAGCAGTTCAGGCGGCATTCTCTCCGGGGTTGCATCCGTCACGACCGGGACCAGACACGCCTGCGCAATGATGAATTCCGGGACGGCAAAGTGCTGGGGCTATAACTATTACGGCCAACTCGGCAACAACAAGATCGGGGACAGCCACGTCCCTGACGACGTGGCCGGCCTTTCCGGCGTGTCCGCCATCAAGGCCGGATTTTACCATACGTGTGCGATCTCCGGCGGTGGGGCCAAGTGCTGGGGCAGCGGCACGGACGGGGTGCTTGGGAGAGGGAACTCGAACCCCAGCCCAGTCCCGGTGGACGTACAGGGACTCGCGTCCGGCGTGACCTCCATCTGGGCCGGACTGTACAATAGCTGCGCCGTTCACAACGGTGCCGCCAAGTGCTGGGGGAAAGGAGACTACGGCGCACTCGGGAACGGCGGCACCACCCCAAGTCCCGTGCCGATCAACGTCGCGGGATTGGAAACGGGCGCTACGTCGATCTCAGGAGGCACGTATTTTGCATGCGCGATCCACGATGGGATTGCCAAGTGCTGGGGAATCAACGACGTCGGCAGGCTCGGCGACGGAACCACGACCAACAGCAGCGTGCCCGTGGACGTGACGCCCTAGGGAGCCGCCTCGGTCAGGAGCCGTAGATCGAACTCCTGCGTATCGGTGATGCCGACGACGCCTAGCAATCGCGCGCTCCCCACGCCATCTCAGCTCCATGACCACGAATTCGGACGAATCCTTTGAGGCCGAAACCCTGCTGACACGCGAGGATGCCACCCGCATCGTCGCGGAGGGCGCCCGGCGCTACTTCGAGAGCCGTCGGGCCGGGGTGGACGACTTCGTCGAGCGGCACTTCTCGTTCTCCGGCTCGATCAGGATGCACCGCAAGGCCGTCGGATGGGACATGCTGAAGGCACCCGCCAACATCGCCCTTGCCGTTCCCCAGATCGCCGCGAAGCTGGCTGCGGCCGGAGCCAAGGCCGTCGGGGCCGACCGGGTGTCGGATTACCTCGGGTCGCGCAAGCTCGTGTTCGAGACCGAGGTCGGCAACGAGATCGAGTGGCTGATCATCACCGACCTCCTCGAGCTGCCATTCCAGCAGGGTGAGCGCGTCTCCAAGCGCGATGCCCTGGCGGATACCATCCTGGCAGCTCCGGAGCTACAGGAGCGGCTGCACCAGTCCCTGGAGGTGATCGGGCGGAAAGGGGACGATGCCGTCTTCCGCGAACGCCTCGAGGAGAGCCTGGAGACTTACGCCGGAACCCGGGCGGCGGCAGCGGAGATCGCGACCTCGCTGATGACGGTCGGAGCCGGGGCCGTCGCCTTGCACCAGGTCACGCCCGGGGTGATGTCCCTCGGACCTGCCCTGGCAGCGGCCCTCGCCCAGAACGTCGCCGTCGCCTCGTTCCCGCTCGGAGCAGGAGCCGGAGGCCTCTGGTACGGCCTCTTCCCGGCCGCGGTGTCCCCGGTGCTGGTCGGGGGAGTGACCGGGGGACTTCTGGCCATCACGTCCGTGGCGGCAGCCTTCGCGGGCATCATCGCCGACCCGGTCCAGAAGGGTCTCGGCCTCCACCAGCGACGCCTGAACAAGCTGATCGACGCGCTGGAGAAGCAATGGAACCTCGAGCACGAGGACGCGGAGTTCGTGGCCCACGATCCCTACGTCGCCCGCCTCATGGACGTGTTCGACATCCTCAGCACCGCGTACAGGGTCGCCAGGGCCTAGGCCCGACCACACGTTCTAACGCCCGGCATCCGTCTGCGGACTCCTGTCGGATCAGCCCCAGCCGAGCCACCCCCAGAGGCGGTTCAGTGCAGCCTTCCCAACATCCGTCTTTGCTGCCCAGACGATGAGCGGAATTGCGACGGTGCTGGAAACCCATTGCCAGTTCCTGCCGAAGAAGCCCACGAAGGCCAGGAACGGCGCCACTTCCACCTGCACGAAGCGCTCAAAGGTAGGAAGGTCCACCACCTCTTCCTTGCCTTCGATCCTGATCCGCATCGAGGCCACCACCCAAAGTCGGTGGATGCCGCCCCGCAGGGGGGTGACGCCGAAGTCCCACCGGGCGACGTGACCCGGCCGCACATACTGGTCCTGGGAGTTCACACCTTGGATCGTGAAGTCCCCGGGGGCGCATCCAAGGGCTACGCGCATCGTCGGCGCGACTTCCAGGCGGTCAACCTGCGGCCTGCCCTGGCCCCGAAGCCCTTCGCGCAGCGCCGCCTCGGCCACCGACGCATCACCCAGGCGGACCTCGATCGTCTCCCTCCGCCACACTTTCATCCTCTCCGGCGGATTCCACAGGATCGACCCCTCCTCAACCTCCCCCACGATATCATGGCTCTCGGCCAGAAGATCTTTGACCCGGGCATCTGCGGCGCGCCGTATCCTCCTTTGGTGCCATATGAGAAACAGGCCGTAACCGACCCAACCGGAAAGGACCAGGCCGGCGAGATACAGGGGCAAGAGGGTCATGTCCAAGGTCATCATGTCGATTCCCCCTCCGTTTCCGAACGCCTCCGGCGCCCTGAATGACCGAGGTCCAGTCCTCCAGGGAAGCGCCACGACAACGCCAGCAACATGCCCCGATCGTGCCTGGGCACTTCCCCCGTGGCGGTATGAAGGCCCCTGCCACCCACCGTCACGGCAACCGCATCAGGTCCAGCAGCATCTCGGCAAGCCGCGTGTTGTCGTAGAGCTCCGGCATGAGTGAGATCGGGTTTGAGTAGAGGCTGTCGCTAGCTACGATCGCATTCCAGTCCAGATCCCTCGGGACATTGACCCCGGCCTTCCTGAAGACCTGGATGAATTCGCGGGCGATCAGGCCGTGCCCGATGGCAGTCGGATGCACGCCGTCCAGGCTGAACACGCCTCCGTTCGACATGTTCCCCTTCCGGTCCACGGTGTAGTAGACGGTGTCCACCGTCCGGTCGTGGATTTCGTTCAGGTCGACGATTTCCTGCGGCAACTCGTAGGTCGGCTTGCCGTTGTTGCGCTTGAGTGCCAGGCGCAGCAACTGGTCGCAGATGTCGACGACGTGGTATTCGACCTTCGGTCCCTCCTGCGGGCCTGACTTCTTGTTGTACTTGGCTACCAGCCTTTTGATCGTCTCGTTGTACTTTGCGATGGTCGAGTCGATGCCGTGGGCTTCCACGAACGTGAGGGAGTTGCCGCTCCGGCGGGCATAGTCGTGGTCGAAGAGGAAGTAGGTGTAGCGGTCGTAGTACGTGGCCCTGTCCAGCACCCCGAAGGGATCCTTCTCCCTCCGGGAGTTCCCGACGCCCTTGGCAAGGGGGGCGATGGTGACGGCAGGCACCGTTCCCACGAACACCTTGCAGTCGCTGTTCCCGCTCCTGAGGATCTCGTGGACCCTCTCCATCAGTTCCTCGTACTCGGCCTCGAAGTGATCCGCAGTCCACAGGTTGAATTCGTTGCGCTCGCCGAGTGACAGCTTGTGCGGCGGCTTCTCGGCACGTTCCGTGGACTTCACGTCCATGCGGACGATGGTGCCCAGGGCGTTGTTGGCGCCCAGCCAGAGGATGAGGTTCTCGACCCCCTCCCCCTCGACGTGGTGGTGCTCGAGCCACTTCAACTGGCTGTGCTCGTCGAACCGAGGATCACGGGAGGGGTTGAGCACGGCGTGGGCGGTGCGCTCGAAACGGCAGTTGGGCAGGTCGAAGAAGCCGTCGCCGCCATCCTTCGGCTCGTCCGTAGCGATGCGGTTGATGCACTCTCGCGGCGTGACAATCCAGGAGTCCGCGACGGTGAAGCCGGCGACCGAGACGTTGGGGTAGAACTGGCGCCTGCCCGCCTGCGGCAGTGCTATGTTGCCCTGACCCCGCTCGTAGTGGTCCTCGACCTGGTCGAGGAAGCGGTTCACGGAGATCACGGCGGCCGGCCACTCGATGGGTCCGCGGATGTCGCTGCCGTACTGCCTCTGGAGGCTTCTCAGGAGGTTCTCGACATTGAAGGGAAGGCCGCCAGCGCCCCAGAGCGGTATTGGGTACTCGTCCGTTCCGGGAACCATTCCCATGCACCGCGCGAGCAGCGTCGAGTAGGACAGTTCGGTCCGGGCCGCCGCCATGGACATGAAACCCTGGGAGATGCTGTCGCCTATCGTGAAGAGCTTCATGCCCGCCCCCCGGAAATGCCCCGCAAGGCCAGGATGCATGCGCTTCCGGTGATTGGTAGTGCGAAAACGGCGTACTCCCGTGATGCCGGAGAGTCCCTCAGGGCATCATCGGCAAGGCGTCGGGCTGAGCCTCATGGACCCGCCCCCTGAGGCGCTCCACGATCCTTTGAAAGAACGGCAGCTCAAGGAAGTGGTCGACCCCGTCCATCGTCTCGGAGTCATAGTGGCGGCCGCGATAGCTCACCCAGTAGTGGACGCTCCCGAGTTCGTAGGACAGCTTCCGGTCCGACACGGGGACGTCGTCCGGGACAGGGACACCCTCGGCGCGGAGCCGGTCGAGGTCAAGGGTGCGGTCGTCGTCCCCGTAGAACCACTTCGTGCTGAGGACGCGCAGCTCCGGCGTGCGCTCGAACCACTGAAGGCCAAAGGCGGCCAGGACCTCGCGCGCAAACTCGTTGCACAGCCCGTCATTGATCCTGGCGGGACAGTCGATCCATTCGATACGCTGTAACTTTTCCAGGGCAGCCTGCAATGCCTGTCGGAAGGCTTCTGGCGCGATCTCGGATCCGGTCACCTCGGGCATCTCCCCCTCCGCCGTTGCGCAACGCCTCAGCGCTGCCTTCCGTATTTCCAAACCTCCGGCACGATCGGCGGGGCCGTCTCCATCATGATCCGCTTGAGTTCCTTGAAGGCGGCCACGGACGTCTCGATGGTCTCTCGGGTCATCTCGCCCGGTCTGGTGGCATAGAAGCCGTCATCCCGCCGCAGCAGGCCCAATGCCTCCCCGGCTTCGGCATGGTCCTCGGGCACGACGCCTCTCCATGGTTCCGGCAGCGAGCGCCAGACGAGGGACAGTCCCTCGGGGTGCCGGACGATGCGGTAGGAGTCGTTCCCGGTGATGAAGTCGATGCCGTCCTCATCGCCGCCGTCACCCATCAGGACATAGCCTGGGATCGCCTTGATGAACGACAGCTCGCGTCTCCAGCGCATCTCCCATTGCTCGGCCTCGGACAAACGACGGACGGTGTCCAGATCGTGCCTCCGCTTCTTCGAGAACCTCTCGGTCAGCTTCGGAGGCGCTCCCACGAGGCGGATGGCATCGTCCAAGGAGCCGGAAAGGTGCCGCTCCCGGTCGTGGCGGACGACCAGCCCGATGGGTGGAGCCACCGCGCTCCGGGCGGAGGGAAGGAAGGAGATCGCATTGTCCCCGAAGTCGGCGAGCGCCCGTGCGTAGCCGTCCCTCTCGCGCGGGTCGGCGAACACGTGAAGGGAGATGTCGACCTGCGGCAGGCCCGCCGCGTCCCTGATGCAGTCCTCCGGACGGTCGATGCCGATCTCGGCGAAGCGCAGCCCCGTCGGGGAGCCGGGGTCGCTCACCAGCGGCAGGGTGCCGTGGACGAGGAGGTTCGCGTAAGGGTCATCGATGGCCATTGCTCGTTTTGCTCAGGTGACTACGCGGGCTGGGGAACCGCGTCCATGACGGGGAAGCTGCTGACGGTCTCGATCCCCGCCTTGAGGTACCCGACCATGAGGGCCTTGCCCGTCTCGTTCAAGACCGGATCCTTGTACATCTCGCTCGCCAGCACGGCCTCGATCCGTTCCTCGAGGTAGGCAACGACTGCATCGCGGTCGTCCGCCGCCAGGGAGCCGGCCTCTGCCATCTCCTCGGCGCGCCTGACGTTGACGCCGTCGACGATCATGACCGGATCGAGGATGTACCCGCCCTTGCCGGGAACCTTGGCAGGACGCTCCCCGCTCCCGATGCCGCCGTACGTCCCCGAGTGCCAGAACCCGGAGAACTCATACTTGTTGTGATCGTGCCGGGAGGGCCTGGTCTCACCGCAAATCTCGTCCTTGGTGACAGGATGCCGATAGATGGGTGCGACGTCCTTCGCCTTGTCGACGCGGACGAATTCCTCAAAGCGGACGATTTGGATGCCGGACATCGTGGTGTCTCCAGTGGCGCATGCTGTTCCAGGAGCATCGCGAACGGGGGCGAATGGAACAACCGCCGTGGGCAGTCCGAAGCGAAGCGGGCGGAACCATCCCGGCTCCGCCCGCTTCGCTTGTCACCCTTGCCGTTTCCGTCAGTCCTTGCGGGGGATCGAGACGAACGTCGGCTCGCTCCCCTTCCTGACCTGGACGAGCAGGGACTTGCGCCCGGCCTCCGCAGCCCCGGCGTCTGCCTTGTCGAAGGCTTCCATGTCGGAGGCGTCCAGGCCGGACACGGCCTCGATCACGTCACCCGGGGAGATGCCTGCCTTGGCTGCCGGGCTGTGTTGCTCGACCGCGGTGACCACGGCGCCCTTCGTACCTTCCTTCGCCTTCGATGCGGGCATCAGGGCGAGGCCGAGATCGGGCAGCCAGGCTCCGGCCGCCGAATTGTCCGGCTCTGCGGCCATGCCGTTCACCGGAGCCTCGCCTAGCTTGACCGGGATGTCCCGTTGGATTCCCTTGGACAGGACGGTGAGGTTGACGGTGGTGCCGGGGGCCGTGCCCGCGATGCGGCGGGAGAGGGTCCGCGAATCCTCGACCACCACGCCGTCCACCTTCAGGACCACGTCGGCGACGGACAGCCCGGCCTTCTCGCCCGCGCCTCCGGCCGAGAGGCCGGACACGATGGCCCCGCCCTTGCCCGGCAGCCCGAGCGCCTCGGCGATCTCGGCCGACACGTCCTGGATGCGGATGCCGATCAGGCCGCGGGGCACGCTGCGCCCTGCCTTGAGTTCCGCGATGACCTTGGTCGCCACGTCGGCGGGGATCGCGAAGCCGATGCCCACGGAACCCCCGGTGGGGCTGAAGATGGCGGCATTCACGCCGACGACCTTGCCCTCGAAGTTGAAGGTGGGGCCGCCGGAGTTGCCCTTGTTGATGGGAGCGTCGACCTGGATGAAGTCGTCATAGGGACCCGCCCCGACGTCACGGTCCATGCCGGAGACGATGCCCGCGGTCACGGTGCCGCCGAGACCGAAGGGGTTGCCGACCGCGACCACCCACTCGCCCACGCGGGGGCGCTTGGTGGCGAACTCGACGAACCTGAACTGGTCCTTGGACTCGATCTTGATCAGGGCGAGGTCGGTCTTGGGGTCGGTCCCGACCACGCGTCCCCGCAGCTCGCGCTTGTCCTTGAGGATCACCTGGACGTTGCGCGCCTTCTCGACCACGTGGTTGTTGGTCACGACGTAGCCGTCGCCGGAGATGAGGAAGCCGGATCCCTGCGACTCGCCGCGGGTGGATGCCTTGGGCGGGTTCTTGCGGAGGTCCTCGAAGAACTGGTGGTAGGGATGCTCCTTCGGGAGGACGGCGACGGGCGGCTGGGCCGGGACGGCCGCCACCCTGATCGACACCACGGACGGCTGGACCCGCTCGACCACGTCCGCGAACCCTGTCGCGAAGGAAGGCGTCTCCTGGGCCAGGGCCGCCGCCGGGATGGCGGCGGACATGGCCACGGAAGCGATAAGGAAGGAAGCGAGGGCTTTCGCCTTCATGCGGTGTCTCCAAGGACTGAGTGTCTTGGAGGATGGTAGGACTCGTTCGAGCCGTCCGTCGATAGGGATTTAGCTAGGATTCGGGCGACAGGATGCCCAGCGAGACCGCGCGCATCACCGCATGGGCGTTCGACCTGGCCCCGAGCCTCGACCGCGCCCCCTCGAGGTGGCGCTTCGCCGTCCGCTCGGACACGGACATCGTCCTGCTGGCCTCCTCGAGGTTCAGCCCCCTCGATATCAGGGTCAGGCACTCGACCTGTCTGTCCGACAGCGATCCGTCAGGGGGTTCCCCACCTGCGCCCAGCCCTCCGGCATGTGTCGCCATTGGTTCCTCCGAGGTCCCTGAGGACGAACTCGTTACGCAGGGGCATCCTAACGGCCGCGATGTCGCATGGCGACATATTCAAGGCACCACGCGATCCTTTTCACCGGGTATGGTTATCGGACCGTGTTGGCCTTCCCCTTGGATCGGACGCGCCGTCGTCCGACCCTATCCTCTCGCCCGTGAGGGGATCGACCGTCGGGTTCGCCCGCAGCCTCTCATCCAACGCCTTCTGCCACTCGCCCGGCCCGTTCTCAGCCGCGTGCTGGAGGTGCCCCGCGACCTTGTCGATGACCACCCCCTGGGCACGCCACCAGGCAAGGCGGGCAAGGAAACGCACGAAGTCTGCGACCATCTCCATCACTGTCCTCCATCGGAGGCAGGCATCATGCCGGCCCGAGGAGGCGGAACCGTGGCGTTCAGGCATCTACCGGGGCGATGGGAGGACGAAGCCGGGATGCGCGTGGAGGATGCGCCGGGCCTTCAGCAGGGCTTCCGCCAAGAGGTCACTCGCCGTCTCGACGCGGCCCGCCGCCGGATGGTCGATCATGACCTGGTACTGGCCGCCGCTGCGACGGACGTGCGCGTCGCCGTCCCGTGCCTCCATGAGGAAAGCCTCGACGGAGTAGAGCCTGTAGTGGCGGTCGAAGTCGCCGTTCTCCGGTCCGAGCGGGTGACGCATCAAGGGCACGGACATCCCGCAGGCCCGGTTGAGGGAGCGGTTGTGCCCGAGAAGGGTTCCCGAGGAGTCGCGGACCGTGAAGTAGCCGCCCCAATCCTCCGGCGCCCACGTACCCTTCGTCACCCCGAAGCGGGCGATCTCCATGTCGGCCTCGCCCTCGAGGATGCGGGCCGCCTCCTGCTCGCCGACCCATTCACGGAAGGAGGCCCAACGGTGCTTGGGCTGGTCGCTCCTCGGGTCCACGGTGGCGTGCAGCTCGGGCAGGAAGGCGCCGACGTGCCGAGGATGCTTCTCGTCCCATTCCGGCCACGCGTCGTGGTCGCGGGCCACCTCGGGCGTGAGCCTGCGGGCGGCCGACTGGCGCTGGACGAACATGACGCAGCCCTCGGCCTCGTCCCACCAGTAGCCGAAGTCCATCACGAAGTAGCCGGAGGCAGGCCATGCCATCCATCGGCCCGGCAGCGGCTCGAAGAAGTGGCGGTCCTTGTGCCGGGCCAGCGCCTTCACCCGCAGGAGGAAGCTCTTGCGGGTCGAGGCCCCGGCCAGCGTCGCGAGGGAGTCCGGGTGGCCGTCCATGGCGAACCACCCAAGGGGCCTGCCGCCCTCCAGGGGGTCGGCGTCCCAGATCATCGCGTTCGTGCCCATGAATTCGGCCCTTTCCTGCGGACGAGTCCTTGAAACGGAAGCCGGGATGTTGACGGCGAATCCTGAATCGAGCAACGTGCGTCGGCGAATTTGTTGAGAGGAAGCGATGAGCACCTACGTCCCCGAGCTCGGGCAGGCCCTGTTCGGCCAGCCGCACGGAACCCACGCGTGCCCCGCGATCCTCGAGGCCGCGCTCGGGATGATCCGCGAGCAGTTGGAATACCTCGTCCATGCCGCCCTTCCCTACGAGAAGCGCGAGCGGTGGCACAGCCCGTTCTCCAACTACAGCAACGCCTTCTCGTGCCCGGTTTTCCAGGTCGAGGCGTACTCCTGGAACGAGGACGTTCCCCAGGAGTGGAACTTCCGCTGCGGCGACATCCGGGTGTCCTGGTACAAGGGATTCGGTCGTGGGGTTTCCTGCCATGGCGCCTACACTCCCGACCAGGTGTCGGCCATGCTGGACCGCTGCCTCGCCTACATGGACAAGGCATCGGAGCTGATCGAGGAGGAATACGGCAAGACCCTTTCCAAGGAGGCGCAGTCCGTGAGAGACGCGTTGGCCAAGGATGACGGCTGGTGGGTCACGGTGCCGGACGTGCCGAGCCTGCGCGAGGACTCCGCGCAACCCGCAGCCTGAACAGACAAGAGGAGCACTCCATGCAGGGATACGATTCGAACGCGATTTTGAGAGCCTCCGGCGTCCTCGACCTGGCCATGAGGTCCGTCAAGGCCGAGACGCATGCCGAGGCACTCGAGAGGGACAACAAGGCCCTCCGCGAGGAACTGGAGCGCGTCCGCGAGGAGAACGAGCGCTTCCGCTCCCTATTCGGCGAGAACGGCAAGGGATACGTGACCGTCCGCGACCTCTGCTACACGGCCTTCATGCGCGCCAAGGACGAGAACGACGAGGACGGCGGCCCGACCGACTGGTTCACGGACACCATGCCGACTGTCGAGAAGGGCATCGGCAAGATGCTCGCCTACGCGACGAAGCAGGACTGAGGCGGCAATGGGGACCGGGATGACTGCTGTGACGGCAGCGACGCGCAAGGCCTTCGAGGCATGGCTCCTGAGCGAGCAGTGGCTCACGGCGACGTGGAATGAGGAACGCAACTGCTACGACGAGTTCCCGGCGCACCTCGCCTTCAAGGCGTGGCAGGCATCCGACATGGCCGCTGCCGTCGAGAGCGACGAGTCCTTCAAGCGGGAATGGGCACTCAGCGAGAGGGTGGAGCGCCTGAGCCTGGCGCTCGAGTACAGCGCGATCATCGTGAAGGCGAACCACATCAACAACGTCTCCGACCCGAGCATGTCCCGGGCCATCAGGGAGGCGGAGGAGCAGCTCGGCCGACCGATCGCCAGCGTTTCGGGATCGGCGGAGGAAACCGTCCGAAGCGATTCCGACCCGATGGAAAGCGTGATCAGGTGGTTCCCGATCGAGACCGCGCCGCGCAGCGAGCAGCACATCCTGCTGGGCTGCGAGGAAGCCTCCTGCGAGGGCTGGTACGATGCCGGATACGGCTGGTGCATCGGGCAGGATACCCCGTGGCCGTACGCGCCGCCGACCCATTGGGCACACCTGCCCGACCTGCCACGCAAGAACGACAAGGCCGCCTGAGGCCGGGGAGCGACCATGAGCCTAGTGACCGATCACCTGAACCCCGAGCTGGAGAATGCGCGGGCCGAGATCATGCAGCTCAAGGCGCGCATGGCCTATCTCACGGACATCCACAACGACCATGTCCGGGAGATCGGCAACCAGTCCGCGATGATCCGCAGCCTCCAGCACGAGCTTCAGGACGCCCGCGAGTCCGAGCTGTCGGTGGACGGCAAGGCCATGGTGGCCAAGGGCGCGCGCGTCGTCGCATGGCTCTGGGATGCCTGGTCGAGCGGCGGCACCATGGACGGGGGCGACATCCAGGAGTTCCTCGTCAGGGAAGGCCTCGTGAAACGCGTTGCCTACGATCCCGCGATCCACGGCTCCGACTTCGAGGCATCCGAGTTCATGGAGCCGGGGGACGACTACTACGAGGCGAGCGACATGGGACGTGCGCTCCTGAACGCGGCCCGCGTCCGGGCGGTCTGAGACGCGGAGCCGTCCCCTGCCTGCGATCCGGGATGTTGCGGCTTTCACGGGTCCTGCGGAGCATGGGTCAGGGCAGTTCCACCGAACCTGAGATTCCGCATGGCCATGTCCAAGACGAAATCCCTGCGAAAGCACACGACCCGCAGGGCCGACGAGCGCTACGAGGTAAGGCTCAACGAGTACGACCTCGCGTACATGGCCAACCAGGTGAAGCGTGCCACGGGCATCTTCGTCGAACGGCAGTCCAACCGGGTCTCCAAGTGGATCATCAAGCTCCCGAAGGTCGACAAGGCCGCCATGATCGTCTACGACCACAACCGCGGCACGGTGGTCACGGTGCTGCCGAAAAGGGCGATGCCCCATCCCGCGTCGGAACTGGGATGCCGTGCCCGTGCCCTCGAGCTGTCGCGTGCGGACGCGGCCGGGATCATCGAACAGATCCGCGACAAGCGAGCCGTCAGGGGTGCCGGGAAATACGCCGACGGACGAACGGAGTGGACGGTCACGAAGCCCTCCACCGGGGAGGAGATCACGGTCCTCTACCACCGCGGCTACGACATCATCTCCTCCGTCCTGACACTGCCCGCTCCGGAGCCGAAGCCCGCTCCTGAACCTGAACTTGAGTCCGTGCAGGAACGCGACATGGAAGAGGACATCGCCGCCCCGTCCTTCTGCTGACGGATCGGGCTGCCGTTAGCGGCGGTAGCCCGTGTCGATCCAGGGTCCGTCCCCTCCGTCGAGGATGTCCTCCTCCAACTTCCGCTTGCGACGCCCCTCCACGAGAAAGCTGTCAGGGGGATTGGCTGGAGGCGCGCTGTTGCCCATGGCCCTCGCGATCCCGGGGTTGCACAGGATTTGCTCCGCCTCCTCGCACGCTGCCTCCAGATGGGACATGCCGACGCCCTTGGTCGCCTCGTCGTCCCACATGAGGTCGAGCTCGCGGTCGGTGAGGCCGGGCCAGAGGCAGAAGCGGGCCATCAGGCCGACGGCTGGGGCATGCCGTCTCGCGAAATCGGTCCAGACGGCGTGCAGGTCCTCCTGGTCGGGATACATCTCGTCCCGTCCGATGAAGGTGCGGCCCGAGAATTCCAGGATCCGCCCTTCCGAGAACACGATCTTCTGGCCGACGGGCGTGAACGCCGTCGGGACCAGGAAGGGGACGTTCCTCTCGCCTCCCTCGTGGGTGAACTCGACGATGTCGAACATGCTGTGCGGTTCGGCCTCACGCACCTCGCCGAGGATGAGACCTTCCTCGTAAGGGATCGCGAGGCGGCGCTCGGGATACTTGCTGGCGATCCGGATGGCGAACGCGAGCAGCCCCGTGGACTCGGCCATCGACTGCCCGACGCTGGTGACGGGCTTCGCGCTGATCTCGCTCCGGCGGCGCTGGAGCAGGCGCTCGGCGAGGTGGCCGGAGAAGGACAGGGGCATGGTGAGCGCGGCGATGACGACGCGCCGGGGTTCCACGAGGAACCTCGCCGCCCCGAGGGAGAACTCGGTCCTCGCATCGTTCGGCACGATGTTGAGCACGCGCGCCTGGGCGAAGTGGTTCCTGGACTGCAAGGACCGGAGGTCACGGACGGCCGCGCCCTCGAGGTACTTGGCCCTGTCGGCGAGGACGTCCCGGAATGCGCTGTCGATGGACCCGAGATCCCTGTCGGTGATCTTCTGGCCCCGGCCGATCTTCGTCATCGCAGGGTTCATGACCCCGCGAAGCCTGCGGACCAGTTCGTTCAGGTCGCGATCGATCTCGCGGACTTCCTGCCGGACAAGACCACGGGACAGCTTTTCGTCGAGGCGGCGCGGGGGCATGTTGCTCATCCCCGAACCATGCCGCATGCCGAAGCCAGGAACCATCGTGGCGCAGAACCCGTCACCGATAGGCGCGTCTCCACCCGGCCTTCTCGGCATCCGCCTCGTCGCAGAACCAGCGCTCGCCCTTGGCTGTGCTGATCCTCGTGGCCGCATAGGATCGGTCCCACGGCATGTGGTAGACGCGCTCGCCCGAGGCGCTCACGTTCCCCTTGATCGGGCATTTGGCGGGCCTTCCGTCCTCGGAGGATGCGACCGATCCCTCCCACCGTTTCGCGCGGTACTCCCATGCTGGGACGTTCTCGGCCACGAAGACGCCCTTTCGTGCCGCCCTCGCCTTCCGCTCGGCCTCGACATAGGTGTTGCTGTACCGGACGAAGGCCCAGGCATGTCCCTCCGACACGAGGGTCTCGTTGATGTCGCGACCGTCTGCCTTGCATGACCCGAGGATGCGCCCCGTCGCGTCCGCCTCCTCGTAGGTGCAGGTCACGGCCTTTCCCGCGGTCAGCTCCTCCAGCCTGTCGCGGGCGGCCTTCCCGCACTGCCAGGACCTGCCGGTCGCATCCACGCACGATTGGGACAGCTCGGGCGCATCGATGCCGAAGAACCGGACGCGCTTCCCGGCCACGTCTGCCGTGTCCCCGTCGAGGACACGGGCAAATCCGGTCACGGACATGGCGTGGGCCACGCCCTGGGACGCCACCGCAGCAAGGAGGATCGTCGTCAGGCAGAGAACCGCGCGGCGCATCCTAGCCCCTGTCGACGGTCGCGAGGTCAGGGCCTGCCTTGGGCGTCTCCGGAGGTGCCGACTTCCTCAGCCTGATCTCAATGCGGCGGCGTTCCTTCACGTCGCCCTGCACGTCCGTCCCGTTCGCCAGCGTCTCGTC
>Ga0256853_1000002_pt1 | contig 90236 bp, 104 predicted proteins | sample BONnt6_FD_181171 | JGI IMG/M metagenome (GOLD analysis project Ga0256853, IMG submission 181171) | Terrestrial sediment cell enrichment communities from Utah, United States - BONCAT_SYTO_Terrestrial_sediment - 6 | ecosystem: Environmental > Terrestrial > Deep subsurface > Rock core/Sediment... | reverse complement strand
TGGTGGGCAGCCTGGGGTTCGAACCCAGAGCCTCGGGATTAAGAGTCCCTTGCACAACCAGTCGTGCTCGCTGCCCGTTGAACCCAATATGGCCGGCCACTGCGGGGGCGTCAATGGGAGAAGATAGATTTTATGCAATATTTTCAATCACTTAGCTTCGAGACAATGCTTCGCCGATGCTGGTGTCGGGCCGCGAAGGGGGAGCCTGCGATGGTGTTCCGGGAAGGCGCCGCGCACGCAAGCAAAAGGGGCCGCGGAACCCGTCCGCGACCCCTTCATGAAGGTTCGATGGATGCAGGACTCCTCAGGCCGTTCGCATGGGTGCGCGGCGCATGGGTTTTCGGAACTGCATCGTCGTCATCGTCATGTGCTCGTCCTCATGCCCTCGGGGCGGCGGCCTGCGGCGCCTCGCCCTCGAAGGCCTTCGCTATAGTCGCCCTCGCGCGGTAGACACGGCTCTTCACCGTGCCGACCTCGCAGTCGAGGATGCGGGCCGCGTCCTCGTAGGAATGCCCGTCGCGACAGATCAGGTATAACGCAAGCTTCTGCTCGTTGGGAAGCTTCTCGATGATGCGCATGGCGTCGCCGAGGTCCACCGAGCTCTGCTGCGGCGCGGGGAATCCCACGAAGCTGGCGTCCTCGTCGGTCTCATAGAACGCGACCTTCCGGTTCCTCCTGACGAGGTTCCTGTAGTGCCCGGCCTGGATCGCGTAGAGCCAGGCCCCCATGTTGGTCCCTGGCGTGTACTGCTCCCAGTTCTTCAGGGCGGTGATGACGGTCTCACTGACGAGGTCCTCGGCGATGTCCCGGCTGCGCGACATCGACTGGGCGAACCGGTACAGGTCCGGTATCCGCTCCTTCAGCTCCTCCCTGAATCGTTCTGAGGGCATTCTCGATCCTCTTTGAACGCGGTGAATCCCTCTTGGGTCAGGGTTTGATGTCACATCGCCGGCAAAGAGTCAAATTTGGGAGCGAGTCCTATTGACAAAGGATTCGTATGACCCTTTTGGCTTCTTTTCGGGCTGATTCCGTTGCAAGCGCCCGCTTCCGAATCCATGATGGATGTCATCTGCTTGGGGGTGCCATGTTCGCGATCGTAAGGGAGAGGAAGGCCGTTGCGGCATTGGAGGCCCTGGCCTCGTCAACGCCTTCGGCCGTGTCCGACGCCTCCCCCGTGGAGCGGGCCGCGGCCCTGGTGCTCTGCAATCTCCTGCTCATCATCTGCTCGAAGGACTGGGGGCGCGCCGTCCTGGAGGCCCCGGGGCGCATCGACAGGAGAATCGCTGCCGACGCGGTGCTCCTTATGGCCGAGCGGCGCAGCGTTCTTGCGGCCTCGGCAACACAATTGGACGGCCGGCGCGCGGACGATCCCTCCGTATCGGCCTTCCGTTGGGAGATGCTCGCTAACGAAATCGTGACCTTGACGCTCGGTTCCGGTCTCAGCCCGGCGGCCGGCAAGGCGATGGCGGCCTGCTGGAAGTCGCTGTGGACGTCTCGCAGGGCCTGCGACGACGCGGTGAGGGCGATGGCCCGTTATGCCAAGGCCTACACGGTCGAGCCCACCCCTCGGATCGACGGCAAGAGGCCGTCGGAGGAATACCTGCGCAGGCTCGGCGGCACACTCCCCCCGATGTTCAGGCCGAAGGCGGGCAAGGGTGCGGCGAAACCCGCTCCGGGCAGGGGCGCTCCGACGAAGTCCGCTCCCGCGAGGGCAGGAACCGGCAAGGGCAAGGCCGGGCGATGAGCCTCGTCAGGACCCTCTTCGCCGGGACGGTCGTCACGGCCTTCGGAGCATCGTTCCTGGCCGGAGCGACGGGCCTCGCGTACCTGAAGTCGATCGCCCCTTCCCTTCCGAGCCTGGAGAAGGTCCAGAAGTGGGAGCCTTCCGAGGGCGTCAAGATCCTCGCGGCGGACGGGGCTGTGATGGGCGCCCATGCGAGCGAGAGACGCCGCTTCGTCCCGCTGGGCGACATTCCGAAGACCTTGGTCGACGCCTTCCTTGCCGCCGAGGACGGAAACTACTGGAGGCACTCCGGGGTCGATCCGGCGGGCATCGCGCGGGCCGCGATCTCAAACCTGAGGAACCGGGACACGGGCCGGGTCGAGGGCGGATCGACCATCACCCAGCAGGTGGTCAAGAACCTCCTGCTCGATTCGAAGCAGACGCTGGACCGGAAGCTCAGGGAAGCGATCCTGGCGCTCCGGTTGGACCGCGACGTGGGCAAGCAGCGCGTGATCGAGGTCTACCTGAACGAGATTTACTTCGGAGCAGGCGCGTACGGCGTCGCCGAGGCCGCGCGGACCTACTTCGGGAAGTTGCTGCCGGAGCTGACCCTGGCCGAGGCCGCCACGTTAGCGGGCCTTCCGAAGGCTCCGTCTGAGGCCAGCCCGTTCAGGAACCCCGCCAGGGCGACCGAACGGCGCAACTACGTCCTCGGGAGGATGGCGGAGGAAGGTTTCATATCGGCCGCCGAGGCCGCCGCCGCCAAGGCGGCGCCGATGGCGGCGGCCAGGCAGAAGGCCCCGGCGGAAAGCGTCGATCCTTCGCTCCGCTACCCCGAGGAGGCCGTCCGGCGCATGCTTGTCGACCGCCTCGGGAAGGACGAGCTGTACCGCGACGGCGGAACGGTGGTGACCACGATCCGGCCGGACATGCAGAAGGTGGTGCACGCGAGCGTGCGGCGGGGCATCGTTCTCGAGGACCGGCGCAGCGGGTGGCGCGGGCCACTCGCGCGCGGCATCAGGCTCCCGGTCGACTGGGGGGACAAAAGGCTAGCGAGGCCCGCAGGCGCGGAGGACTGGGAGGTCGGCGTCGTGAGCGAGGTCGGCCGCGATGCCGTCGTCGCCCTGCCGGGGCGGACCGTTATCCTGAAGGGGCAGTCCATGGCCTGGACAGGGCGGGCCGCCGCCAGCGACCTCCTGAGAAAGGGGGACGCCGTCCTCGTGGGCGACCTCGGCCGCGGCCCGGAACTCGTCCAGCTTCCCGAGCCCGAGGGCATCCAGGCGGCGGCCGTCGTGCTCGACCCGGCGTCGGGCGACGTCCTCGCCATGTCAGGGGGCTTCAGCCACGAGATCAGCGACTTCAACCGCGCCACGCAGGCGAAGCGGCAGACCGGGTCGGCTTTCAAGCCGTTCATCTATCTCGCCGCGCTCGAGATGGGGTACGACGCCACGAGCCCGGTGCTCGACTCGCCGATCGCCATCACCCCCGCGCCCGGGCAGCCCGACTGGCGGCCGAAGAACTCAAACGATTCCGGCGCCGGGCTGATCACGCTGCGCCGGGCACTCGAGCAGTCCCGCAACCTCAGCACGGTGCGTCTCATGCTCGACATCGGCGAGGATGCCATGAGGTCCGTCACCGCCCGTGTCGGCCTGCCCTTTCCGAAGCATTTCTCCCCGTCCGTATCACTTGGGACCGAGGGGGGCACCCCTCTGGCCCTGGCCGCCTCCTACGCGACGATCGCGAACGGCGGAAGGCCCGTGACGCCGAGGTTCGTCCGGGACGAACCCCGCCAGCCCGCCGAGGGCGTCGTCGATCCGGTGGCTGCCGCGCAGTTGACCTCGATCCTGCGGGGCGTCGTGACGAACGGCACCGCCAGGCGGGCCTTCCAGGGTTTCGGGCGGCCTGTCGCGGCCAAGACGGGAACGACCAACGAATCGCGTGACGCATGGCTCGTGGCGTACGGCCCGCGCTTCGTGGTCGCCGTCTGGATCGGCCGGGAGGACAACGCGCCGCTCCACAAGGGCGCGTCGGGCGGCGGGACGGCCGGGCCGATCGCGAGGGACATCCTCGACAAGGCCCCCGGGATCGAGTTCGCGGACTTCCTGCTCCCTGAGGGGGTGGAGGAGGTCAGGGTCATGCGCGACACGGGCGAGCCTGCGGAGAACGGCGACGTCGTGGAGGTCATGCGGGCGGGTGCGGCGAGGTCAGCGGAGGGGCAGGAACCCGCCGCAGAGGCCGGCGAGTCTCCGGCCGAGCGGGGGATGGGCATCGCCGACGAGGAGGGAACGGAGGACTGACCGCGACCTGGCCCGCAAGGTCGGACGACGAGTCCCGTTCCATGCTCCGTTCACTTCCGCGCGAGGGACTCGACGCTCGCAGGAAGCGGGGCTTTTACGGATTGACTCCTTCTCGGCCAGGCGACTCCAATGAGCATTGACGCTCAAGAAAGGGAGTCGATGCTTGGTCCTGACGAGACGCTCGGCATCCTCGGAGCCGATGCTGACCCCCGAGGAGGAGTCCCGCCTGATCGCCGCGTGGCAGCGTGATCGGGACACGGCCGCCCGCGACCGCATCGTCAGGGCGTACGCCCGCCTTTGCTACAGCATCGCCTCCCGGTACTCGTCGAACCCCGACCACGTAGACGACCTGGCGCAGGAAGGGGCCTTCGGCATCATGCGGGCCCTCGACCGATATGACCCGACCAGGGGAACGCGATTCTCCACCTACAGCCGCATGTGGGTGAAGAACTTCGTCTCGTACGCCGTCGCCGGGGTCAGCACCATCGTGGACGTGCCCGCGCGGAAGTTCATCGAGGTTCGCTCCGGCAGGGTCGGCGAGGGCATGGAGGCAGCGGTCGCCGCCTCCGCGCCGACCGTCTCCCTCGACGCAACTGCCCGGGATGGGGAGACGGACCTGATCGAGCGTCTTGCCAGCCCGGAGCCGGGACCCGGGGAGGTCATGGAGGAGAAGTCCACGGCCGAGCACCACAGGAGGCTGGTCGAGGAGGCGCTGTCGGCGCTGACCGAGCGCGAGAGGGTGGTGGTTCTTCGACGGTGCTTGGCAGAGATCCCGGAGACACTCGACCAGATCGCGGCTGATTTCGGCCTGACTCGGGAGAGGATCCGGCAGGTGGAGGTCGCCGCCCTTGCCAAGATGAGGGCGGCGCTCGAGGCGTCGGGGGCCGATCCCCTCCTGTCCGACTGATCAGGTTCCCGTGGAGCCGTAGCCTCCGGTGCCCCGTGCCGTCACGTTCGAGAAGCGCGTCACCAGCAGGGGTTCGACCAGGATCAGCGGCATGAAGGCCATCTGGAAGATCCGGTCCCCCGGCTTGATGAGGAAGGTCTCGCCCGTGGCGCTGTTGTTGATGGCCCTCGCGGTGATCTCGCCCTGGTAGTCGGAGTCGATGAAGCCGAAGGCGTTCATCAGGTGGAGCCCGCGCGAGCCGTACCCTGAGCGCGGGATGATGATCGCCGCGACGTTCGGGTTCCCGATGCTCATGGAGAAGCCGAGCCCGAACTCGTAGGTGTCCCCCTTCCTGAGGATGACGGGTTCCTCCATGCATGCGCGGACGTCCATCGCCCCGGCCCCGGCGGTCTCCCGCCTGGGAAGGCCCCCTAGCCTCTCGAGAAGCGGGTTCTCGATCTTGAACTCGACCTGCATCCTGCCGTCCGCGATCATGACTGCCTCCCGTTTCTCGCCCAGGTCTCCACGGCCATCCCCGATGCGAGCGCCTCCTCCCCCACGAGCGTCCACCCCGCTGCGGCCAGGTCGGGCATCGCCACGTCGCACCGGAATGTCCCGGGAACCCGCGTGATCTCCGCCGTTCCGGCCAGGGCGAGTCCTTCCTCGTAGACCCTCCTGCCGCCAGCTATGAAGCACTCGGGGACGCCCGACGACCGGGCGGCCTCGACGGCGGCGGCGACGGTCGGGAACTCGCCGGACGAGACGACCAGGATTTTCCGCCCTTGGAGATGGCGCCCGATGGACTCCGCCGTGAGGCGGCCCATGACGAGGGTCGCGCCCATTGTGCGCTGCCTGAAGCGCCTCAGGTCGTCGGGGAAGCGCCAGGGGAGCCGTCCCTCCTGGCCGATGCCCCACGCGGCGTCGGCCGCGGCGATGATGGTGACTTTCATGCGGGAGTCCTTCTACACGGCGACCGGGGCTCGAATGAACCCGTGGGGGTCGTAGCCGACCAGCTCGAAGTCCCCGACGGCGTAGTCGTCGATCGACGGCGGGCGGCGCTTGATGACGAGCTTCGGGAACGGCCTCGGCTCGCGCCTCGTCTGCTCCTCGATCACGTGGGCGTGGTTCAGGTAGACGTGGGTGTCTCCGCCCATCCACGTGAGCGTGCCCGGCTCCATGTCGGCCTGCTGTGCGAGCATCCGGAGCAGGATAGCACACGATATAACGTTGAACGGCACCCCGAGCACACAATCAGCAGAACGCTGGAACATAACAAGGTTGAGCCTGCCGTCGGTCACGATCCACTGGTAGACCATGTGGCAGGGGGTCAAGGACATCTCCTTGAGGTCCGACACGTTCCATGCATGGAACAGGTTCCTCCGGCTGTACGGGTCCTCCCTGAGCAGCCGCACGGTCTCGGCGACCTGGTCGATCTCCCGTCCGTCGTGAGTCCTCCAGCGGCGCCACTGGCGGCCGTATATAGGACCATTGTCTCCCCACAAGGAGGCGAATCCGTCGTCCGCCGCGATGCGCGCCTCGAAGTCAGCCTTCGAGATGTCGTGCCCTGTCTCCTCCCGGTACCGCTTGAGCGGCCATTCGGTCCAGATGTGCACGCCCTGCCTCACCAGGGGCTGGATGTTGGTCTCGCCCGCGAGGAACCAGAGGAGCTCCTTGAGGGCGACGTCCCAGAGGACCTTCTTGGTCGTGAAGACCGGGACCGTGCCGTCCGACAGGTCGAACTTCATCATCGTGCCGGCGAGGGCGCGGGTGCCGACGCCCGTGCGGTCGATGCGCTCGGACCCCCTCTCCCAGGCGTGCCGCAGGAGGTCGAGGTACTGGTGCTCGGGGTGTCTGTCCTGCATCGCGGGCCTTGGCGGTTTGGTTTTCAAGGATTCGATATTAGGATTCAAGTTCCCAAATCCGGCAAGGAAAAACTCCATGAGCGGTCAGGAACAGGTGGCGCAGCTCCGCAGGTCCGTCGTCCAGGCATGCCGCGTATTCGGCATCGGCGAGGATTCCTTCATCTTCGGCAGGTCTGGGTTCGACATGCCTGACCACGGCATCAAGGTCTCGCTGATCGTGTCGGAGGGCACGCGCGTCTGGAGCGCGGCCGAGACCTTCGTCGTCAGCGGGCCAACCCGCTCCGAGGACAGGCAGTACTCGACCGTATTCCTCGAGGAGCCGCTCGGGCGCGAGTTGTCCTTCGCGAAGAAGTTCGCCATGAAGATGGCCGAGGCCCGCATCGACGCCGCCATAGACGCGTCGGCCGGCTAGCCCAAGCGCGGAGGATTCAATGTCGTTGCTGCGCCCGAGGAGGCACGCCCCGCAATCCGGCAAGGCCGAAGGGACGCCGATGCCATCCTGGTCCCCGGTCCGCCGTTTCGGCCTGAACGAGCGCGGCAACGATTACGTCCTGGGTGACATCCACGGGTGCTACGACGAGGTCGTCCAGGCGCTCAGGGAGGTCGGGTTCGACCGCAGACGGGACCGGCTCTTCTCGATCGGTGACACGGTTGACCGCGGGCCGGGATCGCGAAGGGCGCAGCGATTCCTCGAGCAGGACTGGGTCCACGCCATAAGGGGCAACCACGAGGACATGTTCCTCCAGATATACGAGAGGGGCGAGCCGCACGAGGCGGTGATAGAGTTCGCCACGGGCATGAACGGGATGGACTGGTGGCGCGACCTGACGCCCGACGAGCGCGTCCCCTTCATAGGGCGGTTCAGGAGCCTGCCGCTCGTGATCGAGATCGAGACCGCGAGGGGGCTGGTGGGGCTGGTCCACGCCGAGGTGCCTCAGGGCATGGACTGGGCGACGTTCACCGCCCGGATCGAGTCCGGCGACAAGAAGGTGATCGAGACGGCCCTGTGGGGACGCAGGAGGCTCGACCAGCGCGACGACAGCGGAGTGCCCGGAATCGACCGGCTGTTCGTCGGCCATTCCATCGTCGAAGGGCCGAAGAGGCTCGGCAACGTCTACTACATCGACACCGGAGCCGTCCGGGGCGTCCTGAACGGGACCTCGGCCAAGGGGCGTCTCACCGTGGCGGGCGTTTCCGCAAGGACGGCCGTTCTCATGCGGGACCCAGATACCGGGAACTTCGTCGACGCACGGATCGACGAGGAGCCGGAGGCCGGACCCTTCGGAGCCTATGTCAGGTAGGGAGAGCGGACGGAACAGAGTTTCGGCGGTTTTGACCGTTGACCGGCATGTGCGATGGTTAATTGCATGCCTCGGGGGGATATTGCCTATCGAATGGACTAAGGCGGGAGGTCGGGAATGGCGGCGGCACTGACAGTACAGGCACCTGCACCAGGTCTGGGCGACCGTCTCTTCGAGCTGGCCAATCGCATCTCGGGCGACAGGCTCCTCGACCTCATGCTGAAGTCGACGACCTCCCTCACCCCGCCCACGACCAAGCTCCCGTCCGCGCTCGCCAATTGGCAGGGCGTCACCGAGGCTCTGGGCTCAAAGGCGCTGAGGGACGCCCCGTCCTCGCGCGAGGCTGCGGCCGCGTCGCTCGTGGAAAGCATCCGGGAGAACGTGAACAGCGTGCTGCGCTCGCTCACCCCCGAGGATGGGCTCGAGAGCCTCAGGGGGAAGCTCAAGGCATTCGGCCTCTTCCTCTATCAGAAGAAGGGAGCGAACTTCCTGTACCACCAGCCGTCGAATACCCACCATGCGGCTGCGCCGATCAACGAGAGGCTGAGCGTCCCCAACTCTACACTGGACAACCTGAAGGCCCTGCACCGGAGTACGGTCGGATTGGAGAACCCGGCAACGTTCTACAAGGGCTGGAAGGAAATGTCCTTGGTCGACGGCTACGCCGGGCTCGAAACGCGGGACCTCGTAGACGAGAAGACGGGGGAACCCCGCAAAATCCGGGCCTACTCTGTCGGCTTCGACGTCGACCCAGAGACGAAGGCCGTCAAGAGGCGGGGCTTCATTGGGCTGCCTTACGCGATCGCGTCCGCGGATACCCGGGAGAACCTCCGCATGATCGCCGAGGCGAAGGTGAAGGGACTCGAGCTGGTGCTGCCCGAGGTGAAGAGGGGTGACCAGGACAAGGGCGTGCTCGTCGCGGGCATCCCGATCTTGGTCAAGTCGCGGAGGGAGGGGGACGAGGTGGTTCAAGTCTCCTATCCTGCTGAGGTGGTCAACCCGTTGATGGACTACAACCTTCTCTCCGCCTCGTGGGGAGAGGACATGATTAAGGCCTACCAGGGAATGGCCGCCGCCGCGAAGCAGCAGGGTGCCATGTTCGACCCGAAGCCGGCCAAGGCCGCACCGAAGGCGGTGCCCGTGGATGGCTACGAGAACGTCGTGGACTACCAGGCCTCCGCTGTGGCCATGAACCCGAAGTACCAGGCCTTCTTCGACACAATCGTGGTCAAGGAGCCGGAGCCGTACATCCCGCCGGAGGCGGACGACGCCGACGACCCGATCTTCCAGGCCGAGGCCCGCATGACCGAGCGCGACTTCCGCGTGAGGGTGAACGAGGAGCTCACGGACGTGTACGTGTACGACTTCGAGGAGAAGTCGGTGCTGGTGGACGGCAAGACGGGCGAGCAGACCCCCGTCAGCAAGCTGCCGGCCGGGCGCTATCCCCTCGAGGACCACTTCGGCGGCGAGCTCGGCTTCACCTACGTGTCGAGGAACGAGCAGGTGGTCCACAGGAGCCTGCGCACGAAGGAGGAGATCAGCTTCGGGCCGAAGTCCGGCATGGACCGCGGGTTCGAGGCGGACCTGGGTTCCGACAGGGACGACGAATACGAGGGCCAGTCCTACCAGTTCGGTGGCTGACGAATCCTTCTTGAAATCCTGCCCAGGATGTGTCAACAATTTTGGAGGGGGAGGCGGCGCCTTCCCCTCGATTTCTTTTTTGGAGGATTCATGTCCAAGGCCCCACAGTCCGCCCAGGCCGCGCAGCCGGGCACGCCGGACCAGAAGCGCAAGAGCCTCGACGCGGCGCTCTCGCAGATCGAGCGCGCGTTCGGCAAGGGTTCGATCATGCGCCTCGGCGAGACGAAGACCCTCGACATCGAGACCGTGTCGACCGGGTCGCTAGGCCTCGACATCGCGCTCGGCGTCGGCGGCCTTCCCAAGGGGCGCATCATCGAGATCTACGGGCCCGAATCGTCGGGCAAGACCACGCTGACGCTGCACGCCATCGCGGAGGCCCAGAAGAAGGGCGGCGTCTGCGCCTTCGTCGACGCGGAGCACGCGCTCGATCCGGTCTACGCACGCAAGCTCGGCGTGAACCTGGACGACCTGCTGATCTCCCAGCCGGACACGGGCGAGCAGGCGCTCGAGATCGCCGATACCCTGGTCCGCTCCGGCGCGGTCGACGTGCTCGTGATCGACTCGGTGGCGGCGCTGACCCCGAAGGCCGAGCTCGACGGCGAGATGGGCGACGTGCAGCCCGGCCTCCAGGCCCGCCTCATGAGCCAGGCCCTGCGCAAGCTCACGGGGTCGATCTCGCGCTCGAACACCATGGTGATCTTCATCAACCAGATCCGCATGAAGATCGGCGTCATGTACGGTTCGCCGGAGACCACGACGGGCGGCAACGCCCTGAAGTTCTACGCCTCCGTGCGCCTCGACATCCGCCGCGTCTCGACGCTCAAGGATCGCGATGACCCGATCGGCAACAACGTCCGCGTCAAGGTCGTGAAGAACAAGGTCGCCCCGCCCTTCAAGCAGGTCGAGTTCGACATCATGTTCGGCGAGGGCATCTCCAAGGTGGGCGAGCTGATCGACCTCGGCGTCAAGGCCGGCATCGTCGAGAAGTCGGGAGCCTGGTTCTCGTACAACAGCCAGCGCCTCGGCCAGGGCCGCGAGAACGCCAAGACCTTCCTCAAGGAGAACCCTGCGGTGGCGGCCGAGATCGAGTCCAAGATCCGCGGCGAGTCGAAGGAGCTGTCGGCCGTCCTCGGCGAGGGCGTGAGCCACACCGACGAGGACGGCGGGGACGAGTAAGCCCCGGGCGTGCCTCGAAACCCGGCCGGGCGGGCGCAGGTCCGCCCGGCCTTTCTCATGCTGCCTGCGGCAGCGGACCCCCGTTGCCAGAAGGCGAGGCATCGGGTTCCATCTTCGTGTCATCGTGTGCTTGCGGGGGATCGGGCATGTTCGGAATTCTGAGTGGACTGGGGAGAGGCTCGCTGGCGGCTGTCGCGGCCGTTGCGTTCGGGATCCTGTCGCACGGCACCGCGTCGGCATCGGCGTGGAACCCGCCCGAGAGCCTCCCTGGCGATGTCGTCATCGGCTCGAAGGACGCCCCGGTGACGGTCTTCGAGTACGCGTCAATCACCTGCCCCCACTGCGCACGTTTCCATGCGGAGATGCTCCCGGAGTTCAAGAAGGGCTGGATCGATACCGGGAAGGCGAAGATCGTCTACCGTCACTTCCCGCTGGACAAGTCCGCGCTCGCCGCCTCGCTCGCGGTGAGCTGCCTCCCGTCGCAGGCCCGTGCCGCCGCAGTGTCCAGGCTCTTCGAGACGGTGGCCAATTGGGCCTCGCACGAAGACATCGGCGGGGCGGTCATCAGGTTCCTCCCGGATGCGGGCGACCAGTCGAAGCTGATCGCCTGCATGTCGGCACAGGAGACCGTCAACACGATCACCGGTCCGCAGCTCGAGGCGGCCAGGGGCGGGGTCGATTCCACGCCCTACTTCTTCGTGAACGGCATTCGCCTGCAAGGCACGGCCGGGGCCGGAAGGCTGGGTGAGCTCGTGGACGCAGCCATCGGGAAGGAATTCACCCGCTGAGGCTTGCGCATGGGGGCGCCTCGGCTCATGTATTCGTCCGGCGAAACGAAGGAAGTGGTGGACGGATGAGCGAGGCGATCCCAAGGGCCGTGCTGGACATGCTGGCCGAGAAGTGGCGGACGTCGGGCGGGTACTCGGCCTTCGACAGCGTGTTCTCGGACGACAGGAGGAAGGCTGATCCCTCCTTCTATTTCCACCGCAAGGACAGCCCCGACGGGGACGTCAACGGCGTGAGGGCGCGCGAGGTGGCCGCTCTCTCGGCGGCGGGCGTCCTCGGGGCGCACATCCGCGACCGCGGCGAGTCCTACGCGGTCAACGAGCATGCCCACCATGCGCTGACGGACTTTTGCAGCGAGGTCTACGAGGCCTGGGAGAGGTTCCAGGAGAGGCTCTCGCGGATACCCCCGCGCTAGGGACGAACCTGCTCCCGCTCAGAAGTCGACGTCCATGAACCTCCGCGCTCCCGGAGGGGGCGGCGCATTGCCGACTGCGATGCCGACGCTGCGCGCCTGGGCGGCAAGGGCATTCGGGTCGAGTCCCAGGAACCTCGCGTAGAGGGAGATGGCCGTGGCGACGAATGTCGGGCCGTGGCCGTCCTCCCCCCGCATGACGGCCTGGACGCTGCCGAGGTGGGCGACCTCGTGCAGGACGGTGACCCTGGACCTTCCCCAGTCCGATATGACGATGCCCCATTCCCTGAAGTTCGCCTTGCAAGGGGCCGAGGATGCCTTGACGAACCTTACGGTCGGCTCCCTTATCCCGAGGAAAGACGAGGCCGAGGCAACGAGTGCCCTCGTGTCGTCTCGGGACAGGAACCCGATGTCCTTGGGTTCGACGAAGTTCCTCTCCCAGTCGTAGACCCTTTGCGCCGTCATGCCCCCTCCCCTCGCGGATGCCCGTCGGGGAAGGATACAACCGTTGGTCTCTTCGCCGGACCCTGCCGGCGAAGGGCGGGCCCTCCCGCTAGCGCAGGCGCATGGCCAGGTCGTGCTCGTCCTCATGGTGCACCACCTGCCACATCCCGCTGAAGGCCAGGGACCTGCCGTTGCGGCGCTCCCTGAGCGAACGGCTGAGGTCCGCGAACGGCAGGATCATGTCGATGGGCATGTACGATCCCTGGTTGCCGATGTCAGGACCGAGGTCGCCCCCGATCAGCACGCCCGCGATGCGTCCCCTCGAGTCGACCACCGGCGAGCCGAGGTCCGTCCTGCCCGGGTAGTCGAAGGCGCAATGTACGTTCACCGTGTCGGCCGACATGGGCCTGCTTCCGTCGGACTTCGTGGGTTCGTCCGCTCCGCTGCGGTACCAGCCCATCTCCGGATCGTGGATCGTGCACCCGGTCGAGATCATGAAGCGGTTCTCGGCGGCGGCCTGCGTCCGGACCTCCTTCCGGTCCAGGTACCTCTCGAATCCGATGCGGAACACGTCGGTGTATTCCTTCTGCGCCATCTCCCCCATGGAGGTGAACTCGGGAGTGGGCAGGTCATCGGCGCCGCGCGACTGGATGAGAAGGATGGGGGCCAACGGGGACTTCGTCGCCCAGTCGCCCCAGATCACGCGCCCCGAGCCGTCCAGGAGGTGAAGCCTGAGGTCCGTGTAACGCTCCTCACCCCACTTGGTGTTCTCGGCGCCGCGATCGTAGACCGTGGCGAACATGCCGTCGCCGATGTGGGTTGCCATGCACAGGAACTCCGGCTCCTTGCCTTCCGTGTGCTTCCACAGTGCGGCGGCGCATGCGGCGAGAGCCTGCTGTGCTGCGGGCGTGGCTTCCTTCTCCCTCATGGCGAACCTCCTGCTCAACCGACGTGCTCGAACCGGTGCAGGCACACTATGCAGCGGCTGCTTGCCGTGGACAAATCCGCCCCGGAGGTGGTCTTTTGCTCCCGGCGGGGTCATCACTGACCGGGATGCAGGAGGAGGCAGGCCAATGACCGTGGACAGGATTCTGACGATGCGCGGGCATGTCGAGGTGGACCAGATCGTCAGTGCAATGGAGGATAGCGGCGTCGAATCCGTCAGGGTCGAGCGCACGGTTCCGCCAGGCGATGTCGGCGTGCCCCTTTACTTCTGGTGCTATTTCCAGGAACTCGGGAGCGACGAGGGGGCAAGGGGCAGGAAGGGCAGGAAAAAGGACGACGAGCGCACGCTCAGGTGCCATCACGGCAACGAGGGCGACTCGGAGGGTCCCTTCCCCGGCGAGAACTACACCTACATCGCGACAGGGGCCTATGGCTGCACGGACACCGTGCTGAAGGCGCTCGGGCAGCGCTTCGGCGGGGTGTACCACGACGAGGGCACGGGCGAGGAGGTCGTGTTCGAGGCAGTCAACGCCCCTGCCCCGTGAGGCTTTGGGGCACCTTGCCCCGAAACGTAAGGGCCGCCGATGGCGACCTGTCCGTCGGTCACTGGAACTTGACGTTCAGCCCGAACTTGAGGCTGTCCACTGCCGTCCTCTCGCTGGCCGTGAGGGTGGCGTCGGCCGCCGGATACTGCATGAGGTGCATCGACTTGCCGAACTCGGCGCGAAGGTACTCGGCCTTCCAGGTCAGGTAGTCGGTCAGCGCGTACTCGGCGCCGACGCCGGCCACCCATCCCGTGGCCGTCGTGCGGTCTGCGGCACCGTCGCCCGGTCGGAACACGTCGTTGGCATGCGTCTTGCCCCCGGCGACGGCAATGCCCCCGGTCGCGTAAGGCATGAACCTGTTGAACGAATAGCCGATGCGTGCCCGCAACGTCCCCATCCACTCGAGGTCCTTGCCCACGACTGTCTCGAGGGCTCCGTTCCCGTAGGAGGAGCCTTCCGCCCCGAGGGAGGAGGCGTCGACCTCCCACCCTGCCACGAACCTGTTGCTGATCTGGTGGCTGTATCCGGTCTGGAAGCCGGCGATCCAGCCCTTGGAATCGAAGTTGACCAGTCCCGCCGGGGAGAGCGATGCGCCTCCGGCCGGCATGGCCACGAAGTCGGTGTCGCCCCACACGTGTCCGCCATGCACGCCGAAGTAGTAGCTCGTCCAATGGTAGGTCGGGCTGCCCTGCGGCAGTACCGGCGCCGCCGGGGCCCTCGAGCGGTCCGGCAGGCTTGCGGCACCGGCGGTGCAGACCGACGCAAGGACGGCTGCGCCGGCGATGATGAGGTGCCTCATCTCGTGCGTCCCTCTCCTCGGTCCCCGGCGGCGGCTCAACGGCACTTCTGGTCGATCTCGGACTTGGCGGAGGCGAAGCCCTCCATGCTGTAGGTATCGACCACGACGCTGCCGGACGGCGAGGTCCAGGTGACCTTCAGCTCGCGCCCCTTGCGCATCGCCGCGATCAGCGAGGCCTCCGGTGCGCCGCTTCGGGCGAACGCCGCCTCGCCGAAGGGGAGCATCTCGAACCTGCTGCCGTCCACCTCGAGGCTGACCTCGCCCTTGCCTGCCTCGCCGTCGCCGGAGACGACCGCGACCGAGCCGCGCACGCCTTCGGACGGATGGTTCTGGATCGAGAGGTATGCCGGGGCGCGTCCGCCGGCGGCGGTCGTCGAGACCGGCTGGCTCGCCGCCCAGCACTTTCCGTCCGCGATCCGGCTCTCCCACTTGCCGTGGACCGAGTCGGCCGACGCCGGCGCGGAACCGAGGAGCGCGCAGAGCGCGAGGGACGATCCCAGGATGCCCGTGCGGCCACGTGCGGATCTCGCGAATGCCTTCATGTCAGTCCCCCGTCGCTTGTTGCGGTTTGTCAATCAGGAATCAAACACCAATAAGCGGGCACAGGCAAGGACTCGGCCGCATCTGGGGGCCGCATGGTTCCTTGCTCGGCCGCGACGCACCCTGTCTGCAAAATTCGGGGATAGGACTCATGAAAAGCATCATCGAGATATCGAGGTACCAGTCCGGGGAGAAGGAGGGCAACGTCTGGGTTCGCCTTCTCGGACTCGGCGAGGGCGGGAGGCACACGGTCGCACACGTGGCCATGGGTCCCGTGGCCGCGGCGCTCAGGGGGGAGCTAGACAAGCTCGTGCCCCCGGGCGAGGACATCGCCTCCCGGCGCCTCCTCGTGGACTTCGAGGGCAACTACGGCAACGGCAAGCCCCGCTTCAGGAACGGCAAGCCGGAGACCCGGGCCGACGGATCGCCCGCCTACAGCCGCGTCTTCTACGTCGACAAGTTCACGATACTGAACGGCCCGACGCTCGAGCTGGCGCGCAACCGCCGGGACGCGTCCGTCATGAGGGCCAAGGCCGAGGCTCTCGCCGCCGAGGGCAAGTTCGAGGAGGCTTACGGACTGCTCGACGACCTCGCCGCACGCGTCTGCAACCTCCCGCCGAGGACGCCCATCGTAAAGGACGACCTTGCGGAGGACGAGGAGTTCGGGGAGACGACCGCGGCGACCGCCGCACCAAGGCCGCCAGAGGACGCCGCGCCTGCCCGCGCAGAGCCGACCGCACAGGCATTCGCGACCCATGAGGCGCCTGCCGACGAGGTTTCCGAGTCCCAGGCCCCGGCGAACCCCGCTCCGGAGGCCCCGGTGCCGGAGGCTGCCGCACCGGAAGCTCAAGCCGCGGAGGCTCCCGTCCATGAGTCCCCGGCGGCTGAGTCCCCGTCCGAGGAGGCTGCCCAGCCTGCGGCGCCCACGCCCGAGGAGCCGTCCGCACCCAGGGGAATGGCGCTGCTGGAATCCCTGCAAACGAAGCCCGCCGGAGGCTTCGACCCCGAGGCCGCCGCCGCCGAGGTGTTCGCGCAGGAAAACGCCCAGTTGGCCGCTGCCGTCCGGAACGAGCGGAGGGCGGCTCCCGCTCCGCAGCCAGCCGCCTCGACGCGGCCCCGACCCGAGCCGGTCAGGGACGTGCTTGACGACGAGGCCCCCGGGGCCAGGGTCCCTCCCAGCCGTCCGGCTCCCCAGGCGTCGGCACGTCCGGCATCCCAGCCGGCCCCCGCCCGTTCGTCGGCCCCGGCGGCGCGTCAGCCGGAACCCGCGACGGAACCTGTCTCCGATGCCCCTGCGGCGTCCCGTGCCCGTCCGCGCGGCTTCGGGATGAGGCCTGCCGGCTTCCGTCCCTGATCAGGCAGCCTCGCCCTTCCACGGCACCCGGCCCGAAGGCACGACCTTCGAGGCCGGGATGACGTGGGCGTCCTGGTCGTCGAAGAAGATGTGGGGGCGGAACGCCTCGAGTATCCTGTCCTTGCGGTATCCGTTGAGGAAGTAGACCTCGTCCATCTCGATGTCCCACGCCCGCAGGGTGCGCAGCACCCTCTCGCGGGCGTTCCCGCCCCTCGCGGTGACGAGCGCGAGGCGGAATGGCTTGCGGCCCTGGGGGGCGGCCTTCTGTATCCGCTGTATCGTGCCGAGCAGCTTGGCGAACGGCCCCTCTGCCATCGGCTCTCGCGCCTTCCGGGCCTCGTGCTCCAGGAAGGCATCGAGTCCGTGCGACTTGTATATCCGCTCGGACTCGTCGGAGAAGATGACGGCGTCGCCGTCGAACGCGATGCGGATCTGGCCGTCGACGGGGGAGGAGACCTGGTCGGGCGGCCTGTACATGATGGCCGCGGCCATCCCAGCGTCGATCGCCTGCCGCGCGTCCTCGACGGACTTGGACAGCAGGAGGTCCACGTCGAAGGCCTGGAGGATGGGGAGCACGGGAGAACCCGACGTGAAGGCGGCCCGCCGGATTCCGAGCCCGTGGGCGTCAATCGAGTTGACGATGCGCAGGCCGGCGTCCGGATGTACGCTGGAGACCGCTATCACCTCCACCACCCGGTCCCCGGGAGAGAGGTCGTTCAGGTCGAGGAGGGCCTTGACGAGGGGGAAGGCGGCGCCCTGGGGCAGGGGCTGGTCCTCGTTCTCGTGCACGTGCCGCATGTATGACTCGATGCCGTCACGCTCGAAGACGGCGTGCGACTCCTCGAGGTTGAAGAGCGACCGCGCCGAGACGGCGACGACCAGCGGGGTCACCGGATTGAACGTCATGTCCGTATTCCTTCCCATGCCGTTCAGACGGCCGAGCCCACGAGGAAGGTCAGGCCGCACAGGAACATGACCAGCCCGGAGTCTTCGGACTGGTTCTGCATGCAGCCCACGGCCGTGAAAAGGATTCCAAATGCTATGTCGCCCACTGCGCCCTCCAAGAGTTTTCGCAGCAAGCATTCAGTCCTACATAGGTGCCGCCGTCAACGTATTTTGGGCAATTCGTCCAAGGATTCGGCGCGAGGGGTGCCGCTGACCCAGATCCTCGGCTCCCGCGCGCCGGGGTCGAACGCCCCGCACGCGAGCCGCCCCGTGGCGAAGCAGCCTGCGTCGAGGTTGACCCTTCCCGGCCTGACGTCGGGATTGCGCCTGTGCGGGGTGTGCCCGTGGACGACGGTCTTCCCGAAGTCCCAGTCGGAGTTCAGGAAGTCCTTTCGGATCCAGAGCATGTCCTTCTCGGTCTGCTCGGACAGGGGCACGCCGGGCCGCAGGCCCGCATGGACGTAGATGCGTTCCTCGTCCTCGTGGAACAGCGGAAGCGACCCGAGGAAGGCGGCGTGTGCCTCCGGTATCCATTCCCCGAGGTGCTGCGGGACCGGGTCGAGGAGCGGGTCCCAGCCGTAGTTCATGAGCGTGTGCTGGCCTCCGTGCTCCCACCACTGTCCCGCGAGAGGGTGACCGGGGTCGTACCAGACCTTCGCGAGCATGTCGTCGTGATTCCCCCTCAGGGGGAGCCATTCCATGTGCGGGTCCCGAGGCCCGGCCATGAGCGCCTCGATCACGCCCGGGGCGTCGATGCCCCTGTCGACGTAGTCGCCGAGGAACACGACGCGGCCCATCGCTCCCCGGGCCTCCGCGTCGGAGGCGGCCCATGCCGCTGCGTCGAGCATCTGCCGGAGGCAGCCGTGGACGTCGCCCACGGCATATGTGATCACGAGGCTCACGTCGGTCCCTTCCCCGCTCCATTTGGAATGTTCCCGCCGATACCCTATCATCTGGGGCGGAAACATTCGAGGTGCGCATGCCTCCGAAGGATTCGAGATCCCGATGGCTGGCAGTCCCCGCCGCGGCGGTGCTGGCCTCCGCAGCCTCCTTCGGGGTCTGCCTCTCGAACCCGCGCCCGGTGACGCGGATGCCGCACGTGATGTCGTCCCTCGACAACATCAACCACCAGACCGCCGAGATCATGGTCGCGCTCATCAGCGAGGCGAACCGCCTCCCTCGCCCGGACGGGGCCACCGCGGTGGGACTCGAGGCGGCGATGAGGTGGGAACACCGGATCAGGGGTCCGCTTCGGGTCCTCCGGGCAGCCGCCGACGACTACGACGTGGCACGGGGCGACAGCGAGGGCGCGGCCCAGTTGCGGGAGATATGCGACCGGCTCGAGGGGGCCGTCGCCAAGGCCTTCGCCGCCCAGGGGGCGCGGATAGCGTCCATGGGCGAGGCGGCCCCGGTCAGGACCGCCTTCCGGTCGGAAGGGGGAACCCGCGGACCGTACATGACGGCCTCCCTCCACCTGAGGCGTGCGGTCAGGGAGGCCGAGCGGGAGGGGATCGCGGCGAGCGAATGGGTCGCCGCGAGGATCGCCCGCTGATCAGAGACCGAGTCCGAGCTGGGCCTCCATCGGCTTCATCCTGCTCGCGAGTCCGGTGAAGCGCCTGTCGACCTCGGCCTTCTCGATAGCCAGGCGCAGGGCCCGGTCGTGCCCGACGACGACGCACTTCACCTTCGCCCTGGTGACGGCGGTGTAGAGCAGGTTCCTCGAAAGCATCCGCTGGTGGCCGTAGGGACAGGCGAAGATCACCACCGGGAACTCGCAACCCTGCGACTTGTGGACGGTCGCCGCCCACGAAAGCTCCACGTCATCGACGTCCTTCGGACCGTAGAACGCGGCATATCCGGAGTAGTCGACCTTCATCGACGGCTCCTCCTTCCCGTCCTCGCCCTTGCGCATGCCGGCCCACACGACGGTCCCGAGCTCGCCGTTGTAGACCTTCTTCGCGTAGTCGTTGCGCAGGTGCATCACGCGATCACCCACGCTGAAGACCCGCTTGCGGATCTCCACCGACTTGTCGGGAACAGCCGGGTTGAGTGCCGCCTTGATGCGCTCGTTGAGGGTCGCGATGCCGAGGTCGCCCCTCCTCATCGAGGCGAGGACCTGCACGTCCTTGATGGGATCGTACCCCATCGCGGGGAGGTCGTGCTTCATCAGCCTGACGATGCGGTCGGTCAGGTCGTCGGCTCCCTCGGCTGCCTCGAACACGAAGCCCTCCAGGCTTTCCGACGCGTTCTGCTTCGGGTGCTCCCCCGCGTTGATCCGCGCGGCGGCGACGACGATGCCGCTGTCGCCCGCCTGGCGATGGACGGTCCTGAGCCTGGTGACCGGAATGGCGCCGCTCTCGATGAGGTCGCGGAGCACCTGCCCGGCCCCGACCGAGGGGAGCTGGTCGACGTCTCCCACGATGGTGACCCCGCCCCCCGGCTTGACCGCGTCCATGAAGTTCCACGCGAGCATCACGTCGACCATCGAGGCCTCGTCGACGATGAAGCGGTCCTCCTCGAACGGGTTCGAGGAATCGAACTCGAAGCCGCCCTTCTCCGAGGAGAAGCTCAGCAGTCGGTGGCAGGTGCTGGCGGGCCTTCCGGAGACCTCCGCCAGACGCTTCGCCGCCCTGCCCGTGGGAGATGCGAGGACGACCTTGCGTCCCAGCGACTCCAGCGCCCTGACGACCGCCTTCTGGATCGTGGACTTGCCCGTGCCCGGTCCGCCCGTGATGATCGACAGCGGATTGACCAGGGCCATCACCCCGGCCTCGACCTGCGTCTCGTCCCTCTTGACCCCCATGTCGGAGACGGCCTGCTCGATGGCCTGTCTCGCCGTCGCCTCGTCGATGCGGTCGCCCTCGTCGAGCATCGCCCTGAGCCTCTCGGCGAGGCCGCGCTCGGCATTGAGGAAGCGGTTGGGATAGATCAGGCCCGTGACCTCGTCCAGCACCACGAGCTTGCCGTCGACGATGGTCCCGACGTTGTCCTCGACGAGCTTCCGGGGAAGCTCGAGCAGCGCGACGGCCTCGTCGACGAGCGCCGCCCTGGGCAGACCGCAATGGCCGTCCGTCATCGTCCTCTGGTCCAGCGCGCAGCGCAGGCCTGCCTGGATGCGCTTCTCGGACTCCTTGTCGTGGCCGGCCTCGGCGGCGATCCTGTCCGCCGTGGCGAAGCCGATGCCCTGGATGGTCTCGGCCAGCGCCCACGGATTGTCGCGGATGATCCTGCGCGAGGCGCCTCCGTAGCGCCTGACGATCTTGGCGATGGTCATCTGGCCGATGCCGAAGCGCCCCAGGAACTCGATCAGCTCGGGCTGGTTCGCGTTGTTGTTCCAGGCGTCGGCGATGGCCTCCGCCTTCGCCCGCGGGATCTTCGCCTCGGCGAGCTTGTCCGGGTCGTCGACGACCTCGTGGAGCCTGTCGCCCCAGTACTCCACCAGCTTGTCCACGGTGGCCTTGCCCACGCCCGGGACGGCCTTGGTGCCCACGAGCCATGTGGCGACGCCCTTCGCGCCCTTCGGGACCTCGTGCATCAGCATGACGGCCTTGAAGGTGGGCTTGCCCTTGTACATGCTCCAGGTGCCCCGCGCGACGACCCGGTCGCCCTTCGACGCCTTGATGCTGCTGGTCACGGCGACCTTGATGCTGCCTTCCTTGGAGTCGAGCGCGTACACCGCGTAGTCGTCACGGGCGTAGATCTGGTGCGTGATGCGACCCGAGACCTCGACCAGTCCCTCGGATTCCGGAGGGGCGGCCGGCGGCCGCGGGTCGTCAGGCTGCTCGGCCGGCTCTCCGCGCGGCCCCCTGTCGGTGCGGGCCAGGGTTCCCAGGGAGAGCCTCCCGCCGGCGGGAGGAACCGGGTGCGGAGCGGGACGAGGGGCCTGGCTCGCCAAGGGTCGTTCCGCCGCAGCCGCGGGTTCCGGGCGGTTCTGGGCGTATCGGTTGCTGGCAGGCCTTAGGAGTCCCATCGGAATGTGCCTTTCGAATCCTTTGTGCGGGCGGGGAAGATTGCATATTAAAGCCGGCTTGGGAAGGACAGAAGGATCGAATCCTTTGTACGGCTATCGACGGCGACCCGAATCCGAATATCCTGTTTCGAGGGAACCCATGCCCAAGGAGATCACCAATGCGTCCGCTTGCCATCGCGCTCGCCATGCTAGCCACGGCCCTGCTGCCGACGGCGGCCCTGGCCGCCTCATGCACCCTGAAGGTGGCGGACGTGGTCTCCACCTCCCCCTACTTCGCCGGCAACATGAGACTCGCGGAGGCGATCACCGACACGTCCCTCAGCCTCATCCACAACGACGACCCGCGGATGGCCATCATCTTCACGATGGGCGCCCCGGAATCCGTGTCCGGCAGGTCCCGCAGCGAATACGTCACGCAGATGGAGGACCGTGCCCAGGAACTCGCGATCAGGAACCGGACGGCCGGAAGGCAGGCCGAGCACGCCGTGTTCCCCTATGATCCCGTCGGCTGGCGCACCCTGCTCGAGCAGAAGGTCGTGGGGATCGGCGACGCGATGGTCGCCCACCAGGAGGTCAGGATCACGCCGGACTGCCTCCTCGTCGCCGACGTCGTGGCCCCGAACCTCGTCAACCTCCGCTCCCGCATGATCGGCATGGTCCAGGCGGTCGCGGGCATCCGCGACACCGCCGCGCGATACGTGGTCCCCGAGGCATGGGCGCCCGAGCGGACGGTCCCGACGGGCGGGAAGGCGCTCGGCGTGGGCGTGGCCGTTCCCCTCCTGATCGTGGCGATCCTGTTCGCCCTCATGAAGCAGATGGTGAACCTCGACCCGCCGGGAAGCACCGTCAGGATCGTGCAGGCAAGCGCCGCGTCAATCTCGCTCGGTGCGGCCTTCGTGATGCGCCAGGCATATTTCGATGGGCTGCCCGACCTCAAGTACGTCGACGGCGGGATACTCCTCACCCTCGTCGCGCTGGCATGCCTGGTGGGGTCGCTCGGCGGCCAGCGCGGAACCCTCGTGGGACTCCTGTCGGTCCTCGTGGGCGGACTCTCGATCGGGCTGGCGACGTTCCTGGGCTGGACCCCCGACCGGTTCGTCACCGCTGTCGTGGCCGGATCCCTGCTGATCGTCGGGCTGTCGGGGTTCTACGCGTGGAGCGAGGCGAGCTCGTCCGCTCGCCTCCGCAGGGCCATGGAATCGAAGAAGACACCCGTCACCGCGTCTGCGCGGCCTGCCTGATGCCCTTGACGGAGGCGGTGATGTCCGCCTCCGTCAGGTTGCCCGTCAGGATCTGGACCTTGCCCCCCGAGAGCACGGCCATCGCCGGGAGGACGCGGATCCCGAGGCGCGCCGCCAACTGCCTGTTCGCCTCGATGGAGGCCCTGGCCGACGACAGGGCCTCGGCGGATGCCGTTCCCGCGCCGCTTGCCTTGACCGCTGCCGCGACCGCGGCAGCGTCCAGCCTTCCGGCCGACGCGAGGCTGCGGGCGGCCGCCGACCACGACCCGCCCGAGCGGGAGGCAGCGAGGACCTGCATCGACGCCTCGGCGGACTCCTTGCTGCCCACCGGGAAGTCCTTGTGGACGATCCTGATCCCGCCGTCGGACGCAGCGATCCCGGCGAGGCGGTCAGATGCCTCCCTGCACGGCACGCAGCCGTGGTCGACGAACTCGATGACCGTGACGTCGCCGCCGGGATTGCCGCTCGACGGGTCGGCGTCGGGCGCCGATGCCGGGGCGCCGCGCTGCCGCCAGGTGAGGATGGACTCGACCAGCTCCTCCGGGTTGCGCTTGAAGTACTCCACGACCCCGGCGATGATCGCCTCCTTGTCCTCCGCCGACAGGCCCACGGTGAACTCCGTCACCGGTCCGGGCGGGGCGGGCTCCTGCGAAAGGGCTGGCACGGAGAGAAGCGCGAACGCGGCTGCTGCAACTGCGGCTCTCATGGACTCGATCTCCTTCGTATCCTTCGGCACATAGACCCGCCCCGGCGACGCATGTCAACATCTACGGGGAGGATGCCTCATGAATCCTTATGATATACTCGGAATCCCTCGGGGGTCATCGGAGGAAGCCGCGCGCGCGGCCTACCGCAGGCTCGCGATGGAGACACATCCCGACAGGAACCCCGACGATCCCGAGGCGGCCGCGAAGTTCGACCGGGCCACGAAGGCGTACAACGCGATCAGGTCGGGCGTGCACGGTTCCTCGCCCCCCTCCCCGTCGGGCCTCGGCGAGGCAGTCAGGCGCGACGTCCGGAAGGTCGTGGCCATCGGCCTTGCCGAGGCGTTCACCGGGGGAACGATCAGGATCGCGGGCAGTTCGGGGCCCTGCGCGGGATGCGCCGGAGAGGGCTTCCTGCCCTCGAAGCACCGGGTCATCTGCTCGACGTGCATGGGTTCCGGCTCATCGGGCTACCACGAACGCGGCATCGTCAGGGTCCGGGTCCAGTGCCCCGACTGCGCCGGGACCGGCCATTCCATGAAGATCCGTTGCGAGGAATGCGACGGCCACGGGGCGACGAAGAGCGTGCCCGCCGAGGTGCGCGTCCCGCCGGGATGCAGGAGCGGGACGGCGTTCGTCATCAGGAACGGGGCCACGGACGTCGAGGAGAACCTCGTGGGCGACCTCGAGGTGGTCGTCAACGTCCTCGAGCACCCGACCTACAGGGTGTCGGGGAACGATCTCGAGACCGAGGTCGCCGTCGAGGTGTGGGATGCGGCCCTCGGCGCCTCCGTGCCTGTCCCCGCCCTCGTGGGCAACGGCCTGAGGCTGACGGTCCCGCCGGGAACCCAGTCCGGCCGCCGGTTCAAGCTCAAGGGCAGGGGCATGCCCTCCGAGTCGGCACCGGGAGACCTGGTCGTCACCGTGAGGGTGCGTGTTCCCGATGCATCGGCAGGGGTGGCGAAGGCGGCGTTCGAGGCCCTGCGCTCGGCCCTCGCGGACCGCAAGGGGTGACCGGGTTGCGCCGCCCGGCGCGGTGCCGGAAGCTTGCGTTGGGGGGAACGATGAGGATTCAAGCCTGTGCCTTGACATTGCTGGCTTGCGTGGCGGCCGTCGCGTCCGGTCCCGCGGCGGCGGGCGCATGCGACGGCGAGTCCCCGCCCTCGGTGGTCGTCAACTCCCTCCGCCAGCCGCTTGCGCTCGATCGCAGCAAGGCCATCGACGAGCTGACGCTGATGATGGGCAACGACCACCTGTCGGGAGCCGGATTCGTCACGCTGGGAGTCACGGCCGTCGAGTACTCGACCACCATCACCTCCAACGTCCAGAGCAGGAGGGACGGGACGGGTGCCTGGTGTGCCTTCCCCGTCAACGTGATCGTCGAGCACGGGTTCGCCAAGCCCGTCAGGGTCTACATAGCCCGGGAGGTGCAGGAGGGCACCTGCAAGTACGAGGCGACCATGGACCACGAGTTGCAGCACGTGCGCATCCACGAGGCGGGTCTCTGGAAGGCGCGGATCGCCGTGGACCGGGAGGTCGCCGCCGCCGTCCGGCGGCAGATGCCCGTGCGGGGCCGATCGAGCGACGAGGCCATAAGGGCCGTCAACGACATCGTGACCGAGGCGGTCGACCGGGCCGTCAGGGAGGTGTCCGCGGGGGTCCAGAGGGACAACGACGCCATGGACACCCCGGAGGCCTACCTGGCATTCAGCCGCCAGTGCTCCAAGTGAGGCGCCCCGACCTCAGGCGGCTTCCTGTTGTGCCGTCTCCATCGCGTTGCGAGCCGCGGCGATCTCGGCCTCGCTGAGCATGTCCTTGAGGCCGATCTCGACGAGGTCCTCGATGGGGGTTCCCACCTCGGCGGAGAAAGCGGCCACTCGCTCGACCGATCCCATCTCGAACCATGCCGCAAGGCGCTTCTTCCCGGCGCGGCACCGGGGTGACTTGTCCGCCTTCTGGACCTGCGCCCTCGCCTTGTTGCGCTTGACGACCCTGTCCCGCCTGACGGCCAGGAAGGGCGTGCGGCCGAATTTCTGGACTGCCGTGTTGACCGCCTGCCCCAGGACCTCCTGGACCGTGGCTCCGTGGGTATCGCGGCGGTTGTGCACCGCCTGCACGACGACGGGATCGAGATGGGCGACTATCTGCTTCTTGTCGCGGCGACTTGGTGGAAGTTGCCTCAGGCCGTGCTTCATCTGTGTCTCCGGGTGCCGGCCGAGGGGCCGCGCACGCTGCGATAGGGTTCCGTCTAATAGTTGACAATACGCCCGGCGGGGGGCCGTGTCAATTGTTGACTAGCCCCCCTCGCCCGGGGGAGGTGGACGCCGCCGGGATTCGAAGGGACCATTTCCCCTATTGAATCCTTGCACCTGGGGGCACGATGGACTTCGCCGATCTGTACGCCGGGGCCGGAGGCTGGTCCCTCGGCCTCGAACTCGCCGGCCACCGCCCCGTCTTCTCCGGCGAGATCTGGCCGACGGCGAACCGCGCGAGGGCATGGAACCTCGGAGGGCAGCACGGACGCGTCGACGTGCGTGCGCTCGTGCCCGAGGAGATCCCTCCGTGCGACCTGCTGGTCGGCAGCCCGCCATGCACCCAGTTCTCCTATGCGAACCGGGGCGGCAACGGGAACCTCGCGGACGGACTCGTCGACGTCCGCGCCTTCCTGGGGGCGGTGCGGGTCAGGAGGCCCCGCTACTGGGTGATGGAGAACGTCCCCCGCTTGTGCTCCATCCTGGAGACCGAGCTCCGTCCGGGAGGTGCATTGGAGGAGTACGCCGACCTGTTCGGCTCGATCGACGACTTCGACATGTCCGACTGGGGCGTGCCGCAGAGGCGGAGGCGCTGCATCGCCGGCAACTACCCCAGGGACGCGCTGATGGCGCTCAGGGGGCGGGTGAGGACGCCTACGCTCGGGGAGGTGATCGAGGGCTGCCGGACCGGGCACGATCCCGTGTGGGGCGCGGTGCACGGCCACGTCACCGACAACGAGCCCGGCGACCTCCTGTCGTGGGAGGAGGCCCGCATCAACCGGGAGAAGAAGTCGAACCACCCGATCTACAACGACATGGCCTTCCCCGACGACCTCACGCGCTCCGCGCGCACCGTGACCGCAACCTGCACGAAGGTCTCCAGGGAGAGCATCGTCGTGGAGCGGGGGGATGGGTCCTACCGTCTGCTGTCGGTCAGGGAGACGGCCGCGATCCAGTCCTTCCCGCTGTCCTACCAGTTCCCCTCGAAGGGCCGGGGCGACCGCATCAAGATGGCGGGCAATGCCATCCCTCCCCTCTTCACCTACATGCTCGGGATCGCGGTCTCGGGCCGGGGCTTCAGCCTGCCGGGAACCCCCTTCGTACCGGCCATGGGGGAGGCGCCCGCGTCGGCGACGGTGTCCCGCCCCGTGCCCCATGCAACAGGAAGGTCGTTCCGCGCCGCCATCGCCCAGCTCCGCTTCAAGAGCGGCATGTCATTCGAGATGAGGAACTCCACCGTGCGCGGCGGGGACGCCGAATGGAGCATCGTGCTCAACCTCGGGAAGTTCGGCGACAGCTACATGAGGCTGGATGCGCCGTCCCTGGCCCGGGCGGCGGCCGTGGCCGGGGTCGTGCCGCGCCACGCGGTCCCTGTCGGGCGTATCCGGGAAATGCAGGGTGCATGGGAGGCGTCAGCGGATTCGCCGTCCCATCCCTACAGGGTGGCGGACTCCATCGGCGAGGCGGCGCGTGCAGCGGCATCGGTGGCGGACGCGGAGGCGGCGCGGAGGGTCGTGAGAGCGGCGTTCGGGGAGGTCGGCCTCGAGGCCAGCGAGAAGGCGCTCCGCCACTCGGCGGCCATCGCGGCGGGCGTGTCCTTCGCCGTCGCATTCAACGAGGCGGCCGCGGCATCCCGTCTGGAAGCCGCGGCCTGAGCGATCAGGCGAACTTCGAGGTCCAGCTCTTCAGTGAGGACGGCGACTGCGCGCCGACCTTCATGTCCGCTACCTCGCCGTCCTTGAAGATGAGCAGCGTGGGGACGCTGCGGACGCCGTAGGCCTGGGCGATGGCCGGTGCGGCCTCGATGTCGACCTTCACGACCGGGAGGGGGGAGCCGTCGATGGCCGCGAGGGCCGGCTCCATGGCCTTGCAGGGGCCGCACCAGGCGGCGTGGAAGTCGACGAGGACGACCGGGTTCTGGGCGATGATCTCACTGAAGTCTGCTGCGGTGGCTTCACGCATGGTTCTCTCCTTTGGGTTCGGGATCGAATCCTTACACCATCCCTTGCCACGGTCGATAGCCCCCATGCCGGTTTGCCGCAAGCCTGTGGATTGGGCAACATCCCACGCAGAGGGGGAGAGCGATGCGGCTGTACAGGTGCGAGTCCTTCTTCGGTACGGGGAGACGCCCCGATCCGGAGCCTGAGTCGTGGGTCTGGCAGGGGCTGGCCGCCTCCGGCGGCTGGGACGCCATGGGACGGTGGTTCGTCTCGGACGTGTCGATCCTGCCGTGGTATGCGCGGGACGCGGGCTCGTTCCGCATCGTGAGCATCGAGGTCGACCCCGACGAGGCCGAGGAGTGGAGGGTCAGCCGCAATCCGGAAGCCGGCAGGTTCTCGCGGGACGAGGAGAACGAGTTCTTCGTTCCGCGCGCCGTGGCGGAGGCTGCCGTGCCCGACGAGGCCATGACGGCCGAGGTGGGCCTGATGGTCAGCGCGGAGGACGGCGCCTCGGCGCGGCCCTAGCGTCGCTCGCGGCGAGCGGCAGGCGCTCGGGGGGCAGGTCGGTCCGGCGACGCCTCGGCGGCTTCGCCCCGGCCTTGCTCAGGACCTTCCACGCCGGGTGCCCACGTGCCGGGACGCCGTCGCCCGGGGGGTGCTCGTCCTGCGTCTCGACGTAGGTGGCGAGCCACCTGGCCATGGCCCTGTCCATCGCGGGGGTCCACTCCAGCGCGTTCCGCATCGCCCACAGCCATGCGCCGCATTCCGCGACGATGATGCCCGCGTCCTGCCATGCACCGAGGAGGTGCCCGATCTCGTGGAGCGCCTCCGCGTACGTCACCTCGCTGCGGACCGGCCGGACGTAGACGGTCCTTGTGGCGTAGACGGCGAGGCCCTTGCGGCGGCGCCTGACGTTGATGCCGTGGTAGGCGCACAGCGCCTCCACGTGCATCTCCATCGCCCTCACCCTGTCCGATCCCGTGCGTCCCGCCATGCCCGCCGCCCCTGCCTCAAGTGTGTGCGGGCGGCGTGAAGGGTTCCAGCCGAATCCTTGGTCAGACCTGCGTCACCGGCCCGCCGGCATCGACAGGAGGGCATCCCAGGACGTGTCGGGCGCCGGGTAGGGCGGCAGTTCCTCGGCGGCGCCCGTCCTCGTGGCCTTCCTGCTCCTCGACCTTTCCTTGGATTCGGCCTCGTGGCCGACGTGGCTGCCGTTGCGGAAATAGAGCCGCTGCCCGTCCGGGGTGAGGATCGCGGGTGCCTTCAGGGTGGCCGTGCTCCCGTCGGGGTTGGTGACCGTGGCCGTGGCCCGGTTGTCGAACTTGCCGTCGCCCCTGCGGACGACGACCACCGAGCCGTCTCGTCCCGTCCGGATCATGTGCGTCTCGTCGTTGTGCACCATGTCGGGGACGTCGTTCTCCTCCAGCAGCGCCGACGAGAATGCCCTGAAGCAGTCCCGCATGGTGGTGATGGAGTGCTTGCGGCGGGAGTAGCCCTGGGTGCTGTCGACGATGTTCCCGGCGGTATCCCACCTGATGTAGGTCCTCTCCCCCGTTTCGTCCCTCCACAGCGCCACCACCGAGCCGTCCGATCCGTGCACGATGGCTCTCGGCGCGTCGGCGTTGGTGGTGCCGGGACGGATCAGGACGATGTCGCTCTTGGGCATCCCCCTCGCGTTCAGCGTCTCAGAGAGCCTCGTGAGCGCACGGGCAAGCCGCTTGCGCGTGCAGACGATCACCTCGGCCTTTCCGCCCATGACGGTGCCCGCGCGCACGAACCCGCTGTCGCCTCCCGAGAGCCTGAGGGCGTCGACGAGTGCGGGCGCGTGCCCCGAGGAGACGATGGCGACGGCGAGCGACTTGACGGCGACCCCCCTGCGCTTGAGGTCATTGAGGAACGACCGGACTCCCATGCTGCCCTTCTCGGTCCAGTCGGTGAACCTCTCCTTCACGGTGTCGACGATGCGCTCCTTGAGGACGTTCATGCCCCCGGAGACCGCGAGGAAGCCGATGCCCTGCCCCGTGAGCTGGCTGATGTAGTTGGCGTCCGCATCCATCGGTATCTGGGAGGTGAGGTACAGTGAGACGCCGGTTACGGTGACCCAGTTCAGGGCCTTGGCCCGCTTGCCGGCCTGCTGGTCCTTCCCGAAGGCGGAGTTGCCGACGCCGACCTTTGTCCCTTCGAGGGAGTTGCCGAAGACGACCGCGCCGCTGGTCCTGTCGGGCAGGTGCTGCTCGGAGTTCTCCAGCAACGTGGGCACCATGTTCGCTTCATCGAAGTTGCTGTGCGTGACCGTGGCGTGCGCCCAGTCGACGTTGTGCAGGGTCGCCTTCGTGAACTTCGCCTTCCTCACCGAGGCTCCGACCATGGTGGCCGAGGACATCGTCACGTCGGTGAAATCGGCAGTGTCGAGGGTGGCCCCGTCGAAGTTGGCGTACGGCATCTTCGAGACGGCGAGGTTCGAGATCCTTGCCGGCAAAGTCTTGTCCTTGATCTTCTGCTCAGGGAGGGTGGACAGGTCCGCAACCCGGAAGTCGGCGCGCTCGGCGTCGATGCCGCCGGCGATCACGCCGCGCAGGTCGGCACCGATGAACGACGCGAACCTGAGCGACGATCCCCTCAGGCTCGCGCCCGACAGGTTCGCGTCGTCGAAGCAGGCCCTGTCCAGCCTGAGCTGGCTGAGGTCTGCGTTGGCCAGATCCGCGCGTGCGAACGACTTCCCTTCCTTCACGAGCTGCTCGACGAATGCCTTCCTGCTTTGCGCGCGCCCCATGTACAGGACATTGCCGTCGATGTCCTTGATCGTGATGTTCTTCATTTCTTCCCCCATTCGCACAGATGGGGCTTCACGGCGGGGCAAGTATCCACCCCCGCATGGCGATCCGGTCCCGGCATCCCGGGGATAACGTCACATGAGGCGCATGAGGGCGGCCGCAGACAGGCCTCCGGCCGCGAGGGCCGCGCCGTGCGGCAGGAGGCCCTTGCCTGCCAGCGCGAGCACGAGGTCGCGCAGCGGGGCCGGACGGCCAGTCAGCGCGGCGACGGCGCAAAGGGCCGCCCAGGGGATGACGAGGTCCGCATGGGCGGCGTGAACCGCAGGAAGGCAGGCCGAGGTCACGACGGACGCTGACAGCAACGAGGCCGGGCGCAGCCGTCCGCGCCATCCCATCCTCATCCGCCCCTTGTGCAGCCGAGCCGCCTTTGTTGTCGCCGAGAGCGCGGTCCTCAGGTCGGTCCTGAAGAACTCTCGCCTGTCGTTGACCCTGTGGCGGAGGAGGATGCGGTGGGTCTCCTGCTCGATGGCGCGCGCGTCGGCGGCCTCGACGACGGCCTCCACCCTGTACGGCACGGGAACGCCCGTCGCCGAGTTCAGCTCCCGCAGGCGCTCCGGCATGGTGCGCGTCGTCATCCCGATCTTGAGGAGGCCCGGCATCGCCGGGTTGGACAGGACGTAGACGATCCCGCGGCGCGAGGCCTTCCCTCGCCCGCCGCCCTTCCGACCCGTCCCTCGTGGCGTTGCAGCAGCCATGTCCCCGCCGTGCCTGGTGCGTCCCTCATGGAATGCTCGGCCGCAACTCATCCGGCTGCAAGGATTCATGACCATCGGGTTGACCGGGCCGATGTTGGAGGCTCTCCTAGGTCATCGAATCCTTTCGGCCCGGTACGTCGGGCCGCCCGGGGAGGGACATTGAGGAATAACGTGCTCAAGACGGCGTCGTGGGTCATCCCGGCGCTCGCGCTCGCCCTCGGCGGCTGCTCGAACGCCAGGGGTGTCCTGGCGGCCGTTGATGACACCGTCCCCGGCGCCGGAAGGGTCGAGATGCTCGTCGCGTCCACGCGTGGCCCCTCCGATCCCGCCGAGATGTTCTCGGGCGACAGGGGTGCCGGCCTGTCCTTCGCCAGGATGGCGATCTCGATCCCCCCTGATGGCGATCGGAAGGTCGGCGAGGTGCAGTGGCCACGCAGGGTTCCCGGCAACCCGGCCACGGACTTCGTGGCGCTGAGGTCCGAACATGTCGACCGGGACCGGGCTCGGGCGTGGGTCCGGTCCTCCGTCGGCAAGGCAGGGAACCGCCGGGTGCTCGTGTTCATCCACGGCTTCAACAACAGGTACGAGGAAGCCGTCTTCAGGTTCGCCCAGATCGTCCACGACTCGAAGGCGGACGTCGTGCCTGTCCTGTTCACGTGGCCCTCCCGCGGCAGCATCCTCGCATACGGGTACGACCGCGAGAGCAGCACTTGGTCACGCAATGCCCTCGAGAGCGTGCTGAAGGGCCTGGCGGACGATCCCTCCGTCGGCGAGGTATCCGTGCTGGCCCACTCGATGGGGAACGTCGTCGCGCTCGAGGCGCTGCGCCAGATGGCCATCCGCGACGGAAGGGTGGCCCCGAAGATCAGGAACGTCCTTCTGGCGGCGCCTGACGTGGACGTGGACCTGGCGAGGGAGGCGATCAAGGACATGGGGCCGAAACGTCCCGCCTTCACTCTGCTGGTCTCACAGGACGACCGGGCACTTGCCGTCTCCCGAAGGGTCTGGGGCGACAGTGCCCGGCTTGGGGCCATCGACCCGGCTCAGGAACCCTACAGGACCGACCTCGCGAACGCGGACATGACCGTCGTCAACCTCACGGAACTCAAGACGGGAGGCGACCTCAACCACAGCAAGTTCGCGGAAAGCCCGGAGGTCGTGCGGCTCCTCGGCCGCCAGCTCGCCGACGGTCGCTCCCTTGCGGATTCGCGGTCCGACCTCGGCGACGTCATCGTCAAGGTCGCGACGGGGGCGTCCGCAGCCGTCGGAAAGGCTGCGGGCATCGTTGTCTCGGCCCCCGTGGCCATCGTCGATCCCAGGTCGAGGGACAGCTTCGGCGAGCACGTGCAGGAACTCGGGCGTTCCATCCCGGGGATGCCGGGCAACCGCTAGGTCCTTGATGGCTAGGGCGCGGGTGAGGATGCCGATCCTGTGGTGAGGGGCAGGTCCGCCTCCACGGCGGCCTTGAGCATCTCGAGGATTTCCATCGAATCGTGATGAGTCTGGCCCAGTACGGCGCGGTTGAACTCCGCGTAGGTCTTTATGTCCCAGCACAGGTCGAAGTCGTAGGGAAGGTCTCCGTCCCCTTCGAGCCGGACGCCGAGTTCCTGCATGCCCGCGATCATGCCGTCGAGCTCGTCGAGCATGCGGAGGCCTTCCACGGCATCTGCCAGCGCAGGGTATTTGGCTCCATCGCTCATGGCATGTCTCCTCGGGTGTTCGTGGCTGCCGCCAGGATACGCGGGGCGACGGCAATCGGCCATCCTGCCGGCGCACCTTCCTGCCCTGTGAACGTGATCCCATGTTCGGGATGCGACATGGTGGTCGCGGAAGGAGCCTTGCATGAAGTGTCCCATCGACGGCGCAGACCTTGTGATGACCGAGAGGCAGGGGGTCGAGATCGACTACTGCCCGAAATGCCGGGGCGTCTGGCTGGATCGAGGGGAGCTCGACAAGATCATCGAGAGATCCGCCTCCGAGGGGAACAGGCCGGCTGGCATCCGCGAGCAGCAGTACGCTCAACCCCCTCGACCGGAGCAATACGTGCGGCATGAGCGGGGATACGGCGAGCACCGACACCACGGCGAGTACAAGAAGCACAAGCCCAAGTCGTTCCTGTCCGAGATCTTCGACTTCGATTGATCGGACGGGGGCGTCCCCGCCCCGTCACCAGGGTTGCGGTCACCAGGTCAGGAATGAGGGGTACGTGTCGAGCCTGGTCCTGACCAATGCGGCGAGGCTCACCAGACGCTCGATGGCTTCCTTGTATTCGGGACCGTCTCCGGCCTCGTCCACCTGCTGCAAGCCGCTGCGGAGGGCGGCGCCCTCCTCCTCGTAGTCGATCGGGTAGCCCGCTTCGCAGTATCGGTCGACCCATTGCCGAAGGTCGGCGACGGCCCTTCCCCACGCGGCCTTCCTCGCCCGGTCGTCCTCCAGGCTTGAGGCCTCCTCAATCGCGGTGACGAAGTCGGAGCAAGAGTCGCTCAGGGCCATCCCAGCCTCCCGTGGAAGTTGGCGCGATTCAAGGAGCTGATCGGCCAAGTGTCAAGCAGGTGCCACAGGGGCCGAGGGATTGCCGGCCGAGCCGACGTCGTGGACGATGTTTGGTGACCGTGACTTCGGGGAGGTTTCGATGGGTGGTCGTCCAGAGGGCAACATGGTGCTGCGGTCGGTCTACCTTCCCGAGAACGTCGATGACCGCCTCAGGGCGTTGGCCTTCCTCCAGAACCGCAGCAAGGGCGACCTTGTCCGGGAATTGGTTCAGGAAGGCCTGGATCGATTGGAGGAAGCCGTCAGGGGCGAGCGCGAGGAGCCGACCCCGGCGGCTGGCTGATGGCGCCGACTGGGATCATGCCGCAAGGTCACCTAAGGGAAGCAGATGCAATCCTGCACCGCGTCGGCGAGACTTGCAGCGGCGCTAAGGGTGCGACGGGGGCGGACATGGACGGCGCAGCCGAGTCGGACAAGCTTGATGACGTTGCCTCCGGTGACCTGGCGCCGGACGAGACGCTGTCCCTCATTCGCGATCTCATGAGGGAGGATGCCCAACGCATCGGCGAGAAGGTTTACCGTTCACTGCTAGAGGTCGCCTGGCACCTGTCCCGGGACCGGACCCCGGGACGGGAGGCGCCGCTCTGGCTCGATGTGTTCGGCCGCTCCGCCGGGATGCTCCGGGAGTGCGGAATGCCCTCTCTTTCGTGCCAGGTCCTGGCGTTGGCGGACATGGTGGAACGATCCCTCCGGTTTGCGGAGCTCCATCCGTTGGAGGAAGTCATCGCGAGGCGGCATGTGCCCATCGTGATGAATGTGATGGCATCCCATGGAAAGCCGATGGATCGCGCGGCCTTGGCGCAGGCGGCCGGGCTGGGCGAGATGAGCCTGTCGCGGATGCTCGCGATCCTCGAGGGCCATGGACTCATCCGACGCAGCAGGCGCGGGCGCGAGTCCCAGATTTCCCTGACGGCAGCAGGCAAGGAGATGGCCGGCGGACCCTGCGGGATCGTCTAGGGGAGTTCCCGGCCCGATCTGGCGGCCAGGGTAAGGGTGCATGTGATTGGCGTTCGCGGAGGGAATCGAACCCCCATCAGCAGTTTAGAAGACTGCGGCTCTATCCATTGAGCTACGCGAACATTCCATCAGGCGAATTCATTGGCGGCTGGAGGCGCGGGCCGGGATCGAACCGGCATTCCGCGGATTTGCAGTCCGGGGCATAACCACTCTGCCACCGCGCCTTTCCCGTCAGTCGTCGAAAACGACGATCTCGTAGTCTCCCGCGAGGATGGCCTCGATGGCCCTCTCCCTCTCGGACTCGCTCCTGGAGCGCGCCTCCGCCAAGGATTCCTCGCTCACTTCTCCGGTACCTGCATCCAGGACCAAGTCCTCGTATGGCCGTCTCATGGCGGCGTCTCCCGTGAATGGTGCCGGGTGAGGGACTTGAACCCCCGACCTTCGGTTTACAAAACCGCTGCACTACCGCTGTGCTAACCCGGCTGAACTTGTGAAGTGGCCATCTGGAGGGAATGGTGCCGGCGAGAGGATTCGAACCCCCGACCTTCGCATTACGAATGCGCTGCTCTACCAACTGAGCTACGCCGGCAATCCTTTGCGCCTGCTTGCAGGGGTGGAGGGATTCGAACCCCCGGCATCGGGTTTTGGAGACCCGCGTTCTACCCCTGAACTACACCCCTGCAAGCAGGCACAAAAAACCGAGGGCCCCGCACCGTCTCCGGTCGGGGCCCTCGGTTTCGGAAGAACCTCTGAGTTTCCTCAGAACACGGTCCCGCCGTCCCTACACCCGACCGGATGTTTGGTGCACCAGCACGTCCTTCTGTCTGTGAAAGTGGGGCGCATGACGGAACCTGTTGAAAAACCGTGAGCCATACTAATGGGGCGTCGGCGCGACCGCGTCAAGGGATTTTTTCGAGTCCTTGTCGACGACGAATCGGTTGATCACCGTCTTCACCGTGAGCCCCTGCACGATGACCGAGAAGATCACGACGACGTAGGTGATCGAGATGATCATGTGCTTGTACGGGCCCTCGGGCAGGGACAGCGCCAGCGCGACGGAGATGCCGCCCCGGACGCCGCCCCACGTGAGGAGGGGAATCGTGCCCCGCTCGAACTTCTGCTCGATGGAGATGATGAACACGGGCAACGCGACGGAGGCGAACCGCCCCATGACCATGATCGGGATCGCCGCGAGGGCTAGCGGAAGGAACGAGGGGTCCTGGCTGATGAGGAGCACCTCCGCGCCGATCAGGAGGAACAGCACGGAGTTCAGGATCTCGTCGATCACGTGCCAGAAGCCGAACAGCGCGCCCTTCGATTCCTCGGTCAGGGCGAGGCCGGGGCCGCGGTTGCCGATGAAGATGCCGGCCACCACCACGGCGATGGGACCGGACACGTGAAGGCGCGAGGAAAGGGCGTAGGTACCCGTCGCGAGGGCGATCGTGATCAGGACCTCTATGCTGGACTCGTCAGTGCGCTTGATGGCCGCGAGGGCGATCGCGCCCGCCACGAGGCCGAGGAGGATCGCCCCTCCGGCCTCGATCGTGAACATGCCGACCAGCATGGTGAAGTTGAAGTTCTCCGCGTTGGCGCCTGCCGCGTAGGCGGCGAGAACCGTAAAGGCGATGACTGCCATGCCATCGTTGAAAAGAGACTCTCCCTCGACTGTCGCGTACAGCTTCTTGGGCACCGTCATCTTCTTGAGGATCGAGATGACGGCGATGGGATCGGTCGGGCTGATGACGGCCCCGAACACAAGTGCCCACGGCAGGGGCAGGTCCATGCCGAGCAATCCGGCCACCCACCACATTGAAGTGCCAATGACCACGGTCGAGATGAGGACGCCCGCCGTCGCCATGGTCAGGATCGGCGTGCGTCTCTTCCGGAACGTCGTGAGGTCCACGTGCAGGGCGCCTGCGAAGAGCAGGTAGGCCAGCATGCCCTTCATGAGGGTGTCGGCGAAGTCGACGTTCGTCATGATGAGCTTGGCCTCGGCCTCGATCCCGATTCCCGGGAATAGCGTATCGAGGCCGATCACGGCGACCGACGCCGCGAGTGACATGATAAGCATGCCGATGGTGTGGGGCATCTTGATGATGCGGTGGTTCAGCCAGCCGAGTGCCGCCGAGGCGACGAGGATCACTGCGGCGAGTTCGATGGCCGATACGCCTGTCGGGTCAGGGGTCGACATCATGGTCCTTCCGGTAAGTGGGTATGCCCTTCCGCGGGCCTAGGAGATCGAGGAGACAAGCCCGTTGCGCAGGAGCCAGCACTTCAGGCTCCAGACCGCCATCCGGACCCGCAGCAGGGGGTTGCGGGCCTGCCTCCGGCGGGCCTCCTCCGACCACCCCTCCACGTCGACGATGGAATCCAGCGCACTTCCCCTGCCGAGGCGCCCTGCCGTATGCTTTCGTTTCATGACCGCTCCAAGGATTCGATGCAACGCATCCTAGCGGTCGCATCAAATGTTGACAACCTCTCGGCGTCGGGGCACCATCACGCCAGAATTCAATCCTTGGAAGAAGGACTCACCATGTCAGTTGCGGATAACGCCGCCCCGGTACAGGAATACGGCGCGGACCAGATCAAGGTTCTCAAGGGACTCGACGCGGTCCGCAAGCGCCCCGGCATGTACATCGGCGACACGGGGGACGGGTCGGGCCTGCACCACATGATCTGGGAGGTCGTCGACAACGGCATCGACGAGGCGCTCGCCGGGCACTGCGACACCCTCTACGTGTACCTCAACGCCAACGGCTCCGTGACCGTGATCGACAACGGCCGCGGCATCCCGGTCGCCATGCACCCGACCGAGGGGCGTCCGACCGTGGAGGTCGTGATGACCGAGCTGCACGCGGGCGGCAAGTTCGACCAGAACTCCTACAAGGTGTCGGGCGGCCTGCACGGCGTGGGCGTGTCCGTGGTGAACGCCCTGTCCACCCGCCTCGAGGTCGTGGTGTGGCGCGACGACCGCGAGCACTTCATCGCCTTCGAGCACGGCAAGGTGGCCGAGGAGCTCCGCATCGTCGGCGAGGCCAAGGGGCGCAAGGGCACCCAGGTGACCTTTACCCCCTCCCCGCAGACCTTCGACGGCGTCGAGTTCGATGCGGAGCGCGTCGAGCGGCGCCTGCGCGAACTCGCCTTCCTGAACTCCGGCATCAAGATCGTCTTCCAGGATCGCCGGACCGAGGGCAAGGACCCGATCGAGATGGCCTACGAAGGTGGCATCGCAGCCTTCGTTTCCCACGTCGACCGCCATCGTGCGGCCATGACCTCCCGTCCGATCGTGTGCCGCGGCGTGCGCATGGTGGAGCAGGGCGGCAACCAGATCGAGGTGACCGTCGACGTCGCCCTCCAGTGGAACGAGGGCTACAACGAGAACGTGCTGTCGTTCACGAACAACATCCCCCAGAAGGACGGCGGCACGCACGTGCAGGGTTTCCGCGCCGCCCTGACCCGCAGCGTCTCGGCCTACGCAGAGGCGAACCTGACGCAGAAGCAGAAGACCGCACTTGCCCCGGAGGACATCCGCGAGGGACTCACGGCGGTCGTTTCCGTGAAGGTGCCGGACCCGAAGTTCTCCAGCCAGACCAAGGAGAAGCTGGTCTCGAGCGAGGTGGCCGGCGCCGTCCAGCAGGTCGTATCGGACGTGCTTTCGACGTGGTTCGACGAGAACCCCGGCGAGGCCAAGAAGATCATCTCCAAGGCGGCCGAGGCCGCGACTGCCCGTGAGGCCGCGCGCCGCGCCCGCGAGATGAGCCGCAAGAAGACCGGCGGTCTCGACATCGCAAACCTCCCCGGCAAGCTGTCGGACTGCCAGACGAAGGACCCGGCCAAGGCGGAACTCTTCATCGTGGAGGGTGACTCGGCAGGCGGCTCCGCGAAGTCCGGACGTGACAAGGCCACCCAAGCCATCCTGGCCCTGCGAGGCAAGGTGCTGAACGTCGAGCGTGTGCGGATGGACAAGATCCTCCAGTCGGAGCAGATCGGCACGCTGGTCACGGCACTCGGCTGCGGCATCGGAGCCGACAACTTCGATCCGGCCAAGGTGCGTTACCACAAGATCATCATCACCACGGACGCCGACGTGGACGGTGCCCACATCCGCACCCTCCTGCTGACCCTGTTCTATCGCTACATGCCTGACCTCATCCGTCTCGGCTACATCTACATCGCCCAGCCCCCGCTCTTTAAGGTCGAGGGACGCCGCGGTGGCGAGGACACCTACCTGCTCGACAAGGAGGCCCTGGACCGCCACCTCATGAACGACGGACTCAGGGGCTGCGTCCTGACGCTCGCCGACGGGACGAAGCTCGAGGGTGACGATCTCATGAAGGCCACGCTGGCCGCTGCCGCCGATGCCGAGCAGGTGCGCTACCTCGATGCCGACATCGGCATGATCAACCTCGCGAACGCCGTCGCCGTCGCGGGCATGACCGTGCCAGGCGCCTTCGAGACCGAGGCTGTCCGGCAGGAGTGCGCGGAAATCCTCGCCGAGATGATGCCGCAGCGCATGCCGAAGACCCGCTGGACCGGACGGGCGGTCGAGGACGGAATCGAGATGTCCTGGACCCTGCGCGGCGTCACGACCCGGGTGCTGATCCCGACCCGCATCGCGGGAACCGTGCCCGCCAGGAACCTGGCGAGGCAGGCGGAGTCGCTCGGCAGCCTTTACGGTGCGGGCGCCGTCCTGACCACGGCAAACGGCACGGAGATCAAGGTCTACGGCCCGAGCGAACTGTACGAGGCCGCCCGCGGACTCGGCGAGAAGGGCGTGTCCGTCAGCCGATACAAGGGTCTCGGCGAGATGAACAGCGAGCAGCTCTGGGAGACGACCATGAATCCCGAGAACCGCACGCTGTTGCAGGTGTCCGTCCGTGACGCGGCCGCTGCCGACGACATCTTCTCGACCCTCATGGGGTCGGATGTGGATGAAAGGCGCGAGTGGGTCACTGAGCGTTCAATCCTTGCCGAGATTGACGCCTAAAAATTCCGGCATTTGTCCCCGGGTCTTGAAGTCTGACTCAAACCCGGGGGTATCCTGACTCGAATCGGCGAAAAGCCTGACTCTCCGTTCTTCGCATCTTAGGGTTGCATGAACGGTTCGGGCGCGGGCCCCGAATGGCCAAGGATTCAAACGAGACCCCGTCCTCCCTGCCGGAGGGCGGGGCTTTTCGTACCTTGATCCCTGCGCTTCCTGGCAGGCCGCTGGCCAGGCGTCAGTCCCCGCGTGCAGGGCAGCGAGGTAGGAAAGGACTCAGGTCCGCCAGCGATCCTTCCTGCGCTCCTGTAGGAGCCGTGGGCATGGCACAGGCCGTTCACGCCCGTCGCAGCATGCCCTCTTTTGAGAAGGGTTGGCATTTGCGTCGTTCCGGCGGACCTTCGGAAAGGTCACGAAAACACGCAGAGGCCTGATGTCGGCGGAAAGTACATGCGACTCCCCCAACTTATGGACCGACCTCCGGGAGGGGTCCTGTGACGCCGTTTTCGCGACCGGGCGTGTTCTCGACTACGAGGTGTTGGCCTTGCTTGAGCCAACGCAGTCCTTTGACGCGACATTGCGCGACCTGCAAGCGATCCAGGCACTCGAATCCGAGGCTCTGGTTCTCCATCGGTCGTTCGCCGCGCAGGGATGCCGCGAGCCCTTCACCCTGGATGCGAACCCGGGCATCCGCGTATGGAGGGGGAATCCACGCGAACGACGCGGCGAGATCGTGATCGATCTCGAGTTCGGCGACGATCTGACTGAAGACGCGGTGATCGTCCTTGAAGCCCTCCGCCAGGTCCGCCGCCCTATCGAGCGAACATCTCCTGCACGCGTTGCTCCACATAAGGAGCCATCTGGTTCCCCAGGCTTCCGAGGAAACCTCGGCTGATGGGCACGATGGTGAAATCGTAGGCGTCTGGGTCCGGGAACTCCCTCCCCACCGCCGGCGGGATGAACTCGCCCCTGATGATCTGCTCGACCGCGTTTCCACGAATCCATAGATCCGTCGGATCGTCGGCCTGAAGGGGAAACCAGAAGCGGTACCAATGGGTGCGACCCGGGATGTTTCCCCAGGCCGGCAGCCCCGTTCGCGGAGGAAAGTCGGCGAGCATGACGAGCATATAGGGGACAAGCTCCTCCGCCAGACGTGCATATTCCCACAATCGCTGCCGGTCCGCGCGCGCCACGACTGCCACGAACTCATCGACCGAGAACCTCGGGATCAGCCCTTGAAGGACGCGGTAATGGTCTCGCCAGTTCGTCTGGAACGATGCACGGAGGGCAGCACCCGCTTCACGATCCGGTTGATCGGGACCAAGAGCCGCTACGTGACGGTGCTGCTCCGCGACATCGGCATCCGGCCCGTCGCCGATCCCGCAATCCTGCCGGGCTATCGGGGATCGCTGTACCTGAGGATCGAGGTGCCATGCAATCTCGCCGCGCGACGGGAGGCAGCGTTCCCGAGGCGGAAGGATTCACGCGCGTAGCGCGCCCGCCTGAGCGTCGCGCTTCCGGAGGTGTATCGACTCCGCCGTCAGTCGCACCAGGTAACCTGCCAGTCCGGCGGGCTGATCCTTGCGTCGTACAAGGCTTCGTTGATGAGGATTTCCGGGGTTCGGCCGAACACGTTGGGAGCGCGGACGATGACGAGATTGCGGTTATGATCCGCGAACATCACGTTCTCACCGCCCTGCCTGAAGATTCTGTAACCCAGTCCTGCAAAGAAGTGCACGACATCGCTAAACTCGACGCAATAGATCAAGGCTGCAACATACCGAAGGCAGGGAAACGGTCAGGGACTAAGCAGCGGCGAGTTCCTGGACCTCGACATCCCAGGTCATCTCGGAACTGATGCCGTGCAATTCCTTGACAGCATCGAGCATGAACAAGGCTTCCCGTCTGGCAGACTCGTAGGTCTCACCCGTGACGTAGAACCCCTTGATGCTCGGAGCGGTGAAAACGTGGTAGCGTCCGCCCAAGGTCGTGCTGTGCTTCAGGATCACGTGCATTTTGCCCATCCCTCACCTCCAAGCTACGCCATTCGACCGTCGGACGCAAGAATAATTGCCTTCCAGGTCGTGGGCAACGCGGCAGGACGCCCGGCCGTTCCCATCGCGGAGCATACCCACGACCACGAGCGCCGATCCGAAAGGGGTACGCTTTGCCCTTACGGATGGGAACCTTGCTGAAGCGCCCCTGTTGCCTAGGTGTCACTTGCAGGTGTTTAGTTTTGTGTGTAGTACCGACGCATCGGGGGGCAAAACGATGGCACGGCTTCAACAGGCACCAGTTGTCACTGCGAGAAGGTTCTCGGGTACCTGTCCTTCCGATTCGTCGTCGTGGACGCCGGAGACCCCGACGAGGGCGCGGTCCTGAACGCCGACTTCCCTGCCGCCGCCCTCGGCATGCTTACCCGGAACGAGAGGGCGGCTTGCCGTTTGGCCGCCGAGCTTTCCACTCGGATTCTCGGCCTGGCCGAGGAACGCCAATCGGCTGCGATTGAGACTTGCATGAGGGTGGCTTCCCTTCGTGGGTGGTCGCGCATCATGGGGGATGCGCTCGCGAGGGACTTCGACATGGGCGTCAACGAGTTGTCGGAAATCGTCACGAATTCCTTGGTTCGCGACACGCTGCTCCCGCTGGCTCGCGAGCTCATCGAGGGAAATCCCAGGCTCGCCATCACGGACCTTGACCCGTACCTGACCGTGGACCTCGAAAGGCGGCAGATCCAGGTGCTCATTACCCATGCGCACAAGGCGGATTCGGCGCAGCATTTGCTCGACCTCGCCGGCATCCCCACCCACGGGAACAGGATCGGAAGCCTCGGGCCGGAAGCCTGACCCATCGACTGCCCCTGGTTCGGCCAGGAGGCTGTGCCCGGTATACAACCAAGAGTTCGCAGAGTCAGTCTTTTCGGCCAATCACACCCGTGAAGGTCAATCTTTTCGGCAATTCGGGTCAGAGTTATCCGCGTGAAACCCGCGATTTGGGGCCATTTAGAGTCAGACTTCAGATCTGCACGGTGCAGCCCTAGGTTAGCCCGCGATGGCCTCAGAGGGCGTTCCTTCCTCTACGCGCTCGCCAGCGGGCAGGACCATGACATTCGTGTCGACCGGAACGCGGTTGTAGAGGTCGATCACGTCCTGGTTGAACATCCGGATGCATCCCGAGGACACGTTAGTGCCGATGGAGCGTGGCTCCGTCGTGCCATGTATCCGGTAGAGGGTGTCCCGGCCCCCGTCGTAGAGGTACAGAGCGCGCGGGCCGAGCGGATTGCTGAGACCTCCGTCCATCCCCCCGCGCCAGCGTTCGTTCCGCTCGGGGTCTCTCCTGATCATGTCGGGGGTCGGTGTCCAGCGGGGCCACTCGGCCTTCCGGCCGACACGCGCGTTTCCGCTCCACGCGAGTCCTTCCTTGCCCACGCCGACTCCGTACCGGAGCGCCCGTCCGCCCTCGAGGACGAGGTAGAGGAACTTGCTGCCGGGATCGACAACGATGGTTCCCGGTGGGTCGTTGCGCGGGTAGGCCACCTCCTGGCGGAAGTATCTCGGGTCCACCCCCTCGATGTCGGTTGCGGGGAGAGGGAAACGCTCGTTCGGTTGGGCGCCGTACATGGCGGCGTGGGCGGGATGCGGCCCCGGTGCGGCTTCGACATGCACCTCCGGCGGTGACGAGGCGCAGGCCGCCAGCAGGAGCGGCAGCAGGAGTGCAGCGGATGCCCTCCGGCCGCTGCGGCGCGCGGTCGCGACGTCGGGCCGGTGGCGATTGCTTGCTTTGCAGGACATCGGGGACTCGTCTCCTCTCCCGGCACGCTCGAACGTGCCCGCTGGCGTATGCGGGTGCGCATGACGGACGTTGCTCTGGAAGGATAGGATTCATCTCTCGCGGTGTCGAATCCGGCAGGATTCGTGAGAATGCGCGAGTGATCGCATCAGCCCTTTCGGCGTGCGGGCAACCGCCGGGGCTGATGGGGTGGGTCTCCCCACCCCGCGAGTGCCCGAAGGCACGTAGTCCGCCGTCCATGGGACGGTTGCGTGGACAGTAGCAGCGTTCCCTTAGCTCCGGGGTTCGGGAGCCACCCTTGGTGTCCTGTCCGTGGAACCGCTGCCGGATCCACCGTCCGAGTGAGCCTGCCATGAGGCAGCCGACGCAGGCTCAACATGCTCTTTACGCCACGGGATCAGGATTGGCCGGGGTACGGTCATTGTCAAGTTGCCGGGGCGGCCCCGATGGGTCTCTTCAAGAGGCACGGATCCCAGTCGGGCTCGCCTCCGAAGCGTTCGACCAAGGCATCGATGAAGACCCTCACCTTCCCTGGGAGATATCCACCGGGTGGCCTGACCACGAAGATGCCCAGTTCCGGTCCCTCGTAGTCGCTGAGAACCGCCTCGAGGTGTCCGTCGTTGATGGCGTCCGAGACGAGGAACGAAGGCATGGCCGCCATGCCTAGGCCGGCGATCGCCCATTGCAGTATGGCCTCGCTGCTGTCGGAACGGAGCCGACCCTCGGGCCTGAAGTCCATCCATCGCCTTCCCATCCGGAACCTCCACTCGGGGCTGGTCTGCCCCGTATAGATGAGGCACTCGTGCGAGCCGAGGTCGTCGGGCGTCTCGGGGCGGCCTCTCAGGGAAAAGTACGACGGGCTTGCCACCACGATGGGGCGGACCGGGGCCACCTTGCGGGCGACGAGGGTGGAATCCTTCAGGTTTCCGATGCGAACCGCCGCGTCATACCGTTCCCCCACGATGTCGACCACCCGGTCGGAGTAGGAGGCGTCGATCTCCAGCGCGGGATGCAGTCTCGCCAGCTCTGTCAGGACCGGAGCGACGTGCCGAACACCGAAAGAGAGGGGCAGTGACACTCGCAGACGGCCGGCAACGGCGCCGCCGTGGTGCGTGACGGCCTCGCGCGCCTCCTCGAGCCCGCTCAGGATGCGCTCGCCCCGCGACTTGAACTCCAGTCCCGCCTCGGTCGGGTTGATTCCTCTCGTGGAGCGGCTGAGCAGGCGCACCCCCAGTTCCTCCTCGAGCCTTCCGATCCTCCGGCTGATGATCGACTTCGATATGCCGAGGCTTGCCGCGGCCTTGTTGAAGCCGCCCTTGTCCACGACCTCGACGAAGCTTCTGAGATCCTCCAGGTCGATCATTGCGGTGTTCCTCATTCAGCAACAGCGTGGTCACCGTTACGGGAATTCTGTCGCGCCTGATGTACCACTAGCTTGTAACTGTCGAAACCGCCAGAGCCTAGGAGTCCAGTTCATGTCTACAGTTCTCGTACTTACCAGCAGCGCACTCGGGGACGCCTCAGTATCGACCGACATCGCCAGGAAGGCCGCCGACCTCCTGTCGTCGCAGTCGCCCGGGATTCGGATCGTGACGCGCGACCTCGGGAGCAATCCGGTGCCTCACCTGACCCTCGACTCGGCAACGGCGCTGCGTGGTGGCGATCCGGCCAACGAGGCTCAGGCCGTCGCACGCAGGCTGTCCGACGATCTGATCGCCGAACTGCGCGATGCCGACACCATCGTCATCGGTGCGCCGATGTACAACTTCGGCATCCCGTCGACGCTGAAGGCGTGGTTCGACCATGTCCTCAGGGCGGGTGTAACCTTCCGCTACACGGAGAACGGTCCGGTGGGACTGGTCACGGGAAAGCGGGCCATCGTGATTGAGAGCCGCGGCGGGATCTACAGCCAAGGCCCGGCGTCGCATCTCGACTCCCAGGAGCCTCATCTCAGGGCGATGCTCGGCTTCATCGGCATCAGGGACGTTACCTTCGTCAGGGCCGAGGGACTTGCGCTCGGGCCGGACTCCCGGACAGACGGCATCGGGTCGGCACTCGGGCAACTCACGCGTTCGCTCCGCCCCTTGGAGCTCGCGGCGGCCTGAGGGCCACCCCGTCACCTGCGGGGCAGGGCAATGCATCCGGTTGTTCCCACCCGGTCCGTTGGCATCGCCGACAGGCTATACGGCAGGTGAACGGCCCGTCTTGAGCCTGTTCAGATTCGGACCAGCATGCTCATGCCACGGACTGATTGGTGGCATGGGCCGCGATCCGTCCCGGCAGGACTCCCGCATGCCTCATCTCGATGTATGCTGGGGGAGAATGGCAGCGCGGAGGATTCGATGGCCACGTTCAGGGGCACCTACTACAAGGACTATGTCGACACGTTCTTCTATGACGACCTCCTGCCCGGCTACTACGGCGAGTTGTCCGACGTCGTCTACGGCTACGAGGGCGACGACGTGATCTACGGCTATGAGGGGAATGACGAACTCTACGGCGGCGTCGGCGCCGACGACCTCTACGGCGGCACCGGAGACGACTACCTGAGCGGGGGGTCCGGAAGCGACTACCTCAGCGGCGGCGACGGCCACGACGACCTGTATGGAGGCACCGGCGGCGACTACCTGTCCGGCGGCTTCGGTGACGACCTCCTGTCGGGCGGGACCGGGCGTGACACGCTCGTCGGCGGCGCGGGCGAGGACGTGTTCACGTTCAAGAAGGGGGATTCCGGCTTCACCACCGGGACTGTCGACACCATCGCCGACTGGAACCGCTCTGACGACTGGATCGACCTTGCCGTGAAAGGCACCTCCGCCAACTACCGCGAGCGGGCCACCACCGTGAAGTCGATCTCCGCCGCAGCCGACGAGGCCGAGCGTTTCTACCCGCAGACGAGCGTCAAGCACGTGTTCCTGTACAACGCCCGCACCGATACCGGATACCTGGTCTCGGATTCGGACGGCAACGGACAGTTCGACACCGGGATCGTCCTCAAGAATGCCGGCCTTGCGTCGGACATGAGCTACCAGTTCATCATCTGAGCGGCCTCGCCGAACTAGGCCCTCGCGGCCATGGCATCCTGGATCGCCTTCTCCAGCGCTACCGTGCTGAAGGGCTTTTGCAGGGTCGGGGCACCCGAATAGGGTTCCTTGAGGCCGCCGCTGCCGTATCCCGTCGAGAAGAGGAGCGGGATGCCACGCTCCCTGAGCGCGTCGGCGACCGGATAGGTCATCACGCCGGCGAGGTTGAGGTCGAGGATCGCCAGGTCGATGGCCTCGTCCCGTGCCGCGGAAATCGCGGTCTCGAGCTTTGAGGCGACCATGACCAGTTCGTGGCCGAGGTCGCCAATCATGTCCTCGACCAGCATCGCTACCATGGCCTCGTCCTCCACGAGGAGGACACGGAGTCCGGCTGGATTCGCAGGTGGTTGCTGGGACATGGGGTTCGACACTCCTCTTATCGCTCCGCTCACCCGAGGCCATGGGTACTCGGAGGCATGACGGAAACATGGGACAAGACTCCATTCCCGCAAGGGTTCCTCAAGTGCCAGGCGTCCCGACGGAAAGGCAATTTCTGAGAGCGGACTACGGAACATTACGGATTGCTGGCGGGAGGAATGGCGGAAAGACTTGCCTCGGAACACCGGGGTAGGCTTAGCCGTTGATACCCCTCTTTCGATGCACGGAGGCTTGTATGCGACACCCCTTACTTGCGAGCGTGGCCAGTGGAGCCTTCGTGGCTGTGGTCGGCATGCTCACCATGGCCCCGCCGATGCCTGCGGCGACCGCTCAGCCGCGGTCCACGGGCGTGACAGGCTCCGCGATGAGCCCGCAGGAGGTCGAGGAACTGCGCAAGGCCGCCAACGATACCTTCAAGCCGATCCCGTCCATGGTGCCAGAGGTGCGGGGCAACCCCGTCACGCGCGAGAAGACCGAACTGGGGCGGATGCTCTGGTTCGACCCCCGCCTGTCGGCTTCCGGCATCCTGAGCTGCAACTCCTGCCACAACCTCGCGGCGGGCGGCAGCGACAACATCGAGACCTCGATCGGCCACGGCTGGCAGAAGGGTCCGCGCAACTCACCCACCGTGCTCAACTCGGTGTTCAACGTCGCCCAGTTCTGGGACGGTCGGGCAGAGGATCTTCGGACCCAAGCCAAGGGGCCAATCCAGGCCGCTGTTGAGATGGCCGCCACCCCCGAGCACGTGATCAACGTTCTCAAGAGCATCCCTGAGTACCAGAACCGCTTCAGGACCGCCTTCCCCGGCGAGGCCGAACCCGTGACCTTCGACAATGTCGCCAAGGCCATTGAGGGTTTCGAGGCAACGCTGATCACGCCCGCTTCGCGGTTTGACCAGTTCCTGGAGGGCAATGCCGCGGTCCTGAACGACCGGGAGAAGAACGGGCTGAAGCTGTTCATGGAGACCGGCTGCTCGGGCTGTCACAGCGGCGTCAACCTCGGTGGCCAGGACTACTTCCCGTTCGGCGTGGTGGAGCGGCCCGGCAGCGACATCCTCCCGCCGGAGGACAAGGGTCGCTTCGCGGTCACCAAGACGGCAAGCGACGAGTACGTGTTCCGGGCGGTGCCGCTGCGCAACGTCGAGCTGACGGTGCCGTACTTCCACAGCGGCAAGGTCTGGAACCTCGAGCAGGCGGTGGCCATCATGGGCGTGGCGCAGCTCGGCAAGGAGCTGACGCCGCAGGAGACCAGCGACATCGCGGCCTTCCTGCGCACCCTCACCGGCCAGCAGCCGCGCGTGGAACTGCCGCTCCTGCCCGCCAGCACGGCCCAGACGCCGCGTCCCGAGCCGCTGGTCAAGAACTCACTCGAGAAGAGCGACGCGGTCGAGAAGCAGAACAGCCTTCGCTGAGCCGTTAGCGGCGGGCTTGCGGCATCCGAGACGCTGGTCCACGATACGGGCGTAGGCACACGGGGCATTGCCTCAGCCGTCCGCCATACCCGAGGGGCGGCAAGGGCCGTGATGCAATCGTACGAAGGGGATCGTCAATGGCGATCCCCTTCGTTGCTTGAGGAACCGCATCACCGAGCGGACATTCCGACGGACAACGGATCGACGGAATGCAGGGGATGCACCATGATGGGCACCATGCTGGAATACACCTTCACGCTCAAGTACAAGCTCCCCTACGGCGCGAACGACGTCGACACCCTGCTCGATCGCCTTGGGAGGGCCGGCTGCAACGATGCCCTCGTCGGCATCGGGACCGTTGGCCACATCGCGCTCGAGTTCACCCGTGCGTCGGAAAGCCTCGAGGGAGCCTTCCACAGCGCCTTCAGGGACGTGAAGTCCGCGATCCCGTCCGCCATCCTGGTCGACATCCTTCATGTTCCCGACCTGCCCTTGAGCCTCCCGGAGGCCTGAGCACTCCCGGCGGAGGGAGTCCCGTTCGTCGCTGTCTTGCGGGGACGTCATGATCTCCCTGGCCAGTCACGGGAGGCGCCCGTTGTTCAGGTGGGACTACGACAGGACCGAGATCATCGCGGACGGGGTCATCCATGCGGTCGGAGTCGCGTCAGGAGCCGTCGCGGTCGTCTTTCTGCTCGCCATGGCCTCCCGGACGGCGGGGCCGTGGGAATTCACGTCGGCGACGGTCTATGGGTTCGGCCTCATGACGGTCCTCACTGTGTCGGCTCTCTACAACATGTGGCCTGTCTCCCCGGCTAAGTGGGCGTTGCGCCGCCTAGACCACTCGGCCATCTATCTCCTCATAGCCGGCACCTATACCCCGTTCATCGCACAGATGGGACCCAGCACGGAGGCACCGATGTTCCTGGGCGGCATCTGGGCGGCCGCACTGGCAGGCATCGCGCTCAAGCTGCGGTTTCCTGGGCGGTTCGACCGCCTCTCGATCCTCCTCTACCTGTTCATGAGCTGGAGCGGCGTGGCAGCCTATGAAACCGTGTTCGGCTCCCTTGCCCCGACGACCCTATGGCTTCTGTCCGCCGGGGGCATCCTCTACACGTCCGGCATCGTCTTCCATGTGTGGGAGAGCCTGCGCTTCCAGAACGCGATCTGGCATGCCTTCGTCCTCGTCGCGGCGGCATGCCATTACGGCGCCGTTCTCGACTGCCTGGTGCTCACGAGGGGCTGACGCATCCTGCACGGCACACTCTCGAACGGCCTGCGGCGTCCGGCCGAAGCCAAGGCCGCAGGTGGAACCATCATGTTTCCTCTCTCTCCCCTTCAAGGCGGGGGAACGCGAGGGACTCGTTCAGTTCCATCCAGTATGCGTGGATCTGTTCGACCATCCGCAGAAGGGAATCCGGGCGCGTGGGCTTCACCAGGTACGAGTTCGCGCCAAGATCGTATGCCCGCTCGAGGTCGGCCTTCTCCCTGGAGGAGGTCAGGACGATCACGGGAACCCGGCGCAGGGACTCATGGGCCTTGATCCACTCCAGCACCTCGAATCCGGAGCGGCGGGGGAGCTTGAGGTCGAGGAGCACGACGAGCGGGCTGGTGTCAGCGGGATTCCGGGTGGCCTCCCCCAGGATGGCGACTGCCTCGTCGCCGTCCACCGCGAACCTGAGGGGTATCTCAACCTTTGCCTTTCTGAACGCCCGGGCGAGCATCTCCCGATCATCGGGGTCATCCTCGACGACCAGGATCACGTCGTCAGCGGGGGTCATTGCGGTGTCTCCTCCCTGTTGGCGGCCTCGAGGTCCGCCCAGAAGCGGCTGCCCCCTCCCTCACCGGGCATCATCCCGCACTGTCCCCCCATGCGCTCGACGCTCCTGCTGACGATGGCAAGGCCGATCCCGGTCCCCGGGTAGGTCTCGACCCCATGCAGTCTCTGGAAGGGCTGGAAGACGCGTTCACGGTGAGGCTGTTCGATGCCGATGCCGTTGTCCTCCACCCACAACCGGACCCGGTCGTCCCTTGCCTCCGAGCTGAGGACTACGTGTGGCCGCCTCCCTGTCGGTACGAACTTGACCGCGTTTGACACGAGGTTCTCGACCAGTTGCAGAAGCGTAGGCGGGTGCGCCTTGACCCAGTGCATGGGGCGCTGGATATCGATCCTTGCATCTGTGTCGTTGATCAGGGGCGACATGTCGGCCAGTACCTTGTCGACGGCAGCCTCCAGGGACATCGGCCGCAGGCTCACGTCCTCCCTCGCGAGTCGGCTGTATGCAAGGATGTCCCTGATCAGGCTTTCCATCCTGTCCGCAGCGGACATGATCCGACTCGCGAAGCGATGTCCCTCCTTGGGCAATGCCGCACCATGGTCCTCCAAGAGGGCATCGGCATAGCCATGGATTGCGCGCAGGGGTGCCCGCAGGTCATGGGAGATCGTGTAGGCAAAGGCATCCAGCTCCCGATTGACCTCGGAGAGTTGCTCCGTCCGGGCTTCCACCTGACGCTCAAGGTCGTTCCGGAAGCGGCGCTCGGCCTCCAACATACTGGCAATGGCCCGCTGGCGTGTCACCCAGAGAACCCCGAGGACGGTGCTCAAGAGCGACAATATTGCGGTCAGTGCCGCAATCCGTGCCGCCCAGGCCGCCTGCCGTTCCAGAACGTGCGTTCGTTGGTTGAGGAGGTCCTGCTCCGCCTCCACGAACTCCGCGACCAGAGCATCGATGTCCTCCATGATCGTCTGCCCGGCATCGGTGCGTACGACGGCAAGGGCGGCCTCGAAGTCATGGTCGCGGAGGGCGACCGTCCTGGCCAGCTCCTCCAGTTTGTCCCCGACGAGAGGGCGCAGTTGCTCCAGCCGCTTCCGCATCTCCGGAACCATTACGCTACGTTCGAGAGCCTCGAGCCCATGCCAAATCCGGTGAGTGGCTCGTTCGTAGGGAGCGAGATATCTGCGTTCGCCCGTCAGGATATAGCCCCGCTGCCCTGTCTCCGCGGCCCGCACGTCGACGTGGAGTTCCGCTATCCCCCTCAGGATTGCGGTCGTGTGGAGAACGAGGTTTCGGCTATCCGTCAGGTTCGACAGGATCAGGTTCATGCCGGCGGCGCTGGCGACCAACAGGATTCCGGCTAAAAGGAACGCGGCGGTGCCCATCACCATGCGTGGCCTCGACGGCGCGGGGCCGGGTGGGGGCTGCCTTGGCGCTGCGAGGTAGGCAAATGCGTCCTTTGCCGAATGGGACAGGATCAACTTCAGCTCCCGTCCGTTGTACCCGGTGCCGAATGCGCCGCATCCGGTCGCCTCTGCGGTTTGAACGGTCCCATGCGCATCCTTTTCGTCGACGATGATCCTGACACCCGTGAGCTTGCAATTCGGGCAGTCGTCCAAGAGTTCCCCGGCGCCACGGTGCGCGAGGCCGCAGACCTCGCTGGCCTCGAGCGTCTCCTGGACGAGTGGATTCCCGACATCCTCGTCAGCGATTTCGACCTTCGTTGGTCGGACGGCATGGCCGTCTTTGATCGGGTGAAGGGCGCCAACCCGTTCTGTTGCGCCGTCATGTTCACCGGCACCGGAAACGAGGAGCTGGCCGTTCGGGCCCTCAAGCACGGCTTCGACGATTACGTGGTCAAGGGGAGCAGGCAGCTCCGGCGCCTTGCCGTTGCGGTTCGCTCGGCCTATGACCGCGCCCGGAAACTCCGTGACGTGGGGGAGAACCGCGATCTCGTACTGAAGGAACTGTATCACAGGCTGCACAACAACCTACAGATCGTGATCAGTCTTCTGCGGCTCACGGAGAGGGCGCTGGCGAACGAGAGCGACCGCGAGCACATAGCGGACCTCGGGCGGCGCATCCAGGCGCTGAGTGTGCTCCAGGAGGAGTTCTACCGATCGGAGGACTTCCGGAAGGTGAACTTCGCCAGCTTTCTCGAGCGGCTGGCCCGCAATCTCGGCGGCATGATGGGGGAAAGGGTCCAGATCTCATCCGACCTCGAACAGGATGCGGCGGAGATGCCAGTTGACCTGGCAGTTCCCTTCGGCCTTATGGCCAACGAAATTCTCACCGATGCCCTAAGGCACGCCTTTCCCTATGAGCAACCCGTGCGGCTGTCCGTAAAGCTGGAGCGCTCTGGAGGGCATCTGGTCCTCACGGTGACGGGTGACGGAGCCACGGTATCCTCCGGCTCGTCAGCCGCCGCCAGCGATCTCAGCTCGCGCATTGTCCGGCGGCTTGCTGAACAGCTAGAAGGCGACGTGTCCACGGAGCGGACGGAAAAAGGAATAACATGTCGCATCAGGGTTCCCCTGTGACGAGCAGGCTGCGTGTTCTCGTCGTCGAGGACGAGTCCCTCGTGGCCGATTACGTCGCCGACATCGTCGAGGACGAGGGGCATGAGGTGGCCGGCTTCGCCGCGTCGGGCGAGAAGGCCATCCAGCACTTGGAGGCGGGACGGGTCCACCTCGCCATCCTTGACATCAAGCTGAAGGGTTCGATGACCGGGATCGACGTGGCCGTGGCCGCGCGCGAACGCTCGATACCGCATCTGTTCATCTCGGGATCGGGCGACCCGACGACCCGCGTGGCCGCCGATGCGACAGGGCCGCTTGCGTTCCTTCAGAAGCCCTTCAGCCAGGCGAGCCTGGCATCCATCCTCAAGATGGTGGCAGGAAATCCCAGGTCCTAGTAGTCACCGGATGAAGGCCACGTAGAGCGTGCCGCCCGCGATCACGAGGACGATGATTAGCGGCAGCAGCTTCCCCATGGCCAAACCCTCCCCGCGACCTCCGGGGTCCCTGCCCCCGGCCCGACCGAGCGCATCCTCAACAGCGCGGCACGTTATCAAATACCATTCGGCGGAAACATGCCATCGCGCAAACCGTGCCATCGGCATCCTCGCGGTCGTTTCCGGATGCCGCACGGAAGGAAGCTGTAAGGAATCAATCGAATCCTTGCCATCTTGAATCCTTAGCCACATCCTCGTTCGACAGCATCCATGCAAGGAAAGCGCATGTCGAACGACGACACGAACGCCATCCCCGTCCGCTTCGAGGTCAGGGGCAAGGTCATCGACATCGAGGCACAGAACCGCATGACGCGGCGCATCCTCGAGGGGCAGGCCGAGAAGTTCAGGAAGAAGTACGCCGACACCGTGGGGCCGAACGGGGAACGCCCGACGATCATCGTGCGGAAGCCGGACCTCGTGGGCGTCAAGCTCGAGATCGTCCTCGAGTTCCCGGAGGACATGAAGGATTCGATCAAGGGCGCAGAGAACGCCGTCAGGGTGGCCTGAGCATGTCGCGCCCCCTCTGCGTAGACCTGTTCGCGGGTGTCGGCGGGCTGTCCCTCGGGTTTGAGCAGGCCGGGTTCGACGTGGCGTGCGCAGTCGAGATCGACGCCGTGGCGTCAGCCGCGCATGCCTACAACTTCCCTCATACTCCCGTGATCTGCCGGAGCGTCGAGCACGTCACCGGGGACGACATCCGTGCCGTGGCCGGCATCGGATCCCGCGAGGTGGCAGTGGTGTTCGGCGGCTCGCCGTGCCAGGGCTTCTCCATGATCGGGAAGCGCTCGCTGGACGATCCGAGAAACGCCCTCGTCGGCCACTTCATGCGGCTCGTCATCGAGATCGGCCCGCAGTACTTCGTGCTCGAGAACGTCAAGGGACTCACCATCGGCAAGCACAGGGCCTTCCTCGACGAGCTGGTGGAGGGCTTCGCCGCGGCCGGGTACGACGTCCTCATGCCTTGGCAGGTTCTCAACGCCGCCTCCTTCGGCGTGCCCCAGCACCGTGAGCGGCTGTTCATCATCGGCGCCCGCCGAGGGATGCCCCTGCCCTCCTATCCCAAGGCGGTGACGCGTCCTGCCGGGGGCAAGGGCAAGCACGATCCCAGCCTGCCGTTCGGCCCGTCCGTCGCGGAGGCGATCCTCGACCTGCCGGACGCCGACGGCTTCGGCGTGCTCTCCGGAAGGGACTGGGTGGAGGCCTCCCACGGCCCGCGCTCGACCTACGCCGCCGTCCTGCGCGGCGAGGCGGACGATCCCGAGGACTACTCGCACCCGCGCGAGTGGAATCCTGCTCTCCTGACCTCGTCCACGACCACCGTCCACACGGACCTCACCCGTCAGCGCTTCTCCGAAACCGCGCCCGGTGAGGTCGAACCCGTCAGCAGGTTCCTGCGTCTGGACCCAAACGGGGTCTGCAACACGCTGAGGGCGGGGACGGGCAGTGAGCGCGGAGCCTTCACGGCCGCGCGTCCCATCCACCCGGTCCACGCGCGCTGCATCACCGTCAGGGAGATGGCCAGGCTGCACTCGTATCCGGACTGGTTCCGCTTCAACTGGACGAAGTGGCACGGGGCCCGCGAGGTCGGCAACTCCGTCCCGCCGAGGCTGGGCCGCGCGGTGGCCTCGTCCATCGTGCGCGCCCTCGGCCACGTGCCCGAGAGGCCGTCCGCCCGGATCGCCACGGGCAGCGCCGACCTCCTCCTGGTCGACAACGGGGCGGCGCTGAGGATGCTGAAGGATCGAGTCCTTGTGGGTTCCGCATAAATGTTGACACCACAAGGATTCGGCTGGTAACACTACTATAGGATTCAAAGGCTCCGGCATGCCGCCGGGGCCTCCGCGCATCTATCGGAGTGTGGAATGGTTCAAGGCGCTGGGAATGTCCCGGGGAACGAGATCACCATCGACGGGCCGCATCGCGGCAACGTCCGTGCGGACGTCGTCAGGATCGCCCAGGGTGGGTCGGTCGTCGGCAACATCGTGGCCCGCGTCGTGAAGGTGTCCGGGCGGCTGGAGGGGGTGGTGGACTCGAAGGAGTTCTACGCCTCCGCGACCGCCCGCGTCAGGGGCGTCATCCGTCACGAACTGATCGGACTCATGCCCGGGGCGGCTTTCTCGGCCACGGCGGAGAGGGTGGCGTTCACGGCATTCGACGCCGCCGAGGAATCCGTCGTCGACGCTTCCCCGGTCGCCGTTGCCTCCCCTCCCGCTGAGGCATCCCCTCAGGACCTGCCGTTCCGCCCGGGTCCGAACGGCGCTGTCTGGGTGCCGCCTGCCCCCGTTCCCGCCGCCGCTGCGGCGGAGACCGCCGTGCAGCCTGTCCTCACGGACGAGCGCCGCGCCAGGATGATGGAGAACGTCAAGGCCGCCCTGGCCGACGTCGCTGCCGGGCTTACGGGGATCACCCCCGTGCCCGAGGCTGCCGGGGACGAACGGGTCCCCCAGCCGGCCCCGGCGCGGCGGGTGCTCCCGAGCCTGCTCGGTTGAGTCCCGCGAACAGAATTCAGGATCATTGAAAGGATTGGATGATGGAAAACGTCGATGAAGTCGTGATCGCCCAGGAGGAGATCGACGCCGCCGCCGCCGAGCTGGCCGCCGAGGCCGCGCTCCCGAAGGGAGTGAGGCGGATCATGGTCGAGGACGAGATGGGCCGCGCCTACCTCGACTACGCCATGAGCGTGATCGTGTCCCGTGCCCTCCCGGACGTCCGTGACGGCATGAAGCCCGTCCACCGCCGCATCATCTACGCGATGGCGGAGGGCGGCTACCATGCCAGCAAGAAGCACGTGAAGTCGTCCCGCATCGTCGGCGACACGATGGGTAAGTACCATCCTCACGGCGACTCCGCGATCTACGAGACAATGGTGCGCCTGGCGCAGCCGTTCTCGCTTCGGAACCCCCTCATCGACGGGCAGGGCAACTTCGGCTCCCGCGACGGCGACCCGGCCGCCGCCATGCGTTACACCGAATCCAAGATGTCCAAGCTCGCCCATGAGCTGACCTCCGACGTGAAGAAGCTGCCGGGCGAGTACTGGCAGAAGAACTACGACAACTCGGACGACGAGCCGAAGGTGCTCCCCGCCAAGTTCCCGAACCTGCTCGTCAACGGCGGCACGGGCATCGCGGTCGCCATGGCCACCAACATCCCGACCCACAACCTGGGCGAGGCGCTCGACGCCTGCCTGTTGCTGATGGACAACCCGGATGCCACCCTCGACGACGTCATGGCCGTACTCCCCGGACCCGACTTCCCGGTGAAGTGCAAGATCGTCGGCCGCGGCGGCATCCGTCAGGCCTATGAGACCGGGCGCGGTTCGATCCGCATGGCCGGCGAGGCCGACATCGAGGAGATGAAGGGCGGCAGGTCGCGGATCGTGATCTCGAAGCTCCCGTTCGGCGTCAGCGCGGTGTCGCTGCTCCAGAAGATCCACGAGCTCGCCCAGCCGAAGGACAAGGACAAGAAGAACCCGACGGACAAGCCCGTGCTCGACGGCATCTCCGAGGCCCGCGACGAGTCCGACCGCACCGATGCGATCCGCGTGGTGATCGACCTCAAGAAGGACGTGGATCCGGCGATCATCCTGAACTCCCTCATCAAGTACACCCCGTTCGTCACGCCCTTTAGCTACAACGCGACCGTCCTCGACTCCGGCGGACGTCCCAGGGTGATGCCGCTCATGGACATGCTGAAGGAGTTCATCAACTTCCGCCGCGTGATCATCCGCAAGCGCACCATCCACGATCTCGACAAGGCACGTGACGCCCTGCACAAGCAGATCGGCCTGTACGCCGCGTCGACCCTCATCGACCAGGTGGTCAAGACGATCCGCGAGTCCAGCGACACGGACGTGGCCCGCCGCCGCCTGCTCGAGATGCGGTTCCCGACCGCTGGCGACTTCGCGAAGCTGGTGTCGGAGGCCGACCCGGACCTCGAGTTCGGTGAGTTCTTCCAGCTTTCGGACATCCAGGTGCAGACGATCCTGGACATGAAGCTCCAGAAGCTGTCGGGCCTCGAGCGTGACGAGATCGCCAACTCGGCGCGCGAGATCTCGAAGGAGATCAACGTCTACCTTCCCATCGTCAACGACCCGAAGGTGCTCGACGACGTGATCCGCACCGAGTTCTCGGAGATCAGGGCCAAGTTCGCGACCCCGCGCACGACCTCCATCGAGGCGGACATGGACAACGTCGACGACGAGGACCTGATCGAGCGCAAGGACGTCGTGCTCACGATCACCAAGTCCGGCTACGTGAAGTGCACGGACCTCGATGCCTTCCGTGAGCAGAAGCGCGGCGGCAAGGGACGCACGGGCATGGAGACCAAGGACGATGACTACGTCTCCACCACGCTCATCTGCTCCACCCTGACCCCGCTCGTGTTCTTCACGTCCCGCGGCATCGCGCATTCGCTCAAGGCCTACAGGCTCCCGCCGGGGCAGCCGAACAGCAAGGGGCGCCCTCTGGTGAACTTCGTCCCGCTGCGTCAGGGCGAGACGATCTCAGCCGTGATCGCCATGCCGGAGAAGGAGGAGGACCTCGAGGGCAAGAGCCTCGTGTTCGTCACGGACTTCGGCACGGTGCGGCGCAACGAGGCGAGCGCGTTCTGGGGCATCAACAAGGCAGGGAAGATCGCGATCAAGCTCGAGGACGAGCACGGCAACCCGCAGGGCAACCTCGTCGAGGTGCTTCTGGCCTCCGACGAGGACGATGTCCTCGTGGCCACCGAGCGGGGCGTCTGCGTGCGCTTCCCTCTCGAGGACCTGAGGGTCTTCAAGAGCCGTGACAGCAGCGGCGTGAAGGCGATCAATCTCGAGTTCGGCAACCGCGTGATCGGCGCGTCGGCGCTCCTCCACTTCGAGAACACGCCGCAGGAGCGTGATGCCTACCTCAACGGCGGCACGGTGACGCTGAGGAACGAGGACGGGTCGACGGAGGAGTTCTCCATCGACAAGGACCGCATGGCCCAGATGCGCGCCTCCGAGGAGACCCTGCTGACCGTCTCCGCGCTCGGCTTCGGCAAGCGCTCGTCCAGCTACGAGTACCGGATCACCTCCCGCGGCGCGAAGGGGATCAACGCGGCCAACATCAACGCCACCACCGGTGCGCTGGTGTCCTGCTTCAAGGTCTCCGACGAGGACGGTCTCGTGCTCGTCACCGACGGTGGCCAGACGATCCGCACCCGGGCGAAGGACGTGCGCCGCACGGGCCGGGTCGCCCGCGGCGTACGGATGTTCGACCTGCCGAAGGACCAGAAGATCGTCAGCGTGGCCCGCGTGAGCGCCGAGGACCTCGGCGACGAGGACGTGGTCGTGCCGGCGCAGGGCACGGGGTCGGACGACGAGTGAGACCTGATGGCGGCGCGGGGCCACTCGCGCCGCCTCCGTGAAGTTCCGGAATGAAGCAACGACAGCAAGCGCAAGAAAGGACCAGAGCATGAGCAACATCCGTACCCTCCTGAACCAGGCCGAGGCCGCCGCGATCGCCGTAGAGGGCAAGAAGGCCGAACTCGAGGCCGCCCGCCGCCGCGTCGACGAGCTGCGCAGCGAGGTCGAGACCGCCAAGGCCAGCCTTGACGACACCTACGCCCGCATCGAGGAGGCAGGCCTGCCGAAGTCCAAGGCCAAGAAGCTGGTCGAGGAATTCGTCCGCCTGCTGTCCGAGGCCGGCATCGCTGGCGTCGCCGAGGAGGCCCCTGCCGCCCCGGCCGTTTCCGACGAGGCGTCCAAGCAGCCTGTCGTTCGCCGTACCCGCCGCAAGCAGGCCGAGGCCGGCGAAGGTGGCGCTTCGGAGTCCGAGGCTCCCAAGGACAACGCTGCCGACGCCGCTCCGGAGGCTTCGCAGCCGGAAGCCCCTGCCGCAGATGCGGCACCCGCAGCCGAGGCGGTGACCGAGGCAGCCCCGGTGGCGCCTGAGGCGTCAGAGGCCGCAGTCGAAACGTCCGCCGCTGAGCCGGTTGTCGAACCGGTTGCAGAACCTGTGTCCGCCGAGACGGAAGAAGCCGCCGAGTCCGATAAGGCCGAGGCCGCTGAGGAAGAGACCGTCGAGCAGGATGCCTCTGCTGACGAGTCGGCCGACGAGGCATCCTCTGAACAGGCCGGGGACGAGGTTGTCGAGACAGCCGATCCGGAGCATGTGGACCTGTTCAACGGCGACGACGAGGTCGAGGAACCTGCGTCCGAGACGGAGTCCGCCGAGGCCGCACCTGTGGCGGCTGCTCCCGCCGCCGAGGCTCCCGCAGCGGACGCTTCGGAGGAGCCTGCTCCCGCCCGCACGCCCCCGGCCGGCTTCCGCCGTCCGTCGTTCCTGGCGAACAAGGGCTGATCTCGGCCGACGTTGGGTCTTCTGGGGCGGTCACCTGACGGTGGCCGCCCTTTTCCGTTGCGGATTGTCCCTTTCCTGCGTGCGGCATCTCCTAAGGCCAAGAGCCATCCCGCAGGAGCGTGTCATGGAGTTCTGGAACGAATCCTTGGTAACCGTGACGCTCGGAGGCGAGGTGCCGTCGGCGGATGCCTTCAGGCGACTGGTCGATGCCGTGGAGACGAGCGGCCTGGACCTCGTGCCGCTCGAGATCGACACCGAGAAGGCCTTGATCGCGGCGGCGGCGTCGGGACGGCCGATCAGGCTCGAGGCCGAGGACGGCGACCTGGGCCGCATCTCGGATTTCGAGAGGGCCGTCCATATCCTCGGGCTGGAGTGCGTCATCACCCAGAAGGTCCCGGGCGCTACGACGGTCCGCACATGGTTCGACGGGATCAACCGCCCGACGGAGTTCCATCTCGATGGCGAGGGACGTGCACTCGTTGATGCGGAGACCGTATCCCTCCTCCTCCGGGAGGGCGCGGACCTGGTCCAGTCCTACATCGACCAGGCACGCGGCCTCGGCCACGGCAACGTCGCGGCCCTTTCAGCGTCCGAGGGGCTCATCAGGGAGATTGAGGCCGACATGGAGCCGGCGCTCACGCCATATCCGGGCTAGGCCACCGGTTCACTGCTCCGCGAATTCCTTGCCGTTCCAGCGATAGACGGCGGCGGGGATGGCCTCGTAGGCAGGCGACGCGAACTCCGAGACCGGCTTGTCCGGATCGGGACCCTTTGCGTACCTGTGCATGACCACGGTGGCGTGGAAGCGGGCGACCACCTTCCACTTGTCGTCGTCGCCGAGGTGGAACACGGACAGCAGGCAGCCGGTCTGGTCGCAGTCTCCCGGGAGCATGCTCCAGACGATGACGTCGTTGTACTTGCCCCCGGTCACGTTCATGAGCGCGTAATCGAAGTTGACGAAATCCGGCAGGTCATTGCCCGTGCGCTCCTTGTAGTCGGGGCCGAGTAGGTTCCTTTCGACGTTGTCCCTCTCTTTGCCGTACGACAGCCACTTCATCTCCTCGAAGCCGGCCTTGAGGAAAGGCTCCATGTCCGGTTCGGGAATGATCTCGCCTTCGACCCTGGCAGGGCCCTCGGCATCCGGTGCCTCGGCCTCGATCCTGATGCCGGGGTCGAGGGGGGCGGGTTCCTGAGCCAGGCCCACATGGCTGACGAGGAGGGAAAGGCCCAGCACGGCCGCTCCCATCACCATCCTGTCACGACGTAGGTGCATCGACATGGCAACTTCCCTTATCCGCTCGTGGGTCTTTTCGTAGAGACCCAGCAGTTACCCCGGCCCGCCACCTCGTAGTGGGTGTGGGTCATCGTCTTATATTCAGGATAGGACGGCGACAAGACCCGCTTGAAGAAGGCGCACGACGCGTCCATCGCCTGTACGGCGATAGCCTGCGCGGCAGTCCTGGGGCCGCGGATCGCGGTCATGTTCACTTGCTCGCCCATGATCCCGAACAAGCCGATGTCGATCGCCCTGCCCACCCCGTGCTCGCTGGGTCTGTTGTGGGTCCCGTTGTCGTCGCGCTGGTTGCGGCAGCCGCCGTTGGTCGTTGACAACTCTCCGAAACTCTCGACACCCATGGCCCTGATCTTCTTCGTCCACTCCTCCAGCGGCCGAGCTAGCTCGCACCTCATGACCAGCGTGCCCTTCCATTTGACGGAGGTGGTCCCTCCCGTGATGCTGACGGCGTTCTCGACGGTGCAGGTGCCAATCTTACCCGAATGGGTCCACTGCCCGAGCTCCTTGAACTGCAAGCCCGTCTCCCTGAGCTTCTGGATGCACTCCGGGTCGGTCGACGGGCCGGTCGAGGTCCCGTTCGCGACGCCGTCGTTGTCGGCGCTGGCCTTGGAGCCCGCGACGTACTCGTCCATGTAGGAGCAGGCGAGCACGTAGGACCAGCTACCGGTGCCGGGTCCGAACGTCTGTCCCTCGCAGGATTCCTTCTGCGGACCCTTCGGCGCGCGCTCCGCCCACGACTCGGCCGCGTTGCACTCCGCGCGGGTCATCAGTGCGGGCCTCGCGTAGTTGCACAGGTTCTGCAATTCCCCGGCGGGGAACTTGGAGCAGTCGATGGCCTCGATCATGGGCATCGTCACGTCGCAGGTCTTCTTCGACATGTCCTTCTCGATGGCCTTGCAGCTACCGATCGAGGCGGCGTAGTCCTTGAAGCATGTGCCGTTACCGTCAGCCGTCCGGTGCCTCTTCCCGCCCGGCGCTCCGGCGATCGGGGTCTTGGAGCAGACGCCCCCAGAGCCGTAGAACGCCTGCACGCCGCCGCCGCCGATCAGGTGCATGCCCGCCCTGAGTCCCTCCTTCGTGAGCACGGGACCGCCGCCGGGGAGGGGCTTGCCCACCAGGTCGGCGAGCTTGCCGCCGCCAGGGGCGTTAATTGACCTGGCCTGGCGGTCCAGCTCCGCGTTCCAGAGGCCCTGAACCTTCTCCTGTACGTCGGGCCTGTTGTTCCAGTCCTTGTCCGTATGGATTCCGTCAATGCCCTTCCATCTGCCGTTGGAGTCCTTGTAGCCCACCTGCTCCAAGGCATCGTTGCCCATCTGGTACTTGCCCTTGAACTGGCCGTTCCTGGCGGAGTACCCACCACCAGCGACGCCGCCGGACTCCTTCTGGGCCAGCGCGGAGTTGTAGTCGCACTCGCTGTCGCCCTTCGGCTTGGCGTCCGACCCGGAGGCGCCGGGACTCGCCGTCGATCCGGACCCGGTCCCCGTCGCCTCGGCCGCAATGAGCGCGCCGGGCACCGCCAAGGCCACGAATCCTGTCAGCAGGACGGTTTTCAGTGCGTTTCGCATCGCGCGACCTCCCCTCAGCGGCGGTTCGTCCTCATGATCTGGTCGCAGGCACGCATGATCCTGCCGTCATCCGAGATCCCGTGTTCCTCCTCGATGTCGCAAGCCCAGCCGTCGAGCAGCATTTCCGATCCCTCGTAGATCCTCAGGGGGCAGTTCACGGCTGCGCAGTGCCCGCTCGCCCGCAGTATGGTCACCGTAAGGGTCCTGCCGCCGCCGATGTCGACACGTGCGATGTGGGCACGCGGTGCGCGGGTGTTGCCCGGCATCGGCTCCATGTCGGACCAGAGAGCCTGGGCCTCGGCGCTTCCCAGCGGCCTCTGCGTGTACTTGAGCGGAATTTCCAACGCCATGGCTGCGAACCCTGACACCGAAACGGCGGCGGCCGCCGCGAGAAGAGCGCGTATCATCGGGAAATCCTTCTGCACCACTAGGATGATGTTGACACGGCGATGCTTCAGTCAAGGATTCGCGCCCAACCCTTGCGACGACGGAACCCAGCCGTTAACCTCTAATCCTTGAGAGGCAACGAAAGTAGGGGGGGAGCCGTGCAGAGTACGCTGAGGATCGCATCCCTGGCTTGCGCCCTCGCTGTCGCCCTGTCAGCGGCCGGGTGCAAGACGACGGGCAGGCACAAGCCCGCAGCCAACGTCCGGACCACCGATGCCTCCTACAATGCGGGGCAGGAGCTCCCGCCGGACATCAAGCAGATCCTGATGGCAGGCGGGCTGAATGCCGACAATCCGTCGGCACCGGCGAGGCCGCCATTGGCGCTTGCCTCGGCCGATCTCGGCACCGAGCCGGCTGAGGGCGTCGTGCAGGTGGCGGCCAGGCCGCCGTCGAGGCAAATCCTCATGGCAGCCCGCGGCCTCGGCCCGAGCCAGTCCGTGGCCTCGCTGGCAGCCGATCCGGGGAGCGTGGCGCCGAGGCTGCCGGAAATCCTTCTCGCCACGGCGGCAAAGCCGGGCCGCGCCAATTCCGTTGCCGTTGCCGCGGCCAAGCCTGCGGCGAAGGCCAGGGGACCCGTGCGGATGGCTGCGGCGGCCAAGACCCCGCTGCCTCCGTCGAAGCCTTCCGCGAGGAAGCCTGACGACGTGCCGGAGACACAGGGAAGCCCGATCCGTTTCGCCTCAATCGATGCCGGAAGCGATCGCGCCGGGTCCAAGGGGGCAAAGGCGGACCGAGCCTCCGAGGTGGTGACGAAAAAGGCGGTTCGGAGGTTCTGATCCGCAGGTTGGGAGAACGGCGTGGAACACGTGGAGGTCGACTTGGAAGAGAGACGCGCGAGCACCCGCTCCCGAACCATCCTCGAGGGGCATATCCGGTTCCTTGACGGACGTCAGCACCTGGGCTGCACGGTCATGGACCTTTCCGACACCGGCGCGCGGATACTCCTCGACGGCGATGCCGTCCTTCCCGCCGCGTTCGAGCTGCGGGTGCCCAAGAGGAAGCTGGCGTGCCGGGTGCGCGTCATCTGGAGCCACGGCAGGAACCGGGGCCTGGCCTTCGTCGCCGACGAGGAGGATGCGGTCACGCTCCATGGACAGGACGCCGACGATGTCGTGGGGATCGTCGAGGAGGCCCGCGTGAGGATCGCTGCCCGCCTCGGCATGTCCGTCGACAAGATCAGGCTAGGCCTGGAGATCGACGGCTGACGGCAGCCGCCTCTACGTGGCGGCTGCCTCAACCATCGCGATCCACTCCGCCTCGTCGATCACCTTGACCTTGTGCTTCTCGGCATCGGCCAGCTTGGAGCCCGCTCCCGGCCCGGCCACAACGAGGTGGGTCTTCTTCGAGACGGACCCGGAGACCTTCGCGCCGAGGCGAATGGCGCTCTCCTTCGCGGAATTGCGGTCGAACTTCTCGAGTGACCCGGTAAACACGACCGTCTTGCCCGACAGCGGGCCTTGCACGGTGACGTGATCCTCGATCTCCATCACCGAGGCGAGGTCAGAGGCGTCCGAACTGTTCCTACCGTCCGAGAAGTGATCGGCAATGGCCTTGATCACGGAGGGGCCGATCTGGGGAATGGACTCATATTCCGCAGCGATCTCGCGGTTGCCTTCCGCGATGGCGACGCCGTCGTCGAGGAAGCGCCTGGCGGAGACCGCCTTCGCCGCGAGAAGACGAGCGGTGGAAAGACCTACCTGTGGGATGCCCAAAGCGGTGAGGAAACGGTCAAGGGGAGCCTTCCTCCTCGCTTCCGCCGCGTCGACGAGAGCGCGAGCGCTCCTGTCCGCCATTCCCTCGAGCCGTGAGATCCTGTCGATCTGGCCGGCAAGCCTGAACACGTCCCCGGGTCGGTCGAGGATGCCCGCGCCGACCAGTGCCTTGACGGTCTCGTCTCCGAGTCCGTCGACGTTGAGAACCTCGCGCGAGGCCATGTAGACCAGCCGTTCTACCTTCTGTGCCGGGCAGGCGAAGGCTGCGACGCACCGGATGGCGGCCTGGCCCTCCTCACGGTGCAGGGTGCCGCCGCACGATGGGCAGGCCTTCGGGAACTTGAAGGGGACGGTCCCGGCGGGGCGCAGGTCCGCAACGATGTCGAGAACCTGCGGGATGACATCCCCGGCACGCTGCACGACCACGGTGTCGCCGACCCTGATGTCGACGCCGTTGCGGATCGTCTCGCCCTTGTTGCCGAGGCCCTTGATGAAGTCCGCGTTGTGAAGCGTCGCGCGGGAGACCGTCACGCCTCCGACAGACACCGGGCGGAGCTCGGCCACCGGGGTGATGACGCCCGTGCGGCCGACCTGGACGACGATGTCGAGCAGGGCAGTCGTGACCTTCTCGGCCTCGAACTTGTGGGCAATGGCCCACTTCGGCGCCTTGCTGGTCTCGCCGACGGTGTCCCGAAGGGCGAGGTTGTCCAGCTTGTAGACGACGCCGTCGATGTCGAACGGAAGCTGCTTGCGGATCGACCCGACGTAGGCCTGGTACTCGATCAGATGCTCCGCCCCGTCGCAGATGGCGACCTGGTCCGAGACGGCGACGCCCCACGAGTCCAGCGTGGCGAGGACCGCCTCCTGTGTCTCGATGCCGTCAGGGCCGCCGATCATCGAGTAGCCGAAGAAGTGCAGGTATTTCGAGCGGGCCTTGCGAGGGTCCTGATTGCGCAGGGCACCTGCCGCGGCGTTCCTCACGTTCGCGTAGGGTTCGAGTCCCTGTGCTGCCAACTGCTCATTCAGCTCCTTCAGTGCGGCGTGGGTCATGTAGACCTCGCCCCTGACCTCGACCTGGCCCTTGTAGGGGATCGTAGCGGGAATGCCGAAGATGCCCCTGACGTTGTCGGTCACGTCGTCGCCAACGGCGGAGTCCCCTCGCGTGGCGCCGCGGACGAGGTTCCCGTGATCGTAGACGAGGGAAAGGGAAAGGCCGTCGATCTTCAGCTCGCCGACGAAGCGCGGGTCGGCGACGCCCGCGGCCCTCGCCACCTGCGCGACGAAGTCCCGGACGTCCTCCGGGGTGAACGCGTTGCCCAGGCTCATCATCCGCGTGGAGTGGGCGACCTTCGCGAATCCCTTCCTCGGCTTCGCGCCGACGTTGCCGGAGGGACTGTTGCGCCTGAGGTGCGGGTGCGAGACCTCGATCTCCTCCAGCCTGCGCTTCAGCGAGTCGTACTCGTCGTCGCCCATGATCGGAGCGTCACCCGAGTGGTAGGCGTCGTCCGCCCTCAGGATGACCTGCGAGATCCTGCGGTGCTCCTGCTCCAAGCCCTCGACGGCGACTGAGTCCATGTCCGTGTCCCGATGTTCGTGATTGAATCCTTGCGCGCACACATGCGCACGCCTCGGAGGTTATGTCAACAATTCACGCAGGCGAGAAGCGGGCGGTGGTCGGACGCCGAACCGGACTCGACGACCTTCCACGAGGATATGGATGCTCCCCCTCCCGCCGCTATGCGGTCCAGCGGGAGGATGGGCCGACGGCTCGGGAAGGACGGCCCGCCGACCGCCACGAACCCGGGCTGGTTCTCGATCGCGGCGAGGGAGCGCCCCTTGCGCCTCCACTCGTTCATGTCCCCGGCGATGATGATGGCAACGTCGCCCTCCATCCCGGCGATCCTGGCGACCTCCCTGGCCTGGAGCGCCCTCCAGCGCCCGACTAGGCCGAGATGGACCCCGATGACGACGACCCTGCGGCCCCCGCGGCGGAGCCTCCATATCACCGCCCCCCGCGGCTCAAGGCTCGGAAGTGACACGCTGGACATCGATTCGAGCTCGATGTCTGGCCTGAGGAGGAGGACGTTGCCGTGCCATCCGATGGAACGGGGATGGGCGCCGGAGGAGCGGACCAATCTCAGGCCGCAGGTCCGTTGCACATCGTCGGTCGACAGCATGCCCCTGCGCATGCCGAAGCGCTCGTCGGCTTCCTGCAACACGGCGGCGTCGGGGGCCGAGTCCCTGATGACATTCAGGATTCGGGCAGGATCGGTCCTGCCGTCGACGCCCTTGCACTTGTGGATGTTCCAGGTGAGGAGCCTGAGGCTCCACGGCCCCTCCGTCATTTATTGGACGCCAGAGCCATGTAGGTGATGTACGAGCCGATCACCTTCTTGACGTACTGGCGGGTCTCGCCGAAGGGAATGGACTCAACCCAGTCCACCGGGTCGACCTGTCCGCCCCGGGGGTCGCCGAAGCGGGCGAGCCACTTGTCCACGCTGTCCGGACCCGCGTTGTAGGCGGCTGCGGCGAGCATGGCGTTGCCCCTGTACTTGGTGATCTGGTCGGCCAGGTACTTCGAGCCGACGGCGATGTTGTAGTCGGGGTTCGAGCTCATCATCCCGAGGTCGACGTTGACCCCGGCCTCCCGGCCCACGCCCTTGGCCGTGCCCGGCATGACCTGCATCATGCCCTTGGCGCCGACGTGGCTCGTCGCGGTCTGCCGGAAGCGGGATTCCTCCCGGATCACCGCGAGCACGAGTTCCTTCCTCGCCCTCTGGTCGTGCCAGTAGAAGTCCTTGACCGGGTAGTGCCCCGCGAACTCCTTGATGAGTTCCGACGGCAGGCCGACGTTGATCTCGGCGGCCGAGAGCTGTCCGTAGAACGTGTTGGCGTACCCGGCGGCGGCACGGTAGATGGTCGCCGCCTCCTGCTTGCGGCCCGCCGCCGTCAGCGCCCGGCCGAGCCAGTAGCCGGCCTGCGCCTTGTCGGCGTTCCTCGTGCCGGCCTTCAGTTGCGGCGTGACCTGGGCCATCCGGGTGAAGTGCTGGATCGCCACGTCCGGCCTGTTGAGGAACCGCAGGGCGATCCAGCCGCTCACGAACTGCGAGTCGTAGACGTCCGCTGCCCCGCTGGCCGGGAAGGAGGCGGCGGAGTTGTAGGCCGAGGTGTAGTTGCGCGCCTCGCGCATGTCCATGACGGAGTCCCTGACCTGACGCCAGGACGCGGCGAGCGAAGGCGAGGCCGAGAGCACGGCCATGCCGCCGGCTATGATCATTGTAAGGATTCGTCGTCCGATGGGCATGCCCGTCTCGCAAAGGATTTGGTGACGCATCAATCCTTTGCCCAGGTCGCCAGGAATTCAACCCCTAAGCGCCCGAATCCTTGGCGGACGGCTGCCTTTCATGGGGTGCCCTTCCGGTGCTCGCGCTCGACGGCGCGGGCCACCACCCCCGACATGATCCGCACCACGACGGCGCACGCGGCCGACTCGACCGCGTCCAGCGGCATGGAGAATACCTGCCGGGGAGCGCCGTCGGACGCGGAATGGCAGGTTATCGATCCGTCGAACTCCACCAGCAGGTCGCGCACCGCAAGGCTGTCCCCGTCCGTCTCCACGGGAATCCGGCTCCCGACCGCGTCGAAACCCGCCCGCACCAGGCGAGCCATCGTGGCGGCAGTGCTCACAACGCCCTCCGGCAGACGAAGTCCCGGTTCCTGGACCCGCCTTCCACTTCGAGGATGCCTGCGGCGACGAGCTTGTCGAGGACGACCTTCGCCCCGCGCGGCGTGAGGTCGAGCGCCTCTCCGAACGCCTTGGCGGACTGGATGGGATTCGCGATGAAGTGGTCGATGGCATGGCCGACGCTCGACGACGACCGTTCCGCCGGGCAGAGGGCGGCAAGCGTGGTCCGCAGCCCCTGGAGGTCTCCGATGCGGGAGATCTGGTCGCGCGCAGACAGGGCGAGCGTCTCCGCAGCCAGGACTGCCCAATGGTCTTGGCTGGCTTCGGCCTTGCGGAACCGGTCAGGTTCCCGGCGGACCCTGTCTGCTAGGCCGACGAAGGGGGTTCCCGATCCGAAGCCGGTCATGACGATCCATGGTGCCGCGACCAGCGCCATCCGGCGCGAGTGCCCGAAGAACCTCCCGGACGTCCAGATGCGTCTGATGGCCTCGACGGCGGTCCAGGGCTCCGGCGTCTCCCGGACCCTCGCCATTTCCTCTGCCGTGAACTCGCAGTCCTCCTCCAGGCTCCAGGCCATGTCCGGCCGGATCAGCCGCGAGGTCGAGGCGTCGGAGGTCATGAAGGCGTGTGATACCGCTGCCGCCGTCGGGCCCTTCTCGTCCCACTCGAGGCTCAGCCCGAGGGTTCGGCCGACGTCGGCTGCCGTCCTCGCGCCGCGATCCATCATGGTCGCGTCCGGATCGGCAAGGAGACGCGCGATCGCCTCCGGTCGGGAGGCGGCCCCTTCGAGGGAGGCGATCGCTGCGGCTTCCCGGCGGGTCGCCGGGGGATAGTAGAGGTTCCGGATCTCGGTCAGCCGGACGAGGGTCTCGTCGAGCCGTGCGAGGGCTGACGCAGCGGACACGAATGCCCTCCTGTCGTCCGCCTCGACCGGGATGCCGATCGTATCGTGGTCGCCGTATTCCATGACCGAATGCTGACGTTCGGCCGTGGTCGCGTCCAGTGCCGGGTCAGATCACGCCGTTCGGGCGGACCTCCATGTCGTCGAGGACCGTGGAGAGGAGGCTGCGTCCCGCATCGATGAGGTCGGCCACCCTGACGGGCAGGGAGAGGTACTCGCCGTTGGTCGCGGCGGCGCGGTCGCAGATCCTGTCCACGGCCTCGACTGCGGGGCCGTTCTCCCTGCGGAGGCCTTCCACGGAGGTGTAGCGGTATTCCTCGGTGACCATCGTGCCGAGGGCGTTGCTCTTGAGGCGGCTGGTGACGTCCGCCAGGTAAGCGGCGCCGCGCAGGATCGGGTGAGCCATCGTCAGCATGCCGGCGACGGCGGCGCGGCCGAGGTGGGAGCCTACCCAGCCGGTGGAGCGCTCGGCCATCGGCCAGAGACGGTTGACGTGCTTCGCGATGTCGTTGGCGACCAGCTCGGTCATCTCGTCCTCGTTGCGGCGCTTCGTCAGGACGTCGCGGCCCAGGACGGCAATGCAATCCATCGGCCCGACCGGGGTTCCGGTCATGCGCTCGACGGCCTCGTCCAGGTCCGGGTCATCCCCTGCGGCAACGACGAAGTGCTCGCCCCACATGCCCGGCATCATCAGGACGTGGAAGCCGAACATGTCGTCCTGGAGGAGGTGGGAGACGCACTCCAGGTACATGTCCCGCATCTCGAGGGCGATCGGGAAGTTGGCGGTATCGAAGACGACCCCCATGACCTTCTTGCGGGTCTGCGAGGTGGCCTTGAGATAGTGCTCCATTTTCTTTTTACCTTCTTGAACCGTTGTTAAGCCGAAGCCCGTAAACCCCTTTTGCGGGTTCTCCGGCCTTGTTTCGCCCCCTTGGTGAAGCCAAGGCGGCCTAAGTTCAGAAGAGACCGATTAAACCAGCCACCCCCCACGCAGTGATCGGGCCCATCCTTATGTGTGGATGGTGTCCCGGTGCCCTGCGGCTGCCGTTCCTGATGTCCGATAGCCTGTCTTATCGGACACCAAGCACGTTCAGATCGGTCGCCGGGGGTGTGCCGCTGCAAGATCCGGTTGTTGCACCCGGATCACCGCGGTTCCCCCAAGAAGGTCGTGTCAGCGTCGTGAACCTACTTCGTTTTATGTACCGTTCGCGGGCGTTTTAGGGTGCAAGGCCTAAATCGGTAAACTTTTTTTTAATGACCAGGGAACCCCTTGATATTCCAGGGCAATCCCGGCCAACTTTTTTGCTGGCCTTCGTCCTTTGCGCCCCTTTCGCCAACAATCATCCTGTGTCGAGGGGGAAAAGTTCGTGGTCAGTCCATCGGGCAAGGGAACGTACCTGGTCGGGACGCGGGCAGCGTCCGGGCGAGGCATGTCCGTGTTCGACGACAGGGCGTCGGAGAAGGTCCGCCGCCTGCTGGATGACGGCACCCCTCCGAATACCAAGCGGGCCTACCAGTCCGACATGAGATACTTCTGGGCCTGGTGCTCAGCCATCGGATGGACGGACGAGCCGATCCTCCCCGTCCCGCCCGAGGTCGTCGCCCGCTTCATCGCCGACCACCTCGAGGGGTTGGAGGAGGACGTCGACCGCGACCTCGTCGAGCGAGGCTTCAAGGCACGTCTCGGTCGCCATGCCATCAAGACCATCGACAGGCGGGTCTCGACCCTGTCCTCCTACCACAAGGCAAAGGGCCTAGAGAGTCCCCTGGCCGACCCCATGGTCGTCCAGGTCATGTCCAAGGCAAGGAAGGCGGCAGCCCGGAGGGGCGAGCGCCCGAAGAAGAAGAAGGCCGTCGTGAGGTCGGTGCTCGACAGGATGCTCGAGACCTGCGAGGCCGGCCGTCTCCTCGACGTCAGGGACGCGGCCCTCCTCCTCTTCGGCTTCTCGAGCGGCGGCCGCCGCCGTTCCGAGATCGCGGGGGCCATGATGGAAAGCCTCGAGCGGGTGGACGACGTCTATCTCTACCGCCTCGGCATCACGAAGACGGACCAGGACGGCGAGGGCGCCACGATCCCGGTCTCCGGCAGGGCAGCCGCGGCGCTGTCCAGGTGGCTGGAGGTCTCCGGCGTCGACAAGGGGCCGATCTTCAGGGGCATCGACAGGCACGGGAACGTCTCCCCGGACGGGATGTCGGACAGGACGGTGGCCCGCATCGTCCAGGCCCGCGCCCGTCTCGCCGGCCTCGATCCGATGATCTTCGGGGGCCACAGCCTCCGTTCCGGCTTCATCACGGAGGCGGGCCTTCAGGGCAAGAGCCTCCTCGATGCCATGGCCCTCTCCGGCCACAAGACAGTCCAGGTAGCCGCCGGGTACCACCAGGCCGGCTCCGCCCTCCACAATTCCACCTCGACCCTTGCCGGGTAAGGAGCGCAACGATGTCCGAATACCCCGTCACCTGCATCCACTTCGCCGAGCGCGGGGACATGTCCGAGGCCTCGACGATCATCGGGAGCCAGGATCGCGACATGCCCTACCTGAACCGACACGACGAACTCGTCATCGTCCTCAAGAGCCAGGACGGCATCAAGGCGTCCCGGTTCCTCGCTGCGGCAGGCATCCAGCCGACGTTCGTCGAGCACCGCACGGCCGACAGGGAGGAGGCGGAGATCTTCGCCTCGATGGAGGATGCCCCGGCACCGGACTATTATGGCGAGGCGGACGAGGGCTATGCCGCGATGGGGGGGATGTTCTGAGGCCGGAAAAGCCGGGACAGGGACGCATACATATAAGGAGGGGAAAGCCATGAACGGAGAAGAGGCTTACGACGAGGAGATCAGCGCGGCGGTCGAGGACGTCCAGACGGCCATCCTGTCGGACGAGGAGGCCACGACGGTCGTGATGGAGAAGGCGCTGCCGCTGTCGCACCGCTTCGACCTGGACCAGCAGCAGGTGGCCGACGACATCTCGGCAGCCTTCAAGTACAAGTTCGGCATGGATCCGTCGGACTATGCGGATTCGGTCCGGTCCCCGCACGCATAGGTGCGAACCCAGGCGAATGGGGGTCGGTCAGGTGGCCGCTGCCCATTCGCTCACCTCCAGGGAGGTGCGGTCACATCCCTCTGGAGGGTTCGGATCCCTCCTCGCGCGGGGTCGATACATTCGCAAGGGGACTTTCTCCCCAGACCTCATTGAGAACGCTCTCTGGCAGGTCGTTGAGTCTCTCGCAGAGAGGAACGCCGTGCTTGGAAAGGGTTCCCTCGATCCTCGTGGCCTCGTCGCGCCAGCCTGACAGGTCCATATTGACCCTGCCCACGATCTCGCCGCCGAAACTATAGGTCTGGAACGCCGTGCATCCGTGGACCTTCTTCGTCACCATGATGACCAGTTTCCGACTCGACGCCGCCCTCAGGAGGCTCACGCCGATCATCTTCCCGGCTTCGTTCGTCGCCAGAGAGGCCTTGTTTGCCTCGAGGACGCGCTTCACTTCGTTGAGTCCTACGTCGGCCTTCTTGGCAACGGCGGTCGGGGTAATGACCAGCGGCTTGCCGTTCTGGCCACGTCCGGTCAGGGCCAAGATGGCCTTCAGGATCGGTTTGTCTGCGTAGGAACTCATGCATCACCTTCCGGTCTTAGCAATGTCGGGTAGGCAGCGGCGGAGGAACCGCCGTCCTGCTTCAAGGATTCAATGGGAAGTGTCAAGCATGAACGAGTCCTTCCCCGGGTTATGGACGCCGTCGTGCCGTGTCAGGGGGAGGCAAGCCATGATCGATCCCTGATCCTCTCACCGGCAGCGGGTGCCGTGGTCGGACTCGAATCCAATGACGCGCTTCGCGACCTCCCAGGCTTCGTCGATGTCCGCGTCCGTGTAGGAGTGCAGCGGGCGGTAGGGGTCGATGTCCTCGTCGTACTCCCCTGACGCCCCCTCCACGTACATCGCAAGCTCACCCTCCGACCTGCACAGGTCGGTGTCCGTCACGGTGACGTCGTACCATTTCGCGTGGCACCACTCCGTCGCCTGATCCTGGGGCCTCGTCCCGAAGATGTCGTATGCCAGGCCGTCATTCACCGCGAAGACATGGACGACGTTGTCGATCCGGTTGTCGGAGTCCTCGGGATCCTCCCACGAGGCCTCCTCGGGATTCGTGACCACGAGCATTGGCCAGCCGAGGTTGCGGTGGAGCGCCAGCGCGAACACGTGGCACGAGCCCTCCGCATAGAGCTGGGCCTCACCCTCGTCGGCAAGCGATGCCGTCAGGGGGACAGGAGCGGACCCCTCCTCCGTCATGCGTACCTCACGGCATAGCCTTCTTCCCGGGAGAGGTCCGGTGCCTGGTTCAGCTCGATCCTCGCGACTGCGTCGCAGTCCACGACCCTCGTGCCGTCATCGTACCGGGTGACGGCTGCATCAAGCGCGTCGTTCCGGTAGGCTGCGGGTGCGGCCACCGCGAGGAGCCTGTCGGCGGGGCGTGGCCCAGGCTCGTCGTCCATCTCCTGGACGCGGGCCTTGCCCTTGTCGTAGGCGGCGTAGACGGCCTTCACGGAATCCCTCATCCGCCTGTTGGCCTCCTTGAAGTCGTAGGACTTGAGGAGGTCGGTGAGCACGCCCGCGTAGGTCTCGTTGTGCCAGCTCTCGACGACGTGGGCGACCTCGTGCATCGCGAGGGCGATGAGCTTCTGCCTGTCGCCCGCATCGGACGGGCTGAAGGCGAGCCTACCGTCCTCCGTGACGGGATTGACGAGGAAGGCGTGCTTGCCGTCCTCCGACACGCACAGGGCCTCGGTCACGGCATCGCGGTAACGGTCGCCCTGGTCGGTCTGCTTGGCCGTGTCGTAGCACCACCCCGAGGTCCAGTCGAAGTCCTTCACGGACGGGCGGACCTTCATCAGGGTCTCGACGGCGACGCCGCAGGCCTCCGTCCAGGCGACGAGCAGCGCACGAGGCTGGCGTCCCTTGCCGGTCTCCACGTCCCAGTTGCGGGGGTCGTTCCTGCGGATGGCCGCCCGGATCGTCGGGTTCGAGTTCTCGACATGGACAACGATGTCGTTCATGTCCTCGATGACGTCGCGCTTGGCGTTCTCGGCCGTGACCCTGGCCAGTTCCTGGACGTAGCGGCCCTTCAGGATGTCCAGCAGCCAACCGCGTGCCTCGGTCGACAGGTTCTCGAAGAGGAACGATGTCTCCTCGCCCCACCTGGCTTCGTAAGCGGCATCGCGCAGCTTCCTGAAGTCCTCGGCGTAGGGGAAGTCGTAGTCCCAGATCTTGTCGTTGACGAAGGTGCGTCCGTGACGGAAGTCCCGGATGAACGCTTCCACGCTCTCCAAGGGGAGGCCGAACTCGGCAAGCTGGGCCGTGTTCGCAGGGATCACCCGAGGCGGGCGCTTCTCCGGGTGGCGCGTGAAGGTGACCTCCTCGTCGCTCATCGCGACGCGCGAGATCTCCTCGAAGCTCGGGCGCTTGGCCTTGATGCGCCCCTTTTCGCCCTTGATGGTGATCTTCTCCTTGCCGCGTTCCTTCAGGGCACTCTTGTTGTCGACAGCGATCTCCTGGAGGAAGGCCTGGAGGGCCTTCTTGTACTCGCCCCTGAGCCCGTCGCGGTTCGACGTCATCACGTCGCGGGACATCTTCGGATCAAGCTCGACGATGACCTGGATGTCGGCCTCGATCGAATCCACGAACATGGACGCGCCGTTGACGCGCACGATCACCTTCTTCTTGTGGGCGGCACGGTCGCTCTCGTTGAGGTGCACGTTGGCGAACGTCTTGGTCTCGCCCCCGACCTCCGCCTCGAGGACGCGGCGCACCGGTCCCCGTCTGGCCTGGAGCTTGCCCTTTCCGTCCGTGAGTTCAAACAGGTCCTCGGGGGACTTGCCGTTGATGGTTACCTTCGGGGGAAGCTGGCTCTCGGACAGGTATGCCTGGAGCTGCTTGAGCATGTGGTCCTTGGTCGGGCGGCTCCAGGAGTAGCCTTGGGTCGGGTCCAGGTCGACCTCGATGCGGCACCCCTTGAAGCCTCCGGCCGCCTGGGCCTTGGAGATCATGTCCAGGTCGGCGCGGAGTCCCGCGATGGCCCTTGCGGCCCGCTCGGTCCCGTCTGCCTCCAGCTTGACGATCGCCTTGCCGATCTCGGCAACGGCCTGCCCGAGCTCGTAGCTTTCCCAGTCCGGCCCGTCGCCGATGACGAAGCGGTCATTGGTGAGGATGGTGTACCGGACGTTCGAGAAGCAGGTCATCAGGCGCGCACGGCCGTAGCCGCCGATGCTGTCGCCGTCGCCCTTCGTGGACGACCCGATCGAGAAGAACACCTTCTCGAGGACGTCCTTGGTCATGCCGGATCCGTCGTCGGTGAATACCACGCGGGTGACCTGGTCGAGCTCGGGGGCCACGTCGTCGAAGGATCCCCTCGACGGCGCCGTCTCCACGGAGATGTCGATGTTCCTAGCCCCCGCGTCCACGGAGTTCTGGAAGTCCTCGCGCCAGAAGGAGAGGGTCCAGTTGTCGTAGAAGCGGTCGCGCTCGCTCACGAAGAACGCCTTCGGCGTCGAAACCTTCCTTCTCTCCATCGCGTCCCCCCGCCTCGTCAGGCCGTCCTGTTCTCGAAGGGAACCGCCCCTGCCGCCGCCACGTCACTGCCGAACATGCGGACCACCACCGCACGGCGGCAGCTCCTCACGTCACCGATCATGGACCCGGTCAGTTGCCCGATCACCCTCTTGCCTCCAGCCCCCATGACGGAGACGACGCCGTCGGCCTCTACGGAGAGTGCGCGGACGTCCATTTCCTGGTCGTCGTGGACCAAGGTCAGGCATCCGTCGATCGGTCTCGCTACGAGGTCAATGGCCATGGTCACCTCCGTCCGGGTTCCCGAGGACGACCTTCGTCCCGGGGTCTGAAAAAGACAAAAGGCCGACGGGGTGTCCCGTCAGCCCGGTGGCATCTCGCAGGCGGCGCCTCAGCGGGCACTCTCCCGCTCCTCGCGCTTCCGGAGCGCCTTGCGGTGGCGGCGGACTGCCTCGGCTTCCCTGCGGCGCTTCTTCTCGGATGGCTTCTCGTAGCGCTCCCGGCTGCGCATCTCGCGCAGGATGCCCTCCGACTGCATCTTCCGCTTCAGCACCTTCAGGGCCTTGTCGATCTTGCCCGGCTCAACCGTAACCCGCACCGCATACCTCCTGGTCAAATTGCGAGAGCGCCGATCATACAACGGGATAATGCACCGACCAACAGGATTCAGCCGCGACACTTCGTGAGCGAATCCTTATAATCAAGGACTCGATGGTTGACAGGCTTCGAGCTGGCCGGCACGATCCACTCGAATTCTTGGGCGGCGTAGGCCGCGGAGTGATTGGCGATGACGCAGTTACGGCTCGACGCCGTGGATATCCTGGCCTTCCTGGCCTCGCGCAACCCGGAGGGCTTCCGCTCGCTGGTCGACGGCGCCGTCGGCGTGCGCCCCGAGGGAGAGGACTCCGTAAGCATGGCGGAATGCGCGGCGGCGGCCGTCGAGGCCGGGATGCAGGAATCCCCGGAAGCCCGCATGGCGGAGAGGTTCGGCGAGCACATGCGCTTCCTCGGACGCATCGAGCGCACGACCCGCAAGCGGTGCGAGCAGGTCATGTCGGCCCTCCTGGGACTCGGAGCGGAGGTCATGGACGGCGCCGCTGCGGGCGACGAGATGGCCCTCGCCGCATGGGGTTCGTGGGTCGAGGACAGGAAGGACCAGTTCGGGCAGGATGCCTCCGCGATCCTGTCGTCGTGGAAGGCGTTCCGGAACGACCTCAAGGCCTCCGAGAGCCGCTGGGACTTCACCTTCGCCGAGGTGAACCGCGCCGAGTCCGTTCTCGGCAGCGCCGCAGCCCTCGTCGGCGGCCGGCGCTGGGCTTCCGGCACCTCCGCCCATCCGGACGTGGTGCTGGTCAACCTGCCCTTCTCCCCGTTCGTGGGTATCTCCGAGCACGACGACCCGGCCGTGTCGGAGGTCGTCGAGCGTGCGGCGTTCCACCTGAAGAAATGCAAGGCGGCGCTGTTCAAGGTCGAGTGGGACGTCGCGACGAGGCTCGGCCTCACCTCAGACGGATACGTGTCGGCGATCGCGAAGGCCATGCCGAAGCACCAGGTCAGGAGCGTCCTCGCGGACAACGGGCGCTGCCCTCCGGCGACGGGCCGCGATCTCTACGTGGCCGCAGCCTCCCGCTGGACGGACGAGTTCTCCGTCGTGACGCTCGGCCCGTCCCGTCAGCCGGGCGACGCGCCGACCCCGTCCGCACCCATCCTGCCCATCGTCGAGCGAGTCCTTCGGGGACTCTTGCGCTCAGTGGAGTTGAACTAGGCCCATGTACTCGATCTTCAGCTTCTTCACGGGCGCGGGCTTCCTCGACCTCGGCTTCGAGCACGAGGGCTTCAGCGTCGACATGGTCAACGAATACGACCCCGCCTTCCTCAAGGGCTACAGGCACTCCCGGGGGAAGCTCGGTTCGCCCGAGCCGATCTACGGTCACCACCTCGGCAGCATCGAGGAGATGCTCTCCGAGAAGCGGCTCAAGCTCCTCAGGTCCCTGATCGCGGATGCCCGTGCCCGCGGGCGCAAGGTGGGCTTCGTGGGGGGTCCGCCCTGCCCCGACTTCTCCATCGCGGGCAAGAACGCTGGCGGCGAGGGCGACAACGGCCGTCTCACGGGGGTCTACTTCGACCTGATCCGGCAGGCCCAGCCCGACTTCTTCGTGTTCGAGAACGTCGAGGGACTCTGGCGCACGCGGATGCACCGCCAGTTCTACGACGACCGCAAGGTCGAGATGGTCGAGTCCGGCTACGCGCTGCACGACAGGCTGGTCAACGCGATCTGGTACGGCCCGGCGCAGGACCGCTCCCGCATCTTCCTCGTGGGCGTCCTCGGGGGTAATCCCGATCTCCGGTTCCCCTGGGAGTCCGGAATGGTCTACGACGACTCCGTCATGAAGGCGCCGTGGCCGACGGAGGTTCCCTACGGCTCGGAGGAGACCGCCGCGTTCCCGGAGGGCAGCGGCATCATCCGCGAGCTCACCGTCCAGCACTGGTTCGAGCTCAACGAGGTCCGGTCGCACCCGAACGCCAACAAGTACCTGCAACCGAAGTCCGACAAGTTCACGCGCATCCCCGAGGGATCGACGAACTCGAAGTCGTTCAAGAGACTGCACCGCTGGCGCTACAGCCCGACGGCTTGCTACGGCCACAACGAGGTGCACCTGCACCCGTACGAGCCGCGACGCATCTCGGTTGCGGAGGCGCTTGCCATTCAGTCGCTGCCGAAGGAGTACGAGCTGCCGGGTGACATGACCCTGACCGATGCGTTCAAGACGATCGGGAACGGCGTCCCGTACCTTGCCGCGAAGGGATTGGCCAAGAGCGTGAGTGAGCACCTCGCCGCCGAGGCCGCGTCCCCGTCCCGTGAGGCCTACCTGGAGGCCGCCGAGTGACGCTGGCGCTCAATGCCTTCAAGCTCACCGAGATCTCGTGGTACCCGGACCACCCGCGTTGGGAAGGCCGCGTGGAGGTCTACGACCAGAACTGGGATCGTGTCGTCGTGGCCGGGGTCGATCCCGTTCACAACCTCGCTGAGGCCGCCACGTTCGAAGGGTTCTGGAAGCTCGTCACGCGCGGGCTGCCTCTTCCCGAGACCGTGCGCGAGCCGGATTTCGCCAAGGTCCTCGACCTGACGAGAAGCGCCCTGTCCATCGGGTGCCTCTGGAGCGCGGACTGCTGGGACGGCGAGTGGTGGGCGGAATGCATCGACGAGGTGCGCGGGAAGTACGTCACCGTCATCCATGAGGCAGCCACCCTCGAGGAGGCGATCGGGATGGCCGTCGGCGACGCGCTTTCCAGGAAGAGCTTGCTGGAGGACGCCCGCGAGACATGGGATCGCCCCGTGGAGGAATGGCTCGCAAAGGCCATGGACCTCGCCGCCAACGCTCCCGACCTGCTGGGTCCGGAGCTGATCACGCCCGCAACGGTTTCCCGCCCTTAGACTTCTGGTGGGATGCGCCCGTCCCGTCTCGCGTGATGGCACGGCCGACAAGGCCCCGTCATGCCCCACGTCCGGTGGCCCTCTGCCGGGCGAAGGCCGCTTCAGGGCGGACAGGAAGGTCGCGGTCACGCCGATCGTCCGTTGCAGGCTGGACGAGAAGAGGAGGGCAACGCGGGGCTAGTCTCCCCTGCGCTCCTTCCGCCGGCGTGCCTCGGCGAGATTCACCACCTGGGTCGGGGGCTTCGGCAACTCGATCTTGATCATCCCGTCCGTGATCGTGCGCAGGTAAACCCACCTGCGGGAGGCGGGGGTGCTGCCCGCCGCCGGCGAGAGCGTCCTCGCGACCGTCTCGTAGGCGTTCTTGAACGCTTCCGTCTGCCTGATCAGGGCAAGCTCCTGACTGCGCCTGCTGTCGGCCGGGTCGAGGGCTGCTGCCTGCAAGGCGCGCTTCGCCACGGTCTCCTCCGTGGCCATGCCGGCGATGATCTGCCAGGTGTTCGGGTCTACGCCCATCTCCCTAAACTCGTAGACGGCCTCGGTCCTCGAGACGGCCTTGCCGATCCAGGCCAGCGAGACGCAGAGGTCGACGACGTCGGCCGGGAGCTCGTCGGCCATGCCCCAGCAGCGAAGGATCCGGCGGAACTCGAGCGCGGCCTCGCAGGGATGGCCGTCCTCGGACGGATCCCCCTCCTCCGGCATGAATTGGTCGCGCCCGGCCATGTTCCCCCTTCGAGACTTACCTGAAAAGGAGACGGCGGCTCCGGCACGCCGCGCAAGCGCCGGCGGCTCGTCGTCCTCGATCCCGTCGACAAGGGCCAGCAATTCGGCAGGCAGGTCTGAAGGATTCACATCTACCGGCGCTTGGGAGCGTCGGCGGGAGAGCAGGCCCCTGAGGGCAAGGATCGGGTGCAGCAACAGTCCGGGCATCAGCGACGGCCCGAGCCCCTGTCATCGCCACGGCCCCACCGCCGCCTCGTGCCCGTGTCCATGTGATTGAAGGTGTCGTACCGGCCGAGGCCGCCGAGGTTGAGGTCCCAGATGGCTTCCCCCACCCGGCCGAGGTCGGCGCCGGGGATCACGAAGTCGACGGCCCTCGCGTGCGTGTGGAGGCTGTTGATCGCAGGGGTCATCCACGTGGCGCGGCCGCCGGTCTCGGACATCGACCGGTTCCTCAGCATGGCGTTCGTCTTCGCCGACCTGTACCCGCTGTTGATGGTCACGGCGGAATTGGTGTCGAAGTAGCGCTGGAGGACGTAGAGCGCGGCGTAGAGCCTGCGGTCGCAGTGGACGACCTCCTGCTCCCTCCAGTCCCTCATCATCCAGTCGCACACGACGAGTCCTGCGGCGTTCCACTCGTTGCCGACGAAGAGCTGGACGTCGTACCTCTCCTTCGTGTTGGAGTTGTAGAGGCGCAGGGGGATCGCGTCCGCGACACCCGCGACCGCAGGGGCGACGAGGCTCTCGATCGGGGTGACCGACGCCAGCCCGAGGGCCGCCGCGACCTTCAGGAGCCCCCTCCTCTGCTTGTCAATCCTTGTCGACATGTCTCATCGAGTCCTTTTGATTTGATCATGCGGCCGCATTGGCCTCAAACTGCTCCATCATGAGCGAGGATTCATTCGTGGCAACCCCCTTCGACGCAGCCCTGGCCCGAATACCGGGAGGGCACCGACCCTCTGCCGCCTCGGCCGTCGTCTGGCTGGCCATGGCTTCCGGCGCCGAGACCGTCTGGAGCGGAGGACGCCTCGTCGTCCGCGGTCCCGCACGGGAGGACGATCCCTACTGCCCCGTGTACGGCGAGGCATTCGGGGGCGAGCCGGTCCCGCTCTGGATCGCGCACGGGATGGCCGCGCTGGACCTGTCGCTGCCCGGCGCGGCCGCCATCCTAGACACGTTGTCCCCGCGGGACCTCGTCCTCTCGCCCGATCCGGCCGCGGCGCGCATACCCAAGGCCCCCGAGGTCGCTGATGCCGCCGCCTGCATCCTTGCGTGCCGGCTGCTGCTGGCGTGCGGCGACAGGCTGGTCCCGCCGGCGCTCTCCGCTCCCGGGGAATACCTGTCGAAGGTTGCCGATGCCAGCTACCTCGCGGCGTTGGCGGGCGGGGAGGCATCCCTAGCCGCGGCGGCGAGGATGGCCACCGGCAGGAGCCTCTTCGCGAGGGTCGAGCCGCCGTTCGTCGACGACATCGAGATCGAGGAGTGACCATGGCAGCTCCACGCCACCACATTACCCGCAGGTCCCTCCTTCTCGGGGCCGCCTCACTCGCGCCTTCGGCGTCCATGGCGCAGCAGTTGATCATCCGCGAGGAGATCAAGGGCGTCGAGCCGCGGTACGCGTCCTACGCGACGGTCGGCGACTTCGCCCTGCCAAGGGCGCCTGTCTCGATCAGGACGCCCCGCTCGCAGATCATCATCTTCTACCCGCTCCGCGCCGAGAGCGCCCGCCTGGTGGTCTTCAGCCACGGTGCCCTCTCCGAGCCGATGACCTACGGCAGCCTGCTCCGGCACTGGACCTCCCACGGCTTCGTCGTGGTCTCGCCCGTGCACGAGGATGCCGTGCTCGAGGAAGGGCTCAAGCTGCGGAGGAACCAGGTGGCGGGCATCTCCGAATGGCAGATACCGAAGCTGCTGGAGGACGAGAAGGCCTGGCGCGCCCGCTCCGACGCCTGCTCAGCCTGCATCGACGCCATCCCACTCATCTCGGGAGCGACCGGGGTGCGCGTCCTGGACGAGAGGCCCGTCGTCGTGGGGCACGGGCTGGGCGCCTTCGCCGCCCAGCTCCTCATGGGGGCGAGGGTGAGGTCGTCCGCCGGCGCGATCCTCGACTACAAGGACCCCAGGTTCTTCGCGGGCATCCTGCTCTCGCCGCAGGGGTCAGGGGTGATGGGACTCGAGAAGGATTCTTGGGCGAACGTCCCCAATCCGCTCCTGACGGTGCTCGGCACGATGGAAAGGGACTTCACCGGCCAGAAGCCGGAGGCGAAGGCCGATCCGTACCGCCTCTCCACGGCCGGGTACAAGCACCTCGCAGTCATCGAGGGAGCCAACTCCAACTCCTACGCGGGGCAGTCCGCCCTGGCCCTGCCGGAGGAGGCGAAGCGCTTCCAGGTCCTGAAAGCCCTCACGACTGCCTTCCTCAAGGCGTACTCGTCCTACGACGAGGCCGCGTTTCGGGACATGAGCACGGACTACTTCCAGCGCATGTCGCTCGGCGCCGTCCAGGAGCAGCGAAGGTGATGAGTCCTTCGTAATAAGGATTCATTTACCATATTGATACGGAATCCTTTCCAGGCCAGGTTGGATGGAAAGGATTCACGATGATAGACCCCTACGCCATCACGAACCATTCCAGGTCGCGCGCGGAACTCGAGGAGTTCTGGGTGTTCTGCCTGTCCGTCGCCGGCAAGAAGGCCACGATGATGGCCGGGAAGGTGGACGAGTTCATCGCCGGGTGCGGGCACGACGGCACGCCATTCGAGCGCATCCGGAAGCTCATCGCCGAGGACCGCCTCGTCGAGGAGATGAAGCGTGCCCGCGTCGGGAAGTACGCGCTCCTGGACAAGGCGCTCAGGGCCACCCTCGCCGAAGGGGCCCCCGACATCGAGTCGGCGATGCCTGCCGACCTCGAGACGATCCCCGGCGTGGGGCCGAAGACGGCCCGCTTCTTCCTGCTGCACTCGAGGAAGGACATCGAGGTCGCCGTCATCGACACCCACATGGTCAAGTACGTGGCATCTCTGGGACACCGCGTGCCGAACGGCGTCCCCACGGGCAAGGAGTACGCGCGGCTCGAGCGCATCGTCATCGACCGCGCGCGGGAGCTCGGCATGCCCCTGGACGGGTTCGACCTTGCCGTCTGGAGCCACTACGCCTCCGGGGGCGCGCACCCGCTTCCCGGTGCCGCGGCATGACGCTGCTTGCCGCACGCACCAGGCGTCGCCGCGAGGACCAGCCTCCGGCGGCCCCGCCCGCCACGCCCAAGGAGGTGTCGTGGGAAACGGCCGAGGCCGAGGTGATGCCCCTCCTCGGCGCGGCAGGGCGGGCGATGCTCGCCAAGTGGCGGCGTGACAGGCCCTCGGCGGTCGGACCCCTGCAAGGCTTCGTGCACAGCCGTGTCTTCGAGGTTCACCCGGGGGACGTCGAGCCGCTGCTCAATCCGCCGATGAAGGACTGGCCGTTCCGGCCGGGAACGCGCAAGGACGACTGGCGGATCAGGTCCGTCGACGACATGACGGGCGGGGAGCCGCTCGTTTTGGCCATGCACAGGTTCGTGGAGGCGCATGGACGCGTGCCGTCGTGGCATGACGTCTGCGGCTGGATGATGGAACCCGAGGTGCTGCCGACGTTCGTTCGTCCCGCCTGGGACATGTACAACGCACTCCCGGAGCAGGAACGCCCTTCGAGGACCCGCTGGCAGATGGCCATCACCTGGCGGATCGGGAACGCCTACCTGTCCTTCCTCCGGGAGATGGACTTCCTGTCCCGGATGATCCACCACCACGGAATAGCCCTTCGGACCCACATCGTCGTGGACAGCGTCCTCAAGGTGGACTTCTGGTGCGGCGCATCCGCCGTCTGCCTCTACCTGCCGAACTCGTACCGCGAGAGGAAGGCATCGCCCGACCTCGTGAGGGGACGTGCCCACGAGGTCTGCCTTAGCGAGAAGCTGAAGGCGTGGAACGCCGTCGCGCGGGCCTCGTCTTCCGACCTGGCCCGACTGGCCAGGTCGATCCGCGAGGATGCGGAGGATTGGCACTAGGGCGTTTCCGGGTCTTACTTTTCAGACGGCCGGCGGGCAGTCGGATCCGGTCAGCGAGGACAGGCCATGCTTCCATCCCGACTCCTGCTCAGCGCCATCGCGATAGAGGGCTACGCAGTCCTCGCGGTTGAACTGCTCGCCATGCGGCAGCTCACCCCGTACGTCGGCAACGGCACCGACACCGTGGCCATCATCATCGCGGGCGTGCTGCTGCCTCTTGCCTTCGGCTACGAGGCCGGGGGAAGGGCGGAGTTCGCGGCAGGCGACGAATCGGGCATCCGCCTACAGCTTGCCCGCAACCTCCTCGTGGCGGCACTCATCATCGGCATCGGGCTCTCCTACCCCTTCGTGCCCGTCCTCTTCCAGCTCTACGAAGCCGTCGGCATCACGCACCGCCTCGCGCAGACGGCGGCCCACACCTGCCTCTTCCTCGTCTATCCCGTCTACCTCATGGGCCAGACCATCCCACTGGTGTCGTACTGCTCCGCGGGCGGCAACGTGCCTCGGTCGACGGGCCTGATGCTCTTCCTGTCCACCATCGGGTCGTTCCTGGGTTCCGTGGTCTCGACCCTCGTGTTCATGACCTACCTCGGGGTCCACGTGACCATCGCCTTCACGCTCCTGCTGGTGGTGCTGCTGGCCGCGTTCGTCGGATGGCGGACGGAGCGCCGCAACATGGCGGTCGCCGCAGCCGTCGCACTCGGCACCTGCATAGCGGCGGTCAACAGTCCCGCGATGATCGAGGCATTCGGCATCGTCAGCAACAACCTCTACAGCGAGGTCAGGGTCATCCCCGTCCCCGAGGAGGACAGCCGCATCCTGGTCATCAACAACAGCGCGTCGTCCAAGGTGGCCGCCAATCCGGAGCATCGATTCAGCTACATGAAGTACATCGAGGACGAGGTGCTCAAGAAGCTCGACCAGTCGCGGACCCACCGGATACTTGTGATCGGCGCCGGGGGGTTCACGGTCGGCCTGGACGATCAGGTCAACGCCTACACCTACGTCGACATCGACCCGTCCCTGCTCGACGTGAGCGAGAGGCACTTCCTGCGCAAGCCGCTGCCGGCGAACAAGAGCTTCGTCGCGGAGTCGGCCCGCTCGTTCCTGCGGCGCAACGCCGTCAGGTACGACGTCGTCATCCTCGATGCCTTCACGAACCGCATAAGCATCCCGCCGGACCTGGTCACCCGCGAATCCTTCGAGGCCGTAAGGGAGGCGGTGGCCCCTGAGGGCAAGGTCGTCATGAACATCATCGCCTCGCCTACCTTCTCCGACCGCTTCAGCCGCACGATAGACACGACGATCAGAAGCGTGTTCCCGTTCGTGACAAGGCAGGTGCTGGGTGCGAGGGACCGGGAGGCAGCGAACGTGATGTACGTCGCCGACAGGCCGAGGGACGAAGCCGAGGACGTCTACACCGACGACCGCAACAGGTCCTTCCTCGACCGCTGAGCCGAGGGCTAAGGGGCCGGTGACGACGACGGGGACCACCCGCTGCCCGGCTGCCAGTCGGCGGGGGGCGGCCCGTCAAGACGTGCGGCGGCTATGACCGGGAGGAGGAACTCGCCCACCCTGGTCACGACCGCCCCGAAGTCCATTGGGGCGTCGAGCTTCTGCTTCTTCACGAAGGCCTGCCACTGCGACCCCGACCTCGCGACCATCGCGTCGCTCAGTCCTTGCGGGTGATCCGGCAACGGCCGCTGCTGCCGCCTGAACGTGGACGCGATCGCATCGGAGAGGACCTGCCCTTCGAACGGCAGGGATCCCGCGATCCGCCACAGGTCGAAGTAATCCTTCATGCGCGTGTTGATGAGGCCGTGCTGCACCATGGCATGCAGCTTCTCAGCGACCACCGTCTCCATCGGATACGCCGCCACGACGGGGCGGGGTGCCGCATCGGAAAGGAGTGTGGGTATCTCCATCGGCCTGGCCTCGGGGGTGATCGCGTTCCCGAAGCCGACGTCGACCCTGACGTCCACGCGGGCGGTGTGGATCATCGCGTTGAGGACGACCTTGCCCCCGGGAAGGATGCCCTCGCGGTCCTTGGTGACCCTCATCGTGTCGATGAGGAATACCACCCCGTCGTCCTCGACGGGGTGCGACAGCACCACGCGGAGGGACTGCTCCAGCATCTCGACGTTCCCGTTCTCGTCGAAGCCGTTGAAGTCGACGTCCTCGGTGGGCCTGTAGATGTCCCCTCCGTTGTAGGCCGCGAGCAGGAGGCCGCCCTTGAGGCAGAAGCGGTGGGACTCAGGGGAGACGGACAGGCGGTAGAGCAGGCGCTCCTGCGCATAGCGTCGGAGCACCGTCAGCATGTCCAGGCCGTTGGCGCGGGCATGGTTCTTGAGCTTTGCCGCTATGCTGGCTCCGAAGTTCGCTGCCATGGTCTCCCTCTCCCGGAGGAAAGGCTGACGCAGGGCGCTGCAACCATCCACATCAGGGAGCCGCCCGACCGGGTCACGGGACCATCCCCGACCTGTAGTTTGCCGTCTTCAGTTGGGCGTCCATCGCTTCGAGAACGCCGAAGCGCTCCGCCATCCCGCTCAGTTCCTCCAAGCTCCCGTTGCCGCGGTCCGGCGACAGGTAGTTCGAGAGGGCGTCCAGGAAGGTCTCGTCGTCGATCTTCCTGAACTGCTGCTGGATCGCCTTGTTGAAGGTCGAGAAGCGCCACAGGTCGACCACGGTCCTCGCGGGATTGGTCACCCTCACCTCGACGCCGTGGACCGTGACGGTCTCGATGCCGACCTCCAGGTCCCTCGGGCGGCTCAGCCGGGTGGCCCTGACGGGGGTAAGGCCCATCTCGACGCTGCCCCTGTGACTGGGCGGGACCGCGATCCAGATGTCCGATGGCATGACTTGGGTGATGCGGTGAATGGCGGCGGCGGAGAGCAGCCAGACGACGGAGGACGGCACCACCCGCGCGACGGACGCGAACTGCTCCCTCTCGTCGAACTCGACGTCGGCCGCTTGGTAGAGGCCAAGTCCGGGGCTGGCGATGCGCCCGTCGTCCACCATGCGCCTGAGCGTCTGCGGCGACACGCCAAGGCCCCTCAGGTCCCCGAGGGTCTTGATCGCCCCGTCCGCGAGCGCGTCGAGGACGATGCGGGAGGCGCGGCTTGTCCTGGCCATCATGATCCCTTCTGGAAACGGACGTTCGAATGCCTGCCCCAATCGAGCAGGCATTTCCAGAAAGCGACAAGCGGGATCGCGCCCCGAGCAGCAAATGGAAACGCACGTTCGACAACGCCACCCATGCGAACGTAGGTTTCCATTTGCTGCTCCCAAGGCGGCGGCAGCCATGCCCCGTCGTGGGACGCACCACATCTACCCGATTGCCGCCGCAGCGCAAGAACGAAAACGTAACGGGAACGAAAAATGTGGGTTCCGCGAGTCCTTGAAAGGATTCGAGGGTGAGGCTATAGGACTCGTCGTATCGAATCCTATGAGGCCACATGATCATCGTCATCGACCCCGCGGCAAGGACCGTTGACCTCGCACCGCCGGAGGGAACGCGCGAGAGGCTGTTCTCGGACTGCGCGACCGAGGCGCGCCTCGTCCCGGGATCGTCTCGCGTCGCCGCTGTCGGCCTCCCGCTCGTCTCCAACCTCCCGTGGGCGGGCCACTCCTCGTTCGAGGGTTTCGTCGGATCGCGCGGCGACTACGTGCGAGGCCCCGTGCTCGTCGCCGCCCTCGACGAGGCCGCGCCCGGCGGGAACCGGATCGCGTCCCTCGAGGCGACCCCCGAGGGTTCCGAGGGCTGGCTCAACAGGATTCGCGAGACCGTGCGCTGGCTCGACGGTGAGGGCTTCGAGGCGTGGCTCGGCGAGCGTGACGCCGCGATCATGGGTGCAGGCTCCAGCGGGACCGGATGGCGCTCGACGCGACTCTCGCCGCCCGGCGCCGTTCCCGAGCGGGCCATGACCGGAGCCGAGGCGGTCGTCGTGGCCGCTGCGGGCCTGCTGCCGCTTCTAGGCGAGGGGGAGCACCTCGAGACCTGGGTCGACCGCTCGGACATGCCCGACGGCGTCCGGTCGGTCCTGACCGGGCTCGGATTCTCCCACGAGGCCAACGATTGGTTCACCCCGGAGTGGGTCGGCAACTACGAAAGGGGCGGACGCTCCCTCGTCCTGCACGACGGGTATCCCCGTGCCGAGGGGCGCATCGGCGGCAAGGCAGCCGAGGTGCTCGCCTACGAGACACTCACGTGGGGAGACGTCGGCAGTCTCCTCCAGTACGGGAGCGCCGACGAGCCGATCTTCGTTGCCCTGCCACACCTGGCCCACAACAGGTCTGCCGCCGTCGAGGTCATGAGGTCGGAACGCGTGCGTGCGGCCGGCATCAGGGTGGTTCTCGTCGCAAGGGACGGAACCGTTGCCTGGCTCGACCCGTCATGAGTGCCGCCGTCCGCCGCCCTTCCCCAGAACAGGTGGCGAAGGTCATCGAGGGCGTGGTCTCCGTGCTAAGCCCAGACCTCCTTTCCCCAAAGTACGCCGCCGATCTGCTTGTGGACGCCCATCCGACGACGGGACACTGCTCCGTCGCTGCCGAGTCCGTGTACTTCCTGCTCGGCGGCCCCACTGCTGGACTGATCGCGATGGTCGCGCGCGACCACGACGGCACCACGCACTGGTGGCTGGTGCACAAGCCGACCGGGACGATCATCGACCCCACGCGGGCGCAGTACGACACGCTCGGTGACTGTCCACCCTACGAGAGGGGTATCCCCGGGATGGCGTGCGGGTTCATGGGGCAGAGACGAAATCCAGCCAGCGAGTGGGGATTCGGCCGGAACCCCGGAAAGCGCGCGGCGGAGGTGCTGCGACGTGTCGGTGCGGCCTTCCCCTCCTTGGCGCCCGTTAGTCGGACCCGCGCCAGGACGCGCCGTTCGGCAACGCCGGCCAAACGTGTTGGCCTTTGCCGCGCGGGCGGGGTGTCGGCACCTTAGTACAGGCGGGAGATGCTCCGGTCAGCATCGGCAATGTGGGAGGTCCGAGCATGACTACGCGCAGGGAGTTCGCATTCGGGTTCGTGGCGTCCGCTCTTGTGTCATCTCAGGCGCGAGCGCAGGGGGGCACCATGAACCTCGCGACCGACGCGTCCTCATGGAAGATCATGTACGACGGATACGGCAGCGTGACCTTCGGCAGGGACATTATGCTCCGCCCCAACGCGGCATCGTCCCCTTCCGTGACCCATGCGGCGCTGGTCCTGGCAAAGGAGACGGTCGACCGTCCGGCACGTGACTTCGATGTCTCCTTCACAGTGGCCACGGAGCGACAGCTCCGCATGGGTACGCCGAACGCATGGGAGGTGTTCTGGCTGTTCTTCAACTACGTTCCGACTGCGGACGGTAAGAAGCGCACGAACTACTTCATGGTGAAGCCGAACGGCATCGAGCTTGGCACCGCCTCAGAGGAGCTCCAGCAGACGTTCCTCTACACGGCGGAGGCCCCGCGCCTTGTCCTCGGCAGGGCCGCACAATGGCGCATCCTGAAGGTAGGCGATCTCGTCGAGGCATACATCGATGGGCAGAGGGTGATGTCGTTCAGGGGCAAGGTTTACGACGTTCCCGGCTCGATCGGACTGTATACTGAGGATGCACAGGTCGCCGTAAGGGACGTGAGGTACAGGCCACTCTGAGAACCCATCCGCACCTCGGGTCGAGATCGTTCACCCGCCCGCCTGGATCAAGATCACTCGGATCGCCACGGCGGAGGGGTGCCAGGCACGGTAACATGTCCCAAGGCTCCGTTCCTCCTCGGGGTATCCGGTCCCCGAGGAGGCTTGGCTTCAAGCTGAGCTCACTCTGCTGTCGGGAAGGTCGCGTTCAGATCACGACGAAGTGGCTTGCGGCAAGCTTCGCGAGGTTGTCGATCACGGCGAACTGCACCGGTGCGGTTGCGTCTCTTCCGTCGGGATCGTAGAACAGTGCGCCTGTCTTGTCGTTGTAGATGATGTGGTCGTCGGCATCCTTCGCCCTGTCCCCGATCACGAAGCTGCCCTTCGAAAGGTTCCCCCGCTCCAGTGCCTCGAACACTGAGTCGTTGAGACGGATGGTGTCATCGCCGGGGCTGAAGTCCAGGATGAGGTCCACGTTGGCTCTGCCCGGCCTGGTGTCGAAGACAAATGCGTCATCGCCTGAGCCGCCCCTCAGGATGTCGCTGCCGTTCTTGGCCCAGATAGTGTCGTCACCGCCCTTTCCGTCGATCAGGTCGTTGCCGGACGTGCCCTTGAGTCCGTCGGCATCACCGTCGCCGTTGATGGTCCTCGTGGTTGTCGGTCGGTCGGACGGTGGGGGTTCGGGGTCCGGCGCGGGGTTCTGGG
>Ga0256853_1000001_pt1 | contig 112210 bp, 129 predicted proteins | sample BONnt6_FD_181171 | JGI IMG/M metagenome (GOLD analysis project Ga0256853, IMG submission 181171) | Terrestrial sediment cell enrichment communities from Utah, United States - BONCAT_SYTO_Terrestrial_sediment - 6 | ecosystem: Environmental > Terrestrial > Deep subsurface > Rock core/Sediment... | reverse complement strand
GGCTGGCATAACGGGAAGCAACCCGAGGAGAAGATGTTCCTCGTTCCCAAGGACGAGTACAGGATCGGGCTTATCGGGTTCGTGATCGACCCCGAACGCCACGAGGAACTGGACGACAGGCCGAAGCCCGGGATGTGATCCCGGCCCGACGGGATCGGTCGCCGCTCAGGTGGCGGCCGTCCCGTCTCCTGCCGTTCTCGCCGCCCTCATCTCCGCCCGCAGCGTCCGCCTGAGGGCCACGGCCGTCTCGGGATCGCCGAGGCTACCCGTCACCCTCTTGTTGGCCACCATGCAGCCGAGCTGGCGCATGGTGATCTCCCGCGCCCCGTACTGGACGGCGAGGGCCCTCTTGCCCAGCGAGATGTCGTAGTGGTCGCCCTGGTACCAGCGGCGCGCGATGCCGATCCGGGCCGCCATGGCGTGGACCTCCTCGTCGGTGTCCCCGACCATGTGGCACATGAGCATGCCCCTGTAGGGTGCCTTCATGTCGTCGACATATACGGCCAAGGCGGGCTCTCCCTATGGGCGGACGGTGCCGTCCGGGTGGAGGTAGCGCACGGGTTCGGGACGTCGCGGAACGACCATGTCGCGGATGCGCCCGAAGAACGCAAGCAGCCAGAAGCCATGCCATGCGGTCGAGTCCAAGCCCCAGCGATGGTCGTCCGTGGCCCAGTACTGGCGCTCGGAAGCCTCGTAGACCAGTCCCTTGAATCCCCTCATGCGATCACGCTCCAATCCTTGTGCCGGGTTCATACCACCCGGTCATGACGCCGTCTACAGGACTCGTCCGCCGCTTGCGTCCCGCGCCCGCACGGTGCCGATCGGACCATAGACCTGCTCCAACTCCGCCATCCGTCCGTCCATCATCTCCACGTGCTGGCGGGCAGTGATGAAGTAGCGGTGCAGGCGCGTGCCCTCGGGAAACGGGTTCTCGGACTCGCGGTAGGCCGCGTCCCTTGCCGTGCGGCGGTCCGCTCGCTTGTTGGCCGCCGATACTGCTCCGGGCATCAGCCTTCTCCTCTAATCCATTGCCGACAGGGCGAAGAGCATTCTCTCCATCGGCGGCAGGTGGGCCACCATCAGCTTGATGGAGGCGGTGGTCGCCCGCCTGTAAGCTCCCCTGACGCGCCTCAGTTCCTCCCCGGCCATGATGGCCGGGTTCTCCATGACGAACTCGATCATGCCCTCGGCCATGAAGTGCGGGGCGATGGTCGTGATCCCCTCCGGCGTGGCCACGGTCCTCACCTCATCCCAGTCGGCCTTCATCCGCCGCTGGAACACGTCCCTGACCTCGTCCGGCAGGCGCAGGATCGCCCGAAGGTCGTCGGCGGAGTGCCACGGCAGGTCGGCCTGGCGGTGGTTGGCGTAGAGCGGCGACGCGAAATGCCGTAGCGGCATGCCGTCGATCTCCGCGACGTGAATTGGCTCCATCCTCATGCCGACGCGATCCCGGTGTCCGCGATCCATTCGTCCCAGAGGTTGGTCACGGGCAATCCCATGTCCTCCGCGGCCTTCACGGCTGTTCCGGTTCCGCCGTCCACGCCGGACCAGAGAGCGACGACGGCATCCGCCTGCCCGAGAACCCACCTGTCCCGGTTGGTCCAGCAGCCCCGGTGCTTGTCGTTGGAATGGACATGGACGTACTCGGCCGCATCGAGCAGGCGTTTGAGTTCCTCGCGGGCGTGCTCAGGCCAGTCCTGTCCCTGATCGGCGAATGCGAGGGCTGCCACGAGCCTGACGTCGCAGCGGATCGCCGCTCGGGCCATGGCAAGGTCCCACCCGGGGGCCATGCCGGAGACGAGCTTGGCGGGGCGAACGCGGCTGACCCACGCGCATGCGAACGCGGTCAGGGTCTCCTGCGCCTCGTCCCCGAAACCGCCGAGGAGGTGCGGCTGGTGTCCGGTGACTGCGTACATCATTTCGTGCCGTTGCCCTTCGCGGCGTCCGCGATCCTGTGCTCCTCCAGCAGCTTCCTCAGGTCGGAGACCAGCGTTCCGCCCTTGCCCTCATCGGCGTCCTTGGAATTGCGTTCACGAATGCCGAGACGCTCCAACGCGTCGCGGGCGTCCTGCCGATGGGTCCTGCGGGGTTTCAGGTCGGGATTGGCGAGGGCTTGCCGCAGCTCCTCCTCGGTTTCGGGCTCCTTGTCTGCCAAGTTCTCGTAGCCGCACCACATGCCGATCGGCTCGCCCGACTTGCCGATCTCGCGCTTGGCCTTCCAGCACCCTATGCGGCGCTCGATGGCATCCGCCGCATCAGCTTCCTGCCTGCTGGAGTCCATGCTGCCCCGATCCTGAGGCGGTTCCGCCATCTCACGCGGTGCATCCGTGAGATCGAGCCGGCGCTTCAGGGTCTCCACCATCACCGCACCCGACTGGCCGATCTCCTCGCCGACGGCCGGCATCGCGGCGCGGGCCTTCGCCATCTTTTTCTCGAACTCGTCCATGACGGCCCTGATCTCCCGGGTCGATGCGTCAACCGACGCGATCGTGGCGGGAACCTGCTCGATCATGGCGATGGCGCGGTCGAAGCGGGCGAAGAACCCCTCGGCGACGTACGCGGCCGTGGCGGAGACGATCAGGAGCGACGCGCCGATCACGATGGCTGTCGGGGAGGCTTTCATGGCGGGTCCTTCGCTGGATCGAATTCTTGCGAAGGCTCGATAGCACGCGAGTCCTTTGATGTCGACAAGGATTCGTATAATTGACTCCTTGGCGTTGCGCCGGATACATGCGAGTCCTAGTGAGCACTTCAGGACCGACCATGCGACCGTACCCGTTCAGGCTTCTGCCCTTCTCGACCTGCCTCGCGGGATTCGCCGTCGCGGCCTGGCACGCCTCCGGCGACCCGCTCGCGGCCGCGGCCGCCGTCTCCCTCGGCGGCCTCTCGGCCCTCGGCATCAGGGACATGGTCCAGGGCAGGCACGCGGTCCTGCGCAACTACCCGGTGGTCGGGCACCTCCGTTACCTGCTGGAGTCCATCCGGCCCGAGATCCAGCAGTATTTCATCGAGTCGGACAACGAGCAGGTCCCGTTCTCCCGGACCCAGCGCTCGCTCGTCTACGCAAGGGCCAAGCAGGAGCCTGCCGACCGCCCCTTCGGCACGCTGACGGACGTGTACGGCGAGGGACATGAGTTCATCGGCCACTCGATCGCCCCGGCCAAGAAGCAGGTCGCGGCTGACATGAGGGTCCGCATCGGCGGCCCCGACTGCCAGCGCCCCTACTCCGCCTCCGTCATGAACGTGTCGGCGATGTCGTTCGGCTCCCTGAGCGCCAATGCCATCCGTGCCCTCAACAAGGGAGCATGGCGCGGAGGCTTCGCCCACGACACGGGAGAGGGAGCCATCAGCCCGTACCACCTGGAGTTCGGCGGCGACCTCATCTGGGAGATCGGCTCCGGCTACTTCGGCTGCCGCGACGAGGGCGGCCGCTTCAATCCGCAGCGGTTCAGGCACAACGCCACCCAGCTTCCGGTGAAGATGATCGAGATCAAGCTCAGCCAGGGCGCCAAGCCCGGCAAGGGAGGCATCCTCCCGAAGGAGAAGATCACGCCCGAGATCGCGGAGACCCGCGGCATCCCGATGGGGCAGGACTGCATCTCTCCCGCCAGCCACTCGGCCTTCTCGAATCCCATCGAGATGATGGAGTTCATCCGGACCCTCAGGGAGCTGTCGGGCGGCAAGCCCGTCGGCTTCAAGATGTGCGTCGGCCACCCGTGGGAGGTCATGGCCCTAGTCAAGGCCATGCTCGAGACGGGCGTCACCCCCGACTTCGTGGTCGTGGACGGCTCCGAGGGCGGCACGGGCGCCGCTCCCGTCGAGTTCACGGACGCCGTCGGGCAGCCGCTCCGCAACGGACTCGTCCTGATGCGGAACGCCATCGTCGGCGCGGGCCTCAAGGACCGCATCCGCATCGGCGCCAGCGGCAAGATCGTGAGCGGCTTCGACATCGCCCGTGCGATGGCCCTCGGCGCGGACACCGTGAACTCGGCCCGCGGCTTCATGTTCGCGCTCGGCTGCATCCAGGCCCAGAGCTGCCACACGAACCGCTGCCCGACGGGCGTCGCCACCCAGGACCTGGCCCGCCAGAACGCACTGGTGGTCCCGGACAAGGCGGAGCGCGTCTACAACTTCCACAAGAACACGGTCTCGGCCCTTGCCGACATCGTGGCGGCCGCAGGGCTGTCCAGCCCGTCCGAGCTGCGCCCTCACCACCTGTTCAAGCGGGTCTCGCCGCACGAGGTGGTCCCGTTCGACAGCCTCTACCCGTTCCTCGAGGACGGCGAGCTCGTCGAGGGCACGTCCAACGAGACCTACGCCCGCCTCTGGAGGATGGCGCGCGCCGACTCCTTCTCCGCAACGGCAGCCTGACAACCCCATCCCTTCAGTGATCCACATGGCCCGCAAGCACCTCGTCCCCGCGCTCCTGACCGCCTGCCTCGCCGCGGCCGGTTCCGCCTTCATGGTTCCCGCATCCATCGAGACCGCCGAGGCCTCCGATCCCACGGAGGAAGGGTTCCGGCCACGGGTTTCCGGCCTCCGCTCCGCCTCCTTCGGCTATGGTGTCGACGAAGTGGCCTTCGGTCCCGGCGAGCGCTTCGAGAGCGTGACCCGCGACCTCTGCGAGTTCATGGCCCTGGCGGGGGTCGGAAGGTCGAGGACATTGTCCGTGAACGGCAGGGAGCTTCCCGTCGGCCCCTCGGCGGCCTCGGCCTGCGCAGACGGAAGCGACAACGTCGTCGTGATCGGCTCTGCCCCGTGACGGGACGGAAAAGGAAAAGGGCGGACCGGGGTCCGCCCTTTTGTCCGGGTTGCCTTCATCCTGGGCGGGTCCGTTGAAGTCTTTCAACGGCTGCCTTCCAAAGCCACCCCTGCCCTTCTGGGTCAAGTGGCCCGGTCGGTGGGCCACGGAATGGGCCGTCCGATCCCCGCCGGGTTTTCTGCCCGACGGACGCTTCGCCGCTTCTCGCGGGTCAGGCGCCAGTTAGGACAACCCCGATGCCCCGGCCGAACGCGCCGCCCGAGGACTGATGGAACCTAAGCCATGAGGAAAGGATTCGCAACAGCCGAATCCCTCCCATGCGCCTTCGCCTGCGCGGGTCAGCCGTGCCCGGCTCCTCGCCCCTCGTTCCTGCGGACGCGAACGACGGTCAGGGACTCCACGCCTGCCATTTTGAAGGCCACCACCCTGTGCCGCCCCTCCATCAGGAATCCGTCCCTGTCGTCCACGAACACGGGCAGTTGCCTCTCGCCCTCCTTCAGTAGGCGGAGGATCCTCCTCGTCCGCCGGGCATCGTCCGGGAAGTCGCGGTGGCTGTCGAGGAGACGTGCCGCCAGTTCCGAGTAGCCCGCCATGGGTTCCTCGGCCATGCACAACGAGAGTTCCTCGATGCCGCATTCCATCCACTTCGCAACGTCCGCGAGGTCACCCGCGACCTCCGGGTAAAGCGCCAGGACGGCCTCGTAACCGACCCACGTCAGGTCCATCGCTCCCGGTGCCTCGTCGCGCGGATCGCCGCCGATCATCATTCCTCTGCCTCCCGCCTCCCGGCAGGATAGCCATCGGTGCCGCATCCGTCACAACTCCCGTCAGACAGGTTTGTCGCTTGACACATCATCCGCCAGGATGCGGTAAGGATGCCCCTCGAGGAGCGTGAGCATGGCCGAGTTTCAAGTCCCCGTGAGGGAAGGCAAGGAGGACTTCGGGTCCGCCGTCAGGGTAGAGATCGCGGAACTCGACGAACGGCCGGAAGTCGCGATCGTCTTCAGCCACCCGCAGCACGGCGCCCATGAGTTCCTCCACTGGGAAGGCAGGCTCCTGCGTCCTTTCCCCGGCCTCCGCGGGGCACCCGTCGACGTCGGGACACTTTCCTCCCTCCTCGCCCTCGGCCAGACCACCGACCCGTTCAGCAGGGACCACTGGAAGAGTCCGTTCGAGCCCAGCCGCTTCACGCAGGACAGGCGGGGCACCAATCCCCTCGCGCGCAAGGGACTGTCGAGGCAGGCGAAGCAGTCCATCCGCGAGGGCGAGATCGCGGATGCGTCCGAGGGCCTCGCCTTCGTCAGGGGCGTGCTCCACTACGCCGTGGAGGAGCCGGTCCTCAACCTCGCGTTCAACAGGCTCCAGCCCGACGGTGCCGTCACCCTCGTTCCCGACTTCGGGGACAACGGGATCGTCGACGCCTCGTGGGCGAGCTTCCGTCCCGACCGCATGGATGATGCCGTTGCATGTGCCGAGGCCTTCGCCGAGGGAACCGGCCGGAGGACGGTCCCGATGGAGGGCAGTCTGGACCTGCTCATGCCGGAGGTTCTCAGGCGAAACGACGTGGAATCCGTCGTGCGCGAGGGGCTTCGTTCGTTCCTCATGTTCGTGAAGGACTTCCCGAAGCTGCGCACCCCTGAATCCCTCGCCCTGTCGAAGAAGGCGTCGGCCTTCCTGGGGAAAGGGCCGGATCTCGCGTCGCCGGAAGTCGCGGACTCCGCGTTCGTCCTCATCGCCGATGCCGTGGACAACATGCGGGCGATGGACGCCTCGAGTTCAGGCGGCATGGGAGGCGTGTCCGCCAAGGTCCTTCATGGGGCCATCCTCGAGAATCTCGTCTACTCCTGCGTCCGGTACTCGTCATACGACCGTGACTGGCTGGAGAGCCAACAGTCCCCCTCGGGGCCGAGGCCCCGGTAGACGGACCGGCCTCACGAAAACAACCAACCTCGAAGGGGAATGCAATGGCGGAATTCAAGCTGAACGTCAGGGAAGGCAAGGACGACTTCGGCCCCGTGACCGTCCACGTGTCGGAACTCGGATACAAGCCGGAGGTCGCCGTCACCTTCCATTACGAGCCCGGCGGGCACGAGGAGTTCCTGGGATGGGGCGGCAAGCTCTGGCAGGCGTTCCAGGGGCCGGGCCGCAAGCCGGTCGACAAGGAGGTGTTTGCGGCACTCCTCGCAACGAAACCCGACGGCAATCCATTCAGCTCAGGTCACTGGAAGAACCCCTTCGAGCCGAACCGGAGCAGCTTCTCCCGCGATCCCCGCCAGGCCAACCCGTTCGAGGGCAGGCGCCTGAGCCGGGACCGAAAGAAGGCGATCCGGATGGAGGAGGTCGGCAGGGCCGCACAGAGGCTCATGGTCGCCGAGGACCGTGTCTACCTGAGCGTGGACGCGCCCCGCATCCTCGTGATGGTCAACGACCCGGGCAAGACGGTATACCTCCAGGCGGAGCTTCCCAACGGCGAAGGCTACGTGGAGCCGGTGCAGTGGAATGCCTTCCGCGCGGACCGCATTGAGGATGCCGAGGCCTTCGCAAAGGCCATCGCGGATCGCGACGGGCTGGAAATCCGCCCCATGTCGGGACGGCTGGACGTGATCTTCGCGGAGCCGCTCATCAGGTCCAATGATGTCGTGGCCCCCGCGGCGAGTGCCTTGGGGCGTTTCGTCAACTTCGTGGAGGAGTTCAGCGAAAGCCTCGCTCCGGAGGTTCTCGGGAAGGCCCGCGATGCAAAGGCTCTTCTCGGTGGCAAGATGGACCTCGACTCGGTCGAGCAGGCAGATGCCGCCTACGGGGTGGTTCGTGATGCCGCCGACCTCTTGCGCGGCATCACGCCAAGCAACGCGGCCATGTGGATGCACAAGGCCGCCCTCGATGAATGCGACCTTGTGGCTCTGCGCTACGACACCGTGGACCGGGACTGGCTGGTGGAACGGTCCGCGAACCCGCTGCCCCGGTTCTGAGGGTGCGGTGGCACCCCCTCGCATCAAATCTTAAGCGGCGGCCACAGGCTACGGTCGAAGGCCGCCACCTCGTCGAAGAAGTCGGAATCTACCGTCATGCGGAAGGCTGCGGCCATGCCCCTGGCGTCGTCCCCGGCCCGGTGGGTGTGCGGGTAATACTGCTCGGCATAGATGTGCGACTCCGAGTACCGCTTCAGCAGCATCGGGATGACGTGCTCGCCCGGCCGCAGGTGCGTTCCGGCCGCGTGCGGCTCGTCCTTGAGCTCGAAATTGATCCTGGCGTTCGCGGAGACATAAAGGCGGCGGAGCCAGAGCATGTCCTGACGGGGTGCGTCCGAGAACACGAACTTGCCTCCCAAGGCACCGTTGAGGCGCTCCACGGCCTCCTGGATCGGAATTCCCTCGTCCATGACCTGCTCTCGGCTGATGCCGTGGACGTCCTCCGCCGTGACCAGCCAGTCCTCCTCGTCCCAGTCAGGTGCCGGGCGGATCAGGAAGGAGTTCACGTTCAGTCCGTCGTCGCTCCAGCCCATCTCGATGGGATACGAGGTCGCATGCAGGCCGGATGCCTCGATGTCGAAGAAGGAGAAGTCGGGCCGCAGGACGTTGGACGGCTTCGGAGGTTCGGGACGGTCTCCGCTTCCTGAAACGGGGTTCTGCTCGGTCATGGGGCCTCCTAGACGTCAAACGGCCCGGGAAAGCGTCGGAATCTTGTGACGCTGCCGGGCCGAGTCCGATGTTGTGACTCGAAAACGCGAGTCAGATCAACGGGGTGCCGGAAGTTGTCCAGCGTCGTTTTCGGGTTCGCCGGGAGCCTCGAAGGACAGTCCGCGCACCCTGTACTCGCACCGGATGGAGGCGGCAGCGGAGACCAGGGCCGTGCAGGGATCGTCGTCCCTCGTCTTCATGCTGCCGTCGAACTCGCCGACTGCATACCGGACCGTCGTATAGCCGTCCTCGGAACCGATCTCGTAGGTCGCGCCGGGGGTGATGGCCGCCGCGACCCGCAGGGCGGCGTCCATGTCCGAGCGGTAGGCCGCATCCCTGAGGTCGGAGAGGAACTTCTCCCCGTGGATGTCGGCGATGTTCTCCGCCTCGCCCTCCAGGTAGTCGTGTCCGCCCGGCATCCCCAGACGGAGTCCGACGGCGGACATCGGATCATAGGTGAGCTGCTTGGCCATTCGGGTTCCCTTCGTCGATCGGAATCTTGTGACACATGGTGAACGGCGCGAAGCTGGCACCGCGCCGTGGTCGTCAGATCGTCGGACTGAAGGCCTGGCGCTGGGCCACGAACTCGGCCCCCTCCTTGGCGGTCCTGAACTCGTTGGGTCCGGCGATGTCGCCGACCATGAGCACCCACCTGTCCCGCCCCTCGCGGACGATCGACACGGGCGGGTCCACGGCGTCGCTGACGCTCTCGAACCAGACATAGTCGTTCTGGTGGCTGAACCTCCACTCCGACGGATCGAGGCCCGCGTCCTGGGTGAGGGTCTGGTACTGCCTCTCGTAGAGCTCGTCCATGACCTCGTCGCCGGCCTCCTTTGCGGCCTCGAGCGTGGGGAACTCGCTCTGGCCGCTGCGCCCGGCCTCTTCGAGCCAGTAAGTGCGGAGCTCCTCGTCATAGGAAATCTTCAGCAGGTCGGTGTCGTCGCCCGACACGAAGGTTTCGATGGTCTCCGCGGGCATGATCCGGTACCAGAACGGTCCTGCATTGTCCCACATATCGGGCTTGGTCTCGGTGCTCATCGTTGCGTCCTCCTCTTCCGCCGCATCCTAGCCCCTCGCCTTGCAATCGTCAGCCCCGCTGGGCGCCGGGGCGGGAGGCGGCGGGGAGGGGCAAGGACTCGCGACTGGAATTGTTGACATTCCCCCTCTCCGATGGGAGAAGGACAGCCGAGTTTCCTGCGGGAGTCCTTTCATTGTTCCTGTCCATCGCCACCACGCGGCCCGGCGCCCGCGACCTCGGCTTCCTGCTGCACAAGCATCCCGACCGGCTCTATTCCGGCGACACGAGCCGGGGCAAGGTCACGGGCTTCTTCCCGGAGGCCACCGAGACGCGTGCCGAGTTCGTGCTCATCTGCGAGGTCGATCCCGTGGAGCGCGTGCGCGGCATGGCGTGGGACGCGGGCATCGCGCAGTACGTCGAGCCGCAGCCGTTTCTCGCTGCATCCTACCTATCCCAGGCGATCTCCTCGGCCCTGCGCTCCGCCCTCAACGGTGTGGCAGGCACGAAGCGCGATCCCGACGAGGACGCGGCGCTGAAGAGGCTGGCGAAGGAGGAGTGGCCGCTCGAGATCAAGGTCGGCCCCGTCCGCACGTCCGCCGAGCTGGCCGTCAGCCTGTTCGAGCCGCTGGGGTGGGAGGTGTCGGTCGAGAGCCACGCCCTCGGCGTGCCGGGCATCCCTGCGGGCAAGTCCGACCTCCACGTGCTGACGCTGACCGGGCGCACGACGGTCAAGGCCGCCCTGTCGGCCCTGTACGTGCTGCTGCCCGTCCTCGACCCCCGCAAGCACTACTTCTACGACGAGTCAGAGGTGACCAAGCTGTTGGACAAGGCCGCCGACTGGCTGCCGACCCACCCGTATCGCGACCTGATCGTGCGCCGCTACCTGAGCAAGAGCGGCGACCTGCGGGATGCTGCCATGGGACTGCTCGAGTCACAGGATTCCGCGGAGGCGCCTGCCCCAGGGTTCGCGGCCGACGTCGGGTACGAGGATCCCGACCACGTCACGCCCCATGACGAGCGCCAGTCCCGCATCGTGGACATCGTGGAGGAGATGCGCTCCGCCCGCGTGCTCGACCTCGGCTGCGGCGACGGCAAGCTGCTTGCACGGCTGACTGAAAGCCCGGTCCCGCGTGAGATCGTCGGCATGGAGCCTTCAAGGCGCGACCTGGAGCGCGCCCGCAAGCGCCTGTCGGGCAACCCCGCCAAGGTCATGGACCCACGCGTCACCCTCCTGCACGGATCGCTAACCTACGCGGACGAGCGCCTGTCCGGCTTCGATGTCGCCATCCTGTCCGAGGTGATCGAGCACATCGACCCCGACCGCCTGTCCCTTGTGGAGCGGGCGCTCTTCGGCTCGATGAAGCCGAAGGCGGTCGTCCTCACCACCCCGAACGGGAGCTACAACGCCCTGTTCGGCCAACTGTACCAGGGCAGGTTCCGCCATCCCGACCACCGCTTCGAGTGGACGGTTGCCGAGTGCGAGGCATGGGCCGCGCGCGTCGCCGCCACCTACGGCTACACGGCGACCGTCGAGGGCATCGGTCCCCACGACGAAGAGCACGGCCACCTCTCCCACCTGGTGATCTTCAAGAAGGACAAGGCATGAGCACGAACCAGATCACCCTGACCGATCCATCGCTGGTCCTGCTCGTCGGTTGCTCGGGAGCGGGCAAGTCCACCCTCGCCCGCCGCCTCTTCTCCCCCAGCGAGATCGTGTCCCTCGACGCGTTGCGTGAGACCGTGTCCGGCGACCACCGCGACCTGTCCGCCACCGAGGATGCCGTCGCAATCGCCAAGGAGATCGTCGAGCGTCGCCTGCGCCGCCGCCTGCTGACGGTCGTCGACGCGACCAATCTCAAGTCCGAGGACCGCCGCACCTGGACTGAGATCGCCAAGCGCACCCATTCCCTCGTCTCTGCAATCATCGTCGATCCGGGCGAGAAGGTCTGCCACGAGCGCCTGAAGGAGCGCGAGGGAGACTTCTACCGCCCGCGCGTCGTGCAGGAGCAGCACCGCCTCCTGAAGCGCGACCGTTTCAAGCTGGCGAAGCTCGACGGAATCCGCACGGCCGCGACCGTGGGCGGTGAGGAGGATGCGTCCTCGGTCACCGTCCAGCGCCGCCCCCTGTGGCACGACAAGCGCGACGAGACGGCCGGCCTCGACTTCATTGGCGACGTGCACGGCTGCACGGACGAGCTGGAGGAGTTGCTCGCCACCCTCGGCTGGAACGTGGAATGGTCCGGAATGGGAGAGGGGCGCAAGCCGACCCTCTCCCATTCCCAGGGACGCAAGCTCGTCTTCGTCGGCGACGTAACCGACCGCGGCCCGCGCCCCCTCGATGCCCTGCTCATCATGGAGGCGGCGGTGAAGTCCGGCATCGGTTACGCCGTCGCCAGCAACCACGACGTCCGCGTCCAGCGGTGGCTGTCCGCACGGGACGTGAGCCGCACCCACGGAATCGACACGACCATCGCCGACTTCGAGGGCAAGTCGGGCGAGTTCAAGTCACGCCTGCGGGACTTCCTCGACGGACTGGTCGGGCACCTCGTCTTCGACGGGGGCAAGGTCGCCGTGGCCCATGCCGGCCTCAAGGAGGAGATGATCCTCGGTGCCTCCAAGGAGATGCGCGAGTTCTGCGTCTTTGGGGAAAAGGGCCCGCCGGACGAGGACGGGAAGTCACGCCGCATCGACTGGGCCGCCGACTACCGGGGCAAGACCACGGTCGTGTACGGCCACGTGGCCTGCGAGGAGGTCGACAGCATCAACAACGCGATCTGCATCGACACGGGCTGCGTCTACGGCAACCGCCTGACCGCCTTCCGCTGGCCGGAGAAGGAGCTCGCCTCGGTTCCCGCCCGCAAGGCCTACGTGGAGGCGGAGGAACCCCTGTTTTCCCGCAAGGACAAGCGAGACCCGCTCCTGCTCGACCTCTCCGACGTGCTCGGCAAGCGCTACGTCACGACCCGGCTCCTGCCTCGCGTGACCGTCGAGGCCGACCATGCGGCGAGCGCGCTCGAGGCGATGTCCCGCTTCGCCATCGACCCGCGCTGGCTCGTCTACCTGCCCCCGACCATGTCCCCAGTGGAGTCATCGGGCCTGCCCGGCTACCTCGAGCACCCAAACGAGGCATTCGAGTACTACCGCCGGGAGGGACTGTCGTCCGTCGTCATGGAGACGAAGCACATGGGTTCGCGCGGCCTACTGCTGGTCTGCCGCGACGAGGAGGTCGCCCGACGCCGCTTCGGTGCCGAGGACGGCCACATCGGCCATGTCTGGTCGCGCAACGGCCGCGCCTTCTTCAGGGACGAGCAGCGCCGGATCGTGCTGGAGCGTCTCGCGAACGCTGCCGACAAGGGCGGCCTGTTCGACACCCTCGATTCCGACTGGGTGCTGCTCGATGCCGAGATCATGCCGTGGAACGCCAAGGCGGCGGACCTGATCGAGCACCAGTTCGCTCCCACAGGCATCGCGGCCAGGCTTGGTACCGGGTTCGCCTTCGATGCCTTGTCACGCTTCGCCGACCGCCGGGTCGCGGATGTCTCGGATATCTTGCAGCACTACGTAAACCGTGCCCGCAACGCCGATGCGTTCGACCGGGTGTGGCGCGGCTACTGCTGGACTGTGCCGGGCATTGAGCAGATCAAGGTTGCCCCGTTCCATCTCCTTGCAAGCGAGGGACGTGTACATGACGGAGAAGCGCACGACTGGCACCTCGGCATGATCGCGCGACTTTTGGACAACGACGAAACTTTCCAAGGCACGGACTTCCGCGTGATCGATCTCGACGATACCGGGTCCGTCGAGGCGGCAACGGAACATTGGCTCGCCCAGACCCGCCAAGGCGCCGAGGGCGTGGTGATCAAGCCCCCGGCCTTCACGACGCGCGGGGCCAAGCACCTCGTCCAGCCGGCCCTGAAGGTCAGAGGCAAGGACTACCTGCGCATCATCTACGGACCCGACTACGACCTGCCGGAGAACCTGGAGCGCCTTCGCGAACGTGCCATCCGGTCCAAGCGCAGCCTCGCGATCCGCGAGTTCGCGCTGGGCCTCGAGGCGCTCGACCGCTTCGTGCGGGGCGAACCCCTGCGACGCGTGCACGAGTGCGTCTTCGCGCTGATGGCCCTCTCTGCCGACCCGACTGATCCGAGGCTGTGAGATGAGCGACTTCGATTACGGCGCCAGCGTACCGAAGACGGTCGATGCGGTCGTCGAGTGGTTCGGCGACACCCATGACGAGGCCGACCTGCGCAAGCTGCTCACCCTGATGACCAGCAAGACCGACCGATGGGGCGATCCGATCACTCCCGGCCGGGCTTGGAGCCTGATCGTAGAGCACACCCTACTCTACCGCGACCACCACATCGGATGGGTGACGCGCGAGGGCAAGATGCTGTCGTGTGATTGGGCGTACCACGAGAAGCTGCTGGACCACCTGGGACTCGACGCGTGGCAGGTCGAGGCTGCCGGATGGGCACGCGTCGCCCTCAGGAAGTTCCAGTGCACGTTCCGGATGAGCAAGGAGCAGCGCCTGCGGGTGGAGGCCTGCGGATGCCTGGTCGACAGGGGGGAGGAGGAACTCAAGCCTGAATGGACGCCGCCAGCCGAGCCTGTCCCCCTCCCGTTCTGACGATGGGCGGGCAATGCCCCGCCCCTGCTAGAGCAGGAAGTCGTCCTTGACGAGCGCCTTCCTGCCGATGGACGCGTAGTCGATCACCAGGTCCGCCTTGCCGTCTCCGTCGACGTCGCCGTAGATGGCCTTTGACGTGACCCTGAGTTCTCCCGGCTTGCCCGAGAACCTCGCGGAGCCGATCCACGAGAACTCCTGGTCGCCCGGCCTGCCGACATTGGCGTCGATGGCTTTCAGGTTGATGAGGTCTTCCCCTGAACGGAAGTCATGGATGCGATCGCGCCCCTCCGTCGTGTCGAAGACGAAGGTATCCCGGCCTGATCCGCCCCAGAGCCTGTCGTCGCCCGAGCCGCCGCGCAGGAAGTCGTTGCCGATCCCGCCCTTCAGGACGTCATTGCCCGCGTCCCCCCGGAGATTGTCGTTTCCGGCACCGCCGTCGAGGCTGTCGTTTCCGGCACCGCCGAACAGCGCGTCCCTGTCGTTCCCGCCGAGGAGGCGATCCTTGCCCTCTCCGCCCCTCAGGGTGTCCCTGCCGTTGCCGCCCTCGAGGGTATCGTCTCCCTCGTTTCCGATGATCCTGTCGTTCCCGGCATAGCCCCTGAGACGGTTGCCGGCCTGGTTGCCGATCATGTCGTCGCCGCCCCTGCCGCCGTAGGCGCCCTCTATGAGGCTCGCCGTGTTTCCCTCGAACAGCAGCGCGTTGTAGATCTGCCCCTCGGCGCTCCCGAACAGTCCCTCCCCGGGGCGCCACTCCATGTGGCCGGCAATGTTCGAGACCATCCGGACAGCCTCTCCGGGCCTGAGGTCCACCGTCATGTCGTACTGGAAGTCCCTGAGATCGTAGACATCGAACCCACCGCCGTCCCAGATCGTCTCGTAGATGGCGTCGCCGACGGCATCCGGCTGGGCCGCTCCGTTGACGTACTTCCGGCCGTTGCTCTCGTTCCAGCGGTAGACGGTGTTCCCGGCATTCGTCGAGTAGTTGGCCCCGTAGAGCGCCTGCATGGCCGCGATGTCCAGCATCATGGGAGACTGGGCGAAGCTGCCGGGGTGATTGAGGTATTGTCCGTTCGGGCTGCCCTCGGCCGTGCGGTAGGACATGACCGTGTAGTCCATGAAGTCCCGGTCGGACGGTACGGCGAAGCGTCCGTCGAACGAGTGGTCGAGCCCGAGGGCATGGCCGATCTCGTGCATGAGGGTGTGGAAGCCGTAATCCCCGATGCGGCCGCGCCCCTCATCCAGCGTGGACGGGTAGATCCAGATGTCGCCGCCCTGGTCGGCCTCCTCGACCTCGTAGGCATAGTTGACACCCTCGTTGTGCGTGGTCTTCCCGAAGCGGATGTCCCCCTCGCCTGCGGCGACCTCGGTAAACCTGACGTTGGCAACCGCCGCCCATTTTGCCAGCGCGGCACGGGCGTTCGCGGCCTCCGTCGCGGTGAGGGCGGAGAACTTCAGGTGCTCGTCGGTGTAGTGACTCCCCTGCCAGCCGTACCGCCCGCCGTACTGGGAGCCGTCCGCGGGGAAGCTGAAGGTGATCTCGTTGGTCGACCACTGCTTGCCGCCGATGATCCCGTCGACACGGAGATCGCCCGTCACCGGGCTGTCCTTGACTGCTGGCATGCTCGAATCCTTTTCCAAGAAGGCCCGCCGCGGTCATCGCGACACGAGGCCACATGGGAATGGTTTCGGCCGGAAAGTGAAGGACTGGTTTAGGTTCCCAATCTGTGACGAATCCGTGACGCGAGAACTCCCGGCGTTCGGGAAAGGAGTGGACACGGGCAAGGATTCGGGGCATGACTTTCCCACGAAAAGCCGCGTGAATCCTTTTCTGCCGGCGCGGACACGGTGAGGCCCATGAAGGAACTCGATGCGATCAGGAAGGCCATGGAGCTCGGCTTCGCCGTCACCTCCTTCGGCATCGGCGAGATCACGGTCGAGAGCCGGGGAGACGGCATGTGGGCCGTGCTCGACGGGCGGTGGTGCCTGAACCGCGACGGCGGATGGGAGCACGAGCCGATGCCGTCGAGCAGGACGGAGGAATTCCTGGCGCGCTGCCGCTTCCCGCTCGAGGAGGCGGTCGTCCGCGCTGCCGCAGCCCACGGAGCGGTACGCCGATGATCTCCCATTTCCGGTTCATGTTTCCCGACCTCGAGGACGGGGTCGACGGCCAGGCCGACTACGCGAGGGACGTGCTCACGCTGGACCTCCCGGGCGGCAGCCTCGACTTCTCGCTGAGCCACGTCCGCCGCGTTCTCGACAAGCCGTACCACGTCGACGAGCCCGAGGGAGGCTGGAAGCTGGAGTTCACCGAGGCAGAGAAGGCCAAGCTGCGACCTGTCGCCGAGACGCTCGCGATGCTGGATGGGAACGCATTCTTCGGAACCGACCTCGGCAACGGCCGGGATTGGTACGAGAGCTACCTTCCGGTGGCACACGCCGTCTACGAGTCCAACGGGGGCGACGGCGGCTGGGCCGGTGCGGCCAGCTTCGCCGCGCCGCACCTCTCCGGGAAGGAGTCCTGAGACATGACCGGAACCATCGTCCTGTCCTGCGGACACGGGCTCGCGGATGGCGAGGAAGAGGTTGCCGTCCGCTGGAGGGACGAGACCTGCGACGCCGTTTCGGGCTTCTCCAACGCGGTGGCCCACGGCACCTTCTGCCGTCGCTGCGCGGACGAATGGCGGGAGCGCGGCGACCTGATCGAAACCGACGAGCAGGAGCGGGAATGGCTCTCCGCCGGACGTGAACCCGACTCGGACGACGAGACGGAGCTCGAGAGGGTCACGCGCGAGCGCGACGAGGCGGTGAAGTTCATCCGCGTCATCGGCGAGGAACTCATGCTCGCCGGCTATCGGGGATGCGACAGGGTCGTAACCCTCGCCAACCTCCGCGACCTGATCCGCGGCAGGAAATCCAGGCGGAACAACACGGGCATGGCCTCCGGTCTCGTGACTGACGAGATGGTGACGGCTGCCATGAAGGCATTCGAGGTGTTCGCTCCCGGCAGGCTCCGCCACCCGGAAGCCCAGGAGAAGCGCCTCAACGATATCCAGGGGATGCGTGCAGCCCTGGCAAAAGCAACGGAACTGCACCTGAAGGGCAAGAAGTAGATGATCACCGTGACCGAACTCGGCGTGGCCTCCCCGGCCCGCAACTCCATCCTGCACCCCGAGCACCCGCTCCACCACCTGATCCTCGACTTCGTGGAGCAGGTCGGCCAGACCTTCGAGCAATGGGTCTCGAAGGCGGCTCCGAAGCAGGCTGCGGAGGACTGATGGACATGGCGAAGGAGCCGGAAACGCAGGTCGTCGATCCTGCTGCTGCACACCAGCGCAGGCTCGACCGCATCAAGACGCGCGTCATGCTCGTCGCGACGGGTTTCGCAGTCGTGTACGGCTTCTTCGTCTACCTCCACCCGCCTGCGCAGGAATGCAGGGCGAAGGGAGGGTCCTACAACCTCGACGGCACGTGCACGAAGCTCGTGGTCGTCCCGGTCGAATGAGAATGGAGTCGATGATGGGCGGAATCGGCGACCCGATCCCCGACACGATCCCTGGTGCAGTGACCGAGGCGGATGCCGGGCCGGGAGAGCCGGGCTTCGGGTGGAAGCTGGGCGAGGAGACGCTGCGCGACCTCGAGTCCATCGACGAGAACCGCCGGCTGGCTGCCTCGAGAGGCGGCACCGTCATCCTCGACTGACAGAGAAGATTCTCCTGAAACCAAGCCCTGGGGCATTGCTCCGGGGCTTCTGCTTGATGCTGACCCGGCAGTTGCCCTGCTTTATGGCCAGCGGGCAGGTCCACTTCCGCACGGAACCCTCCGCGGTGGATGACAGTGCCGACAGGAAGCTGCATCATGGTACTGGGATGCCCCACTGCACGGGGAACCTCGGCGGCATGGTCCGCCGTCAGGCCGGGGCCAGTACCAGCGGATCAGCATGCCGCAGCGAGCGCCCCGGCCATCCCTCGCAACTCCGTTGACATGCCTCTCGAGTTCTTCCATCGTGGTCCTGCGGACGAGACGCCCGCAGCCGCGGCGACGCGAGTCTGTTTGGCCGGATACCTTGGTAAGGCCGGCCGCCCTTGGAACCCCAGCCAAGTAAGGGTTCCACGTCTCGTCCGCACCGGGTTCCCCGCCGGCAGCCGCTCACCGATCACGATCCCTTGAGAAATTTGCAATTCCCGCCCTGCTGTTGAATCCTTTGCCTGATAGGTGCCACGCCACCTGTCGGACACAGCACGGGGATTGTTCCTTCAACGACGGCACAGTCCCATTCGAATGTTACCGGCCGAGGGCCGGCGGGGGGCTTGATGTTTAGGGACAGCCATCTGACCAGGGCGCTCACGACGCTGCTCATGGTCGGGACGATCACGGCGGGCAACATCCAGGCGGCCGAGGTGCCGATCTTCCGCTTCAAGACCCAGACGATCAGCGGACCGATCCCTGCCCCGGGCGGCGGAACCGAGACCGGAGGCGGCGGCGCCAACGTCGCGCCCGCCTGGTCCTCGCCGGCGGCAGGAAGCCTCGGGTCCTACGCGCAGGGCGCGCCCGTCACGACCGTTCCGTTCGTGGCCTCTGACAGCGACGGTCCCAGCGGCGTCTCATACACGGTGTCCGGCACGCTCCCGGGCGGCCTGAACCTCGTCGGCAACCGAATCCAGGGAACGGTCGGGGCGGGGGTTGCCACTGGAACCTACCCGTTCACCGTCAACGCGAGCGACGGGCAAGCCTCCAGCCCCCGGGGCTTCAGCATCACCGTCACTGCGGCGGCATGCACCCCCATGGGCGGCTCGGCCCCGCAGTTGACGACGCCGTCCGCCCTCGGAACCGTCGGCACGGGCCGAACGGTCAGCCAGCAACTCTTCACCTACGATCCAAACAACGACGTGGACAACACCTCGTTCAAGGTCACCTCCGGGGGCCTCCCCACGGGGCTTGCGCTAAGCCCGAGCGGTCTCATCTCCGGCACCGTCGACCCGGCGGCGGAGGTCAGGTCCTACAGCTTCACGGTCGAGGTCTCCGACCTGAACTGCAACAAGGGGACCAGGACCTACAACATGAGCGTCGGTAACCCGCCGGTGTTCGTGACGGCCGCGGACCTCGGCACGTTCCATCCCGGCGAAGACGTGGACGTCTCCGCGATTGCCACCGATCCGGAAGGCACCGCCATCACCTACAGCTTCCGCGGCGGCAGCTACGGCTGGGGACTGGACGTGGACGGGAACCGTCTCTACGGCACCGTCGACTCAGGCATCTCGGCCGGGACGTACACCCTGACGATCCGCGCCACCGATGCGACTGGCCTCTACACCGACGGGGCATTCACGTACACGCTCGAGGAGGCGGCGCCGGCGGAGAGCGTGTTCACGTGGGAGACCCCTTCCAACTTTGCCCGATTCATCGCCAACCAGAACGTCGGCCGGAGCTACGAGCTCGTCTTCAAGGCGACCAATCCCGACAATCCCTCCGGCTCTGTGTCCTATTCCGTCGTTGACTATGACGACCTGCCGCCGGGCATCTGGCTGAACGGGGACTCCTTTATGGGGCACATCGATCCTGCCGCGACCCCGGGAACGTACACCTTCGAGATCGAGGCGCGGGACGACGAGGATCCCTCCGTATACGACACGGAAACCTTCACCATTGTGGTGGAAGCCCCGCCGGCGGCCCCCAGCTCCATCCTTCCCGATGCGTACCACGGCGCGTCGGCTGATAGGCCGTCATGGTTCCACGTCTCGGACCAGGGGAGCGTCCAAAGGGGGCAGGATGGCTACACCTATCTTTACGCCAGCGAGGGCTCCCACTTCCTGATCATCGCCGGATCACCGCCGCCCGGCCTCGCCAATCCCGGCAACGAGGTACAGCCGTCGCTACACGGGACCGTCGATCCCGGTGCACCGCTCGGGGACTACTACTGGACGTATCGTGCGATCAACCTGAAGGGTGAGTACCACGACCGGACTTACAAGCTGACGGTGACCCCGTGAGCCTGACGGTCGCGGGGAACCCGACGGCTCCCCGCGACCTGGGCGGACCTGCCAGGGCATGACATTGCGGCGAAGCCCGGTGCGGCCCCTGAGGAAAGCGATTGATTTCCCGATAGTCTTGTGCCGCTGACGGAGGATTGGATGCTCAGGGTTCTTCATCTCGCCAAGATTCTCACGACGGCCGTCGTGATCGCCTCGCTGGGAGCGCCCCATGCCCTGGCCTCGGGGCAGCCGATCTTCCGCTACAAGGCCGGCATGTCCGGCGGCTCGGGCAGCAATCCGGCCCCCGTCTGGCAGACCGCCCAGTCGCTGGGCAGGTTCCTGCGCGGGGAAAGCGTCAACATCTCCCTCCAGGCCTTCGATCACCAGGCTCTCACCTATTCCTTCGCGGCCGGAAGCCTTCCGGCTGGCCTGTCCCTGAACGGGAACGTCATCTCGGGCACCGTCGGCCCCGGCGTGGCCCTGGCGCCCTACAACTTCACCGTCAACGTCACCGACGGCGAGAGCGTCGTCCCGAGGCTCTTCACCCTCGTGGTGGGGGCCAACTCGCCTCCGGCATGGCAGACGGCGGCACAGCTCGGCAGTGCGACCCCCGGGACCGTCGTCAACCAGACGCTCCTCGCCACGGACCCCGACGGCGATACCGTCGAGTACACGTACGGCGGGGGCGACTTCCCGAAGGGACTGTCGCTCAGCGGCAACGTCCTGTCGGGCACGGTCGCGGCCGACGCCGAGGGCAGGGCCTACGAGTTCACGATGTACGCCAGGGACGGCAAGGCGGACGTGCCCCGGAAGTTCACGTTCGGTGAACCTGGCTCCGGTTCCCCCAACAACCCGCCCGTCTGGGTGACGAGCAGCGCCGGAGGCCCGTTCGCTCCCGGCGAGTACGTCGAGATACCCTTCCAGGCCACGGACGGCGACGTCGGCGACCGGGTCACGATCAGCCACGCCTCGGGCACGCTTCCCGGCACCTTCAACGTCTCCAGCGGCATCCTCTATGGGACAGTCAATTCAGGTGCGGCGGCCGGAACGAGCAAGTTCACCATGCTCGCGTCCGACGGCAAGGCGTCCGTCCCGAGGGAGTTCGACTTCGTCGTCGCAGGCCCCGCGAACGGGCCGCCTGCATGGGCGACCGCCGCGAGCGTCGGCAGCTTCGTTGCGGGCGACACCGTGGATATCACGGTCACGGCCACCGATCCGGAGAACGACCCCATCTCCTATACCGCTGGCGCGACGAACCTCCCGACTGGGTTGACCCTTGTCGGCAACCGTCTCAGCGGCACGATCGACTGGGGAGCGTGGAATAGCAACCGCAGCTTCACGGTCACCGCCTCCGACGGTACCACCTCGGTCTCGAGACAGTTCACGTTCACGGTCCAGGCGAACAACCCGCCTGTCTGGCAGACGTGGACTGAACTCGGCACCTTCGCGCCGGGCGCTCCCATCAACATCGAGTTCGCCGCGACAGATTCCAACGGCCACCCGGTCACGTACACGTCTGCCTCCCCGCAAATTCCACCGGGCCTAACACTCACGCTTTCCCCACCCCGCCTTTCCGGCACCCTTGCCAAGCCGGCGACCGCTTCGACATACACGATCAACATCGATGCGAGCGATGGTTACTACAGTGAGAGGCGGAACTTCCAACTGATCGTCGGCAATGTCGCGCCGGAATGGCAGTCGACATCCATCAACCGGACCTATGGCCCGGGAGAGGCCGTCGACTACTACGACCTGTACGCCACGGACCCGAACGGCGATGCGGTCGAGATCGGCCTGTGGAGCGGCACCCTTCCAGGTTCCGTCGAGTACCGCAACGGCGGACTCCTCGGATACATGCCCAGCAACGTCCCGACAGACACGACGTACAAGTTCGTGCTGTACGCCCGGGACCGCGATGGCGCCCAGTCCACCCGTGAGTTCGAGCTGGTACTGAAGCACCCGCCGAACACGCCACCCGTGTGGCAGACGTCCTCCAACCTGGGAAGCTTCTCGTCCAGCGGCTTCTTCCGCATCCCATTGTCAGCCACGGACGCGGAAAGCAACCCGGTGACGTACTCCGTGGTCCCGGGTTTCGGCACATTGCCGACTGGCCTGTTCATCTCCGGTTCCGAAATCCAAGGCAACCTCGACCCCGGCGTGAGTGCGGGCACCTACTCCTTCCGTCTCTCCGCAAGCGACGGCAGGGCGCCTGGCGTTGAGCGCGATTTCAGCATGACGATCCTGGAGCCCAACGTGGCGCCCGTCTGGCAGACCGCAGCCAACCTCGGCTCACACGTACAAGGGGCCCCATTCGACAGGACTCTCATAGCAACCGATGGAAACGCTTCGGACACTGTGACCTACTCACGGGTCTCCGGCGCGGTCCCCAGCGGCCTTACGCTCACAGGCAACCGCATCCACGGGACCATCAGCCCGAGCGCCGGAGACTTCACCTACTACCTGCGGATGAGGGCATCCGACGGCAAGACATCGACCGATCGGGAATTCACGATCACGGTCACCCGCGCGGGCAGCCCTCCTGTGTGGCAAACCGACAACGATCTCGGGGTCTTCCAGATCGGCAGGGAATCGACAGTCCTCCTTGTCGCCACCGATCCCGACAATGACCTTTGGAACAGCGGGTACCGTCATCAATCAGGCACCCTCCCGCCTGGCATGAGCATTTGGTCCAATGGGACGCTGACGGGCACCATACCATCGGGAACCCAGCCCAGTTCGTACAGTTTCTCGGCCCGGGCATACGACAATGCAGGCAATTACTCGGATCGATGGTTCTACGTGGAAGTTGCCGAAGCCTCAGGCCCGATTGGCAGCGTTCCCGTTTGGGACACCGCATCCGACCTTGGCACGTATGAGAGAGGGGGGCAGATCGACAGGTATCTCGAAGCATACGATGATGAGGACGGCTGGCTGTCCAGCGATTCATACGAGCTTGTCGGGGGCGAACTTCCGCCGGGCATCGCGTTCTACTATCCCGACAATCCTTATGGATTTGTGGCCGATGACGCTCCGTTCGGCACGTACAGCTTCACGGTCAAGGCCACCGACTCGGATGGGAACACTGCCCTCCGCGCGTTCACCATCACGATCGTCGATCCTTGGGGGACCAGCGGCACTCCGCCATCCTTCGATACGGAAGCCGACCTGGGCACGGCCCAGAGAGGGCAATTCTTCGACCGGACCATGGCCGCCTCGGATGCGGAGGACGGTGTCATATACCCATACATGTTCACCATGGTGGGCGGAGAGCTTCCTCCCGGTCTTTCGTTCGCCGACCCGAACCGCGTTTGGGGCACAATTCCTCTTGATGCGCCTTTGGGGAGGCACATCTTCACGATGCGGGTCACCGATTCGGACGGGAACATCGCCATGCGGCCATTTACGGTGGATGTGGTCGAGTAGGTCGATTAGGTGCGGAATCCCGACGCAGTCGAAGTGTTTGGAGGAGAGCGCAAAGCAGGGGGCCCAATCGTGCCGATCACGCTCGTCGAGCGAGGCTTGTAGGTGGTCGGCGTGCACGAACTGAATTGACAATCGACCGATGCGCGCTGGATTCGATTCCATGCCGCGTCGGTCCGCCCGAGGCCTGACCCATGGCACCAGGGATTCCCCTTACGGACTTTCACCGAATACACATCCTTCGCGCCTGTAAGTATTCCTCGACCGTGTATTACGAAAGTCGAGGGTTCCGATGTCCGTCCTATCCGAAACCAAGGTTCGAGGAGTCCCTGCTCCCACACCGCTCATTGCCGCCGCCTCGGCTGCGGTCGCCGGCCTGTGGGCCATCCCGGCCGAGGCGCACGTGAAGTGGTTCGCCCCTTACATCGTGGACGCGGCCCCGCAGCCGATCAGCGCCACGCTTACGAACGTCTGGTTCTGGACGGGCATCGGGCTGGTCCTCGCCTTCTTCCTGGCCACGCTCGCCGTCGAGCGCATGTCCTTCGGCAAGGCGATCCTGTCCGGCCTCGACCGCGTCAGCGCCCCGCTCTGGAGCCGCTCGGACGACTTCATGCGCTCGACCACGGGTGCCTTCTTCGTCGCCATCTTCGCCGTCGGCGGCGTCTACCTGACCCCGGACCTCAAGACCGACTCCGAGATCATCTCCTGGGCGCAGCTCCTGATCGCGGCGTGCGTGTTCTCTCGCCGGACCATGCCCGTCGCCGCGGCAGGCATCATCGCCCTGTGGGTGGTGGCGCTTCGTGAATACGACCTCTTCCACCTGCTCGACTACCTCGCCCTCGGCGTGGGTGTTGCCGGCTACCTCGTGCTTGCCTCGTCGGACAATCCCAAATGGCGGGAGCGTCGCTTCCTCGTGCTCCGCTGGGGCGTCGCCATCGCCCTGATGTGGTCGTCGCTGGAGAAGTTCGCCTATCCGAACTGGTTCTACCCCCTCGTGGAGGAGAAGCCTTTCCTGACCTTCGGCATGCCGCGTGACGTGTTCATCCCGATGGCCGGCGTCGCCGAGTTCACCATGGGCTTCGGCCTGCTCTGGACCCCGCTGGTGCGCCGTCTCTCGTCCGTGGCCTTGCTCGTGATCTTCTTCACCGCGGTCTATCCGTTCGGTCGCATCGACCTCGTCGGCCACGCCATGATCATGGCGACCCTATTCCTGGTGGCCGCCGACCCCTGCACCAAGGCCGGCGTGACCGCCCCGAAGAACGTGACCCTACCCAGCCTCGGCAGCCTCGCCGCCGTCCCTGCGGGCCTCGCCGTCGCCCTCGTGGTGATCGCCTCCAGCTACTGGGGCCTCCACGGAGCCTTCTACGACTACGACGCCGCCCATGGGCAGCCGACCGAACTGACCACTCACTCCCACAGCCTCGAGCACCCGCACGGGCCTCAGGCGAGGCCCGCTCCCCACGGCCACCATTGACCCCCACCGGAAGCCGGGTCGGAACCACCGATCCGGCTTCCTCATTTCTGGGACGTGTTGCCCATTGCCAGACCGAACGCGATCCTCCGCCCATGATCTTTCGAACGTGACGGGTGGGACATGGAAAGGGATAGCAACGGACTGAGGCAGGTTCCCCTTCCGGAGATATGGAAGGTCGAGCCGAGGGAGTACCTGCACGGCCCCTACAGGATCGAGATCCAGAAGACGCTCCCTCGCCTCGACGGCGGCTACCCCGGCAAGCCGGCCTCTGAGTACGGGGACAGGTTCGACCTCGACCACCCGTATGCCGTCCCGGGACACGACGACTACATGATTGCGCGAAGCCTCGGCACGGACGCGATGACCGCCTTTCAATGCCTCCTGCTGCACCGGAAGGATGACGGCCAGGTCGTAGCCGTTGGCGCTGTCGACGAATGGGGCCTCTACATCCAGGATGACGCCAACCATCGCGGCAAGGGACTCGGAGGCGAACTGGCCTACGCCTCGGCCGCCTTCTCGGGCGAGCTGAATGCCGGGTACGCCCTGTACTCCAAGTCCGGCTACGCGGCGTTCCGCAAGGCGCACGAGCTGGCCGTCGGCAGGGCACTGGAGGCCGGCCTCGACGTGGCGGCGAGCATCGTGGCCCAGCATCCGCGCCTCGATCAGTCGGTCGGCCACAGACCCCGCTAACCCGCGCACGGCAGGCCTTCTCGGTTTCCTCCCCAGCCGACATCCTTCGTGGAACGGCTGGAGACTTATGCGATGAGCGGCGGCACGAACATGGGCAGGAGTTTTTCGGAGTTCTTCGCGTATGAGGACTTCAGGAAGCTTCTCGACCTCGACATCGCTCAGTCTGCCGGCGCCGACGCCGAGTACAAGGCATACGGCGCGCACATGGACGCGACCTACGAGGTCGCCTTCGTGGAGTTCCTGAAGGCGCTGAAGGCGGATGGGGTGCTGCACCCCATCCCTGGCAGCGGCGGCAGGGCCGGCAACTTCATGCTGGCATGGAACGCGATGGCGACGGACGACCCGAAGTTCACCCGAGATCCCGACACGGACTGGTACCGCATCGCCCAACGGTTCTCCCACCCCTTCATCAACCTGCCGCTGATGCTTGCCTCCATGGAGATCAAGAAGGGCAGCGACGCGGAGGAGATCGCCAAGGCGGCCTACGACAAGCTGATCGCGGCCATCTCGGAAGGCAGGCTCCCCCTGATGAACGGACAGGAGGCCGACTACTGCCACATCACGGGAGACCGTCTCTACATCCAGCTCGACGGCTGGACCCCGAGGCTGTTCCAGCGCGGAGACGACAGGAAGTTCGTGGAGATCACGGACATCCAGCGTCCTGCGTCCGTCGCGGTCGAGGTCGAGTTCAAGAGCGGTGACCTCCTGATCGCGGACTGGTTCCGCATCCCCGAGGTCACGGCCGCCCGCAAGGGCATCAGCGCCTTCGACATCAACTCAGAAGCGGGAATTGAGCAGGCCACCGAATGGCTCCTGAGGGAGAAGGGCATCCTGTCGGTCAGCGTCGGCAACACCTCCCCGAGGGTGATCCCGCAGGACGGCGCCCTCGTGTTCGGGTGGATCGACGAGGATGCGGAGCTCTCCGTCAAGGACATCGGCAGCGTGTGCACCGACCTGTGGTGGGTGACCGTCGTCGAGAGGGAGCGCCTCATCGAGATCGTGGCCGAGTCCCGCGGACGGGAGGAGGCCGAGCAGGTCGTTGCCGAGTACCTCCGCAAGCACGAGGACGACATCGTCAGGGCGCAGGTGGAGCCGGGCGTCCACCACCTGTACTTCTCGGGCGACTACCACGGCTTCCGAGACGCCTTCCGGTCACCCGATCTGGAGATCGCCCATGGAATCCAGCCGTTCTTCGTCCTGTCCGACCGCCCGCTGAGGCTCGAAGCCGACGCGGAGATGGAGCAGTCCCTACCTCGGCCCTAGGCCTGGCGCTGTGGCTTGGTCCTTCCGGCGCGCCTTGCGCTCGTTGATGGCGCTCTGGATGGCCTTGAAGCGGTCCCTGGAGCGTGTCTTGAGTCCCTCCAGGTCATCGAGGGACTTCGGGAGGTCGCCGTCCCTTATCCAATCGGCGACGGGTCTCAGGTCGTCGCCGACCCTGACGCTCATGGCCCCTGCCTCGACCAGGTGGCGGACGAGCGGGCGGGAGTGGGACACGACCACGAGTCCCTCCACGTTGTCCGGCAGCCCGGCGGCGAACAGGGCGAGCCTCTCCCCCAGCACAGCGGCGTAACCCTCGCTCAGCCCGATGTCCGGCTCGTCGAGCACGATCCATTCCCGCTTTGCGTGGTCGGCGCCTGACCAGCCGATCACCTTGAGGATCGCGCCCACGGAGTTGCGACCCGTGGACTCGTAGGTGTCGTCACCCCACAGGCTGACGCGGTGCATGCCCCCCTGCGTCCGCCGCGACATGCCCACGAACTCCATCTTCAGCTCGGGATCGCGCTCCGTGGCGTAGTGCATGAGCGCCTTGCACATGAAGCTCTTGCCGCCCGCGTTCTCGCCGCTGATCACCAGCACGCGGTCGAGGGAGCCATCCTCGAACAGGGTCGGGCAGGCGCCCGATGTCCCGAACAGATCACCGTCGCCGACGACGTCCTCAAGAACGGCGCGGGGCGTGGTCGTCATGGCCGTATTTCCTCAGATGCCTGGAGCGGCGGAGGGCTGCCGTTCGCTCACCGTGACGACAGGGGCGGGATCGCGGGTGTAGCGGACGATGTTCCCGTCATAGTTCACGCCCTTGAAATCGGGGCTCGGATCGCGGTGCACGGCGAGAGCCTGCTCGACCGCCTTCTTGACCTCCCAGGTCCGGTTCGCGGACTCGTCGAGGTGGGGATGGCCGATGCCGAGGCTGGAGTTCGGGTTGAAGCCAAGGATACGCTTGGCCATCAGGAGACGCGCGTTGGCCATGTCCAGGTCTTCGTTGGAGACATCGGAGAACTTGGCCCTCTCCTCGTCAGCCGGCCTGTAAGGAACGACCACGTTCAGGCGCATGAGGTTGACGATCTCGAGGACGTCGCCGGAGAGGATGCGTGAATGGAAGTCGCAGGCATCCACCACGGCGCGCGCCTGCCGACCGTCGATCTGGATCGGGGTCACGGCCTTGAGGTCGTTGCCCTCCTGGGCGACGAGCGTGTCGCGGATGACCTTCCTCGCCGTCCAGGCATCTCTCGCCGTTCCATGGACGTGAGGGTGGTTGAGGCCGAGGCTTGATTTCGGGTGGTGGCCGAGGACGCGCTTGACTTCCCTCAGTTGCTCCTCGATCGCGTCCGCCTGCTCCACGGATGCCGTTTCCCTGCCCTCCTGGACCTCGCGGCGCAGGGGGATGACGCCATCGCGGACGAGGTCGGCGATCCGCTCCAGTTGCCCCATGGCGACGCGGTAATACAGATCGCAGGCGGCCATGACCGCGATTCCCTGCGGGTCGCTCACCGTCAACGTGACCTCGATGTCGTCGCTCATGGAACCCTCCTGATTCTGCTGTGGCCACAGTGGGCCACCCGGTCCCCTGGGACAAGGACGAATCCTTCCTCCGGGCATCCGCATTGACCTATTCCGCAGCCGGGCCTTCAATGGGCACACCAACCGCACAGGACTCTCCGATGATCGACGACGCCGTATCCGAAGGTCCTTACGTCATCCGCGGCGACGCGGTCTGGTACGTGTACGCATCCGTGTCCTTCGGGACCGGTTCGGGGCCGGACCCGGTGCGCATCTGCGACACGTCGCAGAACCTCGCGGCGGCCGTCGACGTCGATACCGGAATCCTCCACAAGCACGGTCTCGAGGACAACGTGGCCGGGTGGCTCCATCAGGCCCAGAAGGCATTCCGCGACGGCGGGCACCCGCAACTTGCGGACGATCTCGTCATGTACTCGTTCCCGGTCACGCCGGAGACGGTCGAGGAGCTGAATGCCTGCATCGGCAGTTCCGGCCGGGCGGCGAGGATCGCGGAGCGCCTCGCGCGGATTGGGCAGGACGTCGGCCTGTCCGCGATGGCGCCGATGGGGCGTGCGTGACGCACCCGAATCCGAAATGCACGCTGTCCGTGCTGTTCGCGTCCGGCGCGGACCGGGCGGTCATCTTCCGTCGCGGGCCGAGTCGCCACGTCTGCATGATCGCTTGGGACATGGTCAGCGACACGTTCGAGATCGGGCAGTGGTTCAAGGGACGCGTTTACCCAGAGAGTTCCGCGCTGTCCCCGGACGGCAAGTGGATCGTGACCGCGCTCGGCAGCTTCAAGCCGCCGCTCTGGGCGTGGTCCGCACTTTCACAGCCACCCTACTTCACCGCGCACACCGTCTGGTCCACGAAGTCCACCTACTTCGGTTCTGCGGAGTTCGTGAGGAACAACGTGCTTCGCATGTCGGAAACCCCTGTGGCCCCAGGGTTCTCGGTTCCTCCGTGGCTCACCTTGATCCGGCCTGGTGACCCGGTGCCCGAGGAACCCGTCAGAAACAGCCATCCGTGGCGGCGGACGCGGGAGACCGTTCCGTCCGAACCCGACTTCGACTGGTGGTGGGACGTGAACACCGAGGAGTTCGGCATCTGGGGGCCGGACGGGTTCGTCCCGGTACGGGGGTCCGACTGGACGAGGATGACGAACGACGGCGACCTGATCTTCGCCATCGGAGGGAGGCTCTACCACACGGGGGCGGACAGGCTCCGGCGGCTGCGCGGGCCTGACGATGCCGTCAGGCAGGGACGGCTGCTGGCCGATTTTACGGACCTCACCTTCCGGCCGTTGCAGGCACCGGCCCAGTTCCGCCCGAAGGACAGGCCGATGCCGCACCATACATGGGACAAGGTGCGTCCGAAGCGTGGCCGAAGCTGACCCACGGGCCACACAGGCCACACAGGCCGCACAGGCCGCGACGGCGTCATGGTGCTTGATTTCGGAGAAGTCCACTCGGACACCCCCGCCTCTCCAGGGAACCCGAAGGACCGACGGTTGGGATCATTGCCGCCTCATGTCAGGATTCCAATGCACGACCGCCGGAGGAGCAATGCAGTTACTGTCCCGCCTCGCCACATACCTGCTCCCTGTCTCCTCGAACGAGGAACGATCCCCGTTGGATAACGGCCTGCCCTGGGCACTGATCGCAGGTGATGTCGAGGATGTCTGCATAGCTGTGCGAACACCGGACATCCACGGTCCGTTGGCGGCAATCCAAGTCGTCACTCCGGAGGTGGCGGAAGTATCCGGCGGCCAATGCATCGTCATGCCGCCTGACTGGCTGGAGGAAAGGGACGGAGGAGCCGTATTCATCCCCAACCGCTCCAAGTCGATGCCAATCCGGTTCAAGGGTGCGCGCCTGGTCAACCTCATCGTAACCGAGGGGTCGGGCACGAGACGCCTCCTCGCCCTTGAGAAGATGGATGACAGGATCAGGGAGCTGGTTACCAGTTCCAGGAGCGTGCTCGTAATCCAGATCGACTCATCGGGTAACATCCACCTGCATCATGCGCATTCCACCTCGGATGCAAGACCGAAGGTCAAGGATCGACCATTCACATATCGTCCCACCCCCGAGATCGGCCCATACAGTCGCTATCGCGCAACAGTCATCGACGTACACCATGACGTCCGGCACCGTGACGGCTGGCATGGGGTGGCGGAGGTCCGCACCCTCGACGGCATCCCCTTCAAGAGCAGGATGGGCTTTGCCCTCGAGCATTCGCCTTACTTCGATGTGGGGGACGCGTTCATCGTCGAGATTGCCCGATATGGCGGCGATGATGGGGATTATACGATCTACACGGCCCGGCTCTCGCCGCACCAGCGTCTCGATTGCCTGTCCCGGGACCTGCAATTCGATGCAGAGGTCTCCAGTCGCGAGGCCTTTCCAATCCTGTCGGATGCGGCAAGGTTCATCGGCGGCCGTAGGAAGGAAGTGGTCGGGCTCGGTTACGCGGATTCCGTGCCAACGATGCGCAAGTACCCTAGGCAGTGGTGCTTCGCGCGCAACAAGATAGCCAGAATCTCCAGGGACAAGCTCCCCACCCCTTCGTTCGGCGTGGGCTTCGACTTCCATGATCCCGCGGAGGACCTTAGCGACGAGGAGCAGGATGCTTACCTGACCTATCTCTCTCCCGTAAGGGAAAGTGAGCAAGAGGATTTCCTTGCGTCAGGACACGCATTTCCCGATCTGGGCGCCAACTTTCCTGTTCCAGTGGATTGGCGGGCCATCAGGACCGTAGATGGCGTTGAACTGGTACTTCCCGGCCACGCCATCCCGCCAATGCCGCCGGAACATGCGGAGCTTCTTGTCCTATCCAGTCCCATGAAAGGGCGAGAGGGTGCCACGTCACCTATCCTCCTGAAGCTCGGATGGGAATACGGTGCCCTGTACTGCTATCGGATACTTTCCGCAGCATCACCCGGCGAGGTTGATGCAATCCGCAGCCAAGACAAGGTCGTCGTAGTGCTTGAAGCAGATTCCTCAGGCAAGTCGGCTCGTTCATTCGAGGCGCAGGTTTTCCGCCAGAAGCCGGAGAAGTTCTTTAAGGTTTAATGGCGTATCCTCGGAGGGCCGACCTCGATTGGGTTGGCCCTCCGAGTTGCGATCGGTCGCGGATCAATGTCCGCCATCAACGCGCCATCTTGAACGGCAACTCCACCGCCTCCACCACGTAGGCCGGGATGAGCTTCGATCCTTCCGGTCGGTATCCCCTCATCCAGTCCGCGATCCTGCGGACGGCATCGGCCTCGACGGCCCTAGACAGACCCCAGTCGATCAGCCGAAGGTCCCTGTCCGGCTGATTGCAGGATCGCTGGACGACCCTGACGACCGCGTCAGATCCGAGACGTTCCGCGGCCGTCCTCGCCGTCACGGGATTCTCGTGGACCTCCAAGGGGAGCGTGGCGCCTCCTTCCGCAATCCGGGCCTGCACGAGATACGTCCTGGGCATCTCGGGACAGGTCACCCACGATGGTGACTTCGGTGCCTTCCGCTGCGGAGCCTTCGCCTTCAGCTTGGGGGTCGGCATGGGCTTCCTGAGGATGTCCCGGTAGATGAGTTCGGCGACCGCGCCGGGAGTGACGGGAGCCCAGTCGTCGTCCCGACCGATCCCGCGGTTCAGTTCCTTGTTGGCGTTGAAGTGGACCGTTCCCCCGAGTTCCTTCGGCGGGAAGACGGCGATGTCGTAGCCGTTGGTGGTCCAGTGAAAGGTGTGGTTCTCGATGACGAGTTTTCGTCTACCCATGTTGTCACCATGAATTGCGCCGCGTCAGCGGCTTTGCCTGTGTCCGTACGTGAGGGTGCCGACCCATAGGATGGGTGCTGCTGGTGAGCGGGGTCGGCTGGGACGATCAGGCTTTCATGGCGGGGCGGACCTTTCTGCTTGAACGAGTCCTATCCTGGTTGCGGCCGAGCTTCAACAGGATTCATGGCGGAACGGCACGGGCTACCGTTTGTACTTCTGCACGATCTCGCTGATCGCGACGGCATCCTCCCAGGACACCACGCCCGCTACGTCGATCGCGAAGTGCCCCTCTCCGACGGAGTTTATGTTGATGACGGGTTCCCGTCTGATGCCCGAGACGCCGAACCTCCGCTCGCGGCCCATGGGGGAAGCGGGCTTCGCCGCCTCGTCGTCGTTCTCCTCCTCCGGCTCGCCGGTGAAGTCGTTCGCCGTCACGGACCCGCCGGTCACCGCCGCGATCCTCCTCATCACGGCAGGACGGGGCATCCTCTCGCCGCTGATGTAACGCGAGAGAGAGGTCATGCTCCTCCCGATCTCAGACGAGAATTCCTCGCGGGACATGCCTTCCCGCTTCAGCCAGGCATCAAGCTTCACGACCATCTCCGTGCCAGAAAGGCACAATGGGAATACCAAATTGGCAAATTTCGCGCAACACGGCGGCCACGTCCCCACACGAGCGAGGAACATGGCGATCGACGGCCGTCAGAGCTGTGGCCCGAGGTCCGCGAGCGGCAGATCGTCGAGGACCGGGTTGCCGTACCCCTCCATCCTGATGACGACGGGGTTCCGGTCCATGGCGGCATATCTCTCGACGGACCTCTTCAGTCCCTTGTCCCGACACACCGACCGGATCGCCGCCTCGTCGAGAACGTCAGCCGTGAGGAGATCGAGCAGGCTGCGCCCGTCCGCCGTCATCGGGCGTCGCCACACCCGGTACATCGACCGGAATTCCCCGGCGAGTTCCTGGTTGGCGATCGTGAAGATCGTCAGGAGCCGCGACCGGGCCGCCGTGGGGATGCGCCCTTTCTCGATGCAGGCGTAGATGTCCCTGCGCTCGGCCTTGAGGATACGGGCGACGGCGTCGACGGGCATGCCGCCGGCCCTCATGGTCCTGAGCATCGTCCTTGCGGTGAGTGCTGCCATGACATCCTCCGTGACTGGCCAGGATTCATTGTCCCCTGATGGCCCTGCGGAAATCAAAGCCGGACAAATCAAACTTTCGTCACCCTGACCCGTGAGCGCCCGGCTCCGCCGCGTCAGGCCAGCGCCAGCCCGCCCGGAACGGACATGTCGGCATCGTCGGAGAGCCTCGCCTTCCGTTCCGTCAGGAAATCGACCGAAACCTTTCGCCCTGCGGCAAAGAAGCCGTCCCTCTTGTTGGCGACGTCGAGCGTGCCTTGCGAGATCGGGAAGATCTCCATTGCCGGCACGACCCTGTCCACGCCTGCATCGAGCTTGCCGTCGGTGTAGCGCATGACGGTCACCTTGTCCGTGTCAATCCTGACCTCGTCGAGGTTTGGCCAGTCGGTCTTCTTTCGCGCCTCGTATTCCTGCTGGTTCAGGACGATGGGTTCCTGCCCCGGCTGGACCACGATCCACACGCTGCCCCGCTTGGCCGCGAGGACGTCTTCTGCCTCCGTGGCCTTCTCCGCCACGGCCTTGAGGATTCCCTGGACCTCGGGGGAGTCGAATAGCCTCTGGTTGATCCTGACAGGTTCGACCTTCGTCTCGTCGTGCTCGGCGATCGCTCCGGCGAGGAGTATCGCGCCGCCGATGGCGACCATGCCCGCCGCATGGCCAAGTGTCGCCATCGGGGTGGCGGGTCCGGAGTTAGAATAGAGGGAGTTCATCGCCACACCGAGCCTGGACGGCGCGGGCGGCACGATTTCGCCGAGGGAGAGAAGGGTGGGAACGGAAACGAGCCCGAACGGGACCCCGAAGGCGAAGGCGGGCATCTTCCACCCGCCCTCACCGAGGACCCTCTCCTTCAGGGACTTCCAGAGCGTGATCTCCTTCTCGGAGACCTGAGCCGTCAGTCGCTCCTGCAAAGCCCTTGCCACGTCCCCAGCCGGAACCTTCATGCTTGAATCCTCCCGATGGAGCCTCTGCGGAAACGGCCGCCTTACGACATCCAACAGCCAAGATTGGGGCATGGCAGCGCATGGCTCAATGCCGCGCTGCCATGCCCCTTCGAAGGCAACGGCAACCCTGCTCCGGAACCGCCGTCAGGCTGCCCGCGCCAGCCACTCCCTGACGGCATCCGCATCGCGCGGAGACAGGTCGGGGTACTCGCGGTCCGTGCCGACGTCCGGGTCATACTTCCACGACCGCTGACACTTGCTCCCCTTCGCGAGATCCACCTTCACCCCCACGCCATCGAGCCTGAACGCATCGTCGGGAGCGGACTCGGTGCGGACATAGACCGCGCTGGTGATGCAGGCCTCCGCCACGTCGACGCTGGTGAGGGCGCGATACACCCCGTCATCCACGTACACGGTGGGTGCCGCCTCGAGGGAGGACCCGAGGCGCTTCGCGGCACGCTCCACCTCGACGGCGCCCATGACGGCCGACCTGACGCGACGGACATCCGCCCACCGTGCGGCCAGTGCATCGTCCCGCCATTCAGCCGGAAGCGATGGGAACTGCTCCAGGTGAACGGAACCGTCCTCTGACGGGTAACGCTCGAGCCAAGCCTCCTCGGCGGTGAACGGCAGCATCGGGGCCAGCCAGCGCACGAGATGTCCGAACAGGACATCCACTACGTACAGCGCCGCCTTGCGCTTCGGGGACGACGCCGGGTCGCAGTACAGCGTGTCCTTGCGGACATCGAAGTAGAACGCTGACAGCTCCGTCGACATGAAGTGCGAGAGCGTCGAGACCACCTTGCGGAAGTCGTACGCCTCGTACCCGGCGCGGACGACCGCATCGAGCTCGTGCAGGCGATGGAGCATCAGCCGCTCCAGCTCCGGCAGCTTCCCGTAAGGCACGGCCTCCCCGTCGTGATGGGCGAGGTTGCCTAGCATCCAGCGGAGCGTGTTCCTCACCTTCCGGAACGCCTCCTCGGTCTTCTTGAGGATGTCGGGACCGACCTTCAGGTCGTCGGTGTAGTCGGACGAGACCACCCAGAACCGGAGCACGTCGGCGCACGAGCGCGAGAGGACGTCGGCCGGCCGGAGTGTCTTCCCGCCCGACTTCGACATCTTGCTCGCGTCCTCGTTCAGGACGAAGCCGTGGGTCACGACCGCCTTGAACGGCGCCATGCCGCGCGTCGCGCAGCTCTCGAGCAGCGACGACTGGAACCAGCCCCGGTGCTGGTCCGATCCCTCGAGGTAGAGATCGGCAGGCCCGGTCAGGCCCATCCTCTTCTCGAGGACGAAGGCATGGGTGGATCCGCTGTCGAACCACACGTCCAGGATGTCGGTCACCTTGGTCCAGTCGGACGGGTTCTCCACGAGTCCGCCGAGGAAGCGCTCGCGTGCGTCGTCGGCGAACCATGCGTCCGCGCCCTCGGCCTCGAACGCCGCCGTGACGCGGGCAGCATATTCGTCCGCGTGCCTGAACAGCGGACCCGGCAGGACCTCGCCCGTGGCCTCGTTGTAGAAGACGGTGAGCGGCACGCCCCAGCACCGCTGGCGGGACAGCACCCAGTCGGGCCTGTTATCGACCATGGCGCGAAGGCGGTTCCTGCCGGACTCCGGATGGAAGTCCGTCGTTGCGACCGCATCGAGCGCCCGCGTGCGCAGCGTGTCGCCCTCCGGTCCCAGGTTCTCGTCCATGTGGACGAACCACTGGGGCGTGTTCCGGTAGATCACGGGCTTCTTCGACCGCCATGAGTGCGGGTACTGGTGCTTCACGCGGCTGCGGGCGACCAGGACACCGTGCTCCGCAAGGGCCTCCATGACGGCCGCGTTGGCATCGCCACGGTCACCCTTCTCGGTCAGGACCGCCCGTCCCTCGAAGCCGGGAGCGGCGGACGTCAGGCGCCCGTCGTCGGCCACCGTGAAAGGCACCTCCGTGTCGAGGCCGCGTGCCGCCAGCAGGCGGGCGTTGGCGCTCCACACGTCGAAGTCCTCCCTGCCGTGTCCCGGGGCCGTGTGCACGAAGCCCGTTCCCGCCTCGGCGGTGACGTGGTTGCCCGGCAGCAGCGGCACGCGGAAGCAGTATCCCATCTCCTTGAGGGGGTGGGAGCACTCCATGCCTGCGAGATCGGCATCCGAGACGGCCTTCACCCTCGCGTACCCTGTCACCCGCGCCGCCGCGAAGGTGGCATCAGCCAAGGCATCGGCGAGGACGTAGCGGTCACCCGTCCGCGCCCAATTGTCTTCCGGTGCCCCCGTGACCTCGTAGAGCGAGTAGTCGACGCGTTGCGAGTAGGCCACCGCGCGGTTGCCGGGAAGCGTCCATGGCGTGGTGGTCCACGCGACGACGCTCGCGCCGACGAGATCGGGCGACGCCGGGCAGGTGGTCACCGGGAAGCGCACCCACACCGTGTCGGACTGGTAGTCGCGATGCTCGACCTCGGCCTCGGCCAGGGCGGTGCGCTCGGCTACCGACCACATCACGGGCTTGGAGCCGCGGTAGAGCTGGCCCGTCGCGGCGAACTTCATCAGCTCGGCGGCGATCACGGACTCGGACCTGTAGTCCATCGTCAGGTAGGGGTCATCGAGGTCGCCGGATACGCCGAGCTGTCGGAACTCCCCTGCCTGCACGCCGACCCAGTGGCCCGCGAAGTCACGGCAGGCCTTGCGGAACTCCTGCACGGGCACGTCGGTCTTTTCCCTGCCCTGCTCGCGGAAGGACTCCTCGACCTTCCACTCGATCGGGAGTCCGTGGCAGTCCCATCCCGGCACGTACCAGGCATCGCGCCCCGTCATCTGGCGGGAGCGGACGACGACGTCCTTCAGCACCTTGTTGAGGGCATGGCCCATGTGGAGGTTGCCGTTGGCGTAGGGCGGGCCGTCGTGCAGCACGAAGCGCTCGCGCCCGGCGGCATCGGCACGCAGACGCTCGTTTAGCCTCGTGGCTTCCCAACGATCGAGAAGGGACTTCTCCCCTCCCTGCTTCGGGCCGCGCATGGGGAAATCGGTCTTCGGGAGGAACAGCGTCGACGAGTAGTCGAGGCCGCCCGCGTTCGTACGGTCGGTCATGTGAAAATCTCTCGGAAGCATGAAGTGGAAGCGGGGAGACTACCCGGCGCTCCGGACGAACGGCATCAGCCCAGCACGGAGGCCGGGCGAGTAATTCGTATTGCCGCTGCTGCGCGGCTTGTGCGCTTTCCGAGGAATGCCATTCCGGCAACATACCCGAGCCGCCGCTTCAATGGAAGCCCGAATCCTTCGGGAATGCGGCGATGCAGGACGTGGGGCGGCTAGAAGCAGGTCGTGGTGCGCCGGACGACCCATCCCGCGCCGTCCACCCACATGCGTCTGCGCGGGTGCAGGCAGTAGTACTCGGTCCCGTCAGCCTGGCTCTCCCGGACCGTCACTGGGCTCCCCTTTACCTTGTATTCCCGTTTGTTCCCGGCGGAAGTGTCATCGACTGACGGAACCGCCTTCCTGACTGCATCTCTCGAGCCGCCCTTACCCAAGTGCCTGGGCCGGACGGGGGGAACCGGGGCGACGTGTCCCGAGTGTTTACCCATGCCTCCCGTCGCCGCATCCCCAAGGGATTGCTCCTCGACTGCGTCCTCGTGCTCCGGCAGCGACGCGCGTGCCCCCGACGAGAGGATGATCAGGGCGAACGCAACGGCGGAAAGAACGCGGGAAGCAGCTTTCATTGCGGTTCCTTTCTGGCTGCACACCGCCTGCACGACCTGCGGGCAAGACGATCCTCGTGGAGTGTGCGGACGGCTCTCATCGGAAGTCACCTGCCGAACGCGCGGGAAGGATGATCGTTCAACAGGCAAGATCACTTCTTCGGGAACGCACGCGGTGCCGGGGCGACGGCGGCCGAACCCGCGTGACGCTTTTCAAACGGGAACTCCGCCTGCAACAATGGTCCCATGATGCAGAAGGACTCATACCGCCCGCCGTAGCCCCCCTCCGCTGACAAACGGAGGGACGAAGGCTCATGGCCGATTCCAAATTTCCCCACTACGGGGCGGTGCTCGTCAACGGCATCGAATTCGACCGACACAGCGGGATCGGCGCGACGACGCGCGCCAGCTCGGACGGGGCGGCATGGGCGATGATGCGCCCGAGCACGTTCCTCAGGCTCGCGACTCCCCTGCCCCAGCCGCGCGAGTCGCTGCACTGGATCACGGGGGAAATCCTGAAGGGCACGCCCCTCTGCCCGGCGGAGCTCCGGTTGCGACTGCCGGAGGGCGGGATGGCCGCAGTCTCCGCACACGAGGGGCGGCACCGCATGACTGCCCTTAGGGAGATTCTCGACGACACACCCGTCCCGGTACGCCTGTGCGTGGCAGGCATCGCCTGGGACGAGGTGGACGACGTCCTGCTCGCCCACCTGCGCAGGGGCATGAGGGCGCAACGGAGCGGGACGGCGGTAGAGGGGCCGCTGTTCGGCGAGGCCGAGCCTGACCTCGGTGGCGTGAGGATTACGGGTATCCCGCCGCCGGGTCTTGAAAGGATTCCGTTGACGGAAGGGTGGATCGAGTCCATGTTCTCCCTTGCCGAACGGAATGGCCCTGCGGGTCTCCTTTCCAACGGACCCGGCTGCGGATGGTGCTGGCACGCTCCTTCCGCTCTCGTCCGGGCCCGTGCATGGTGCTGCTGCACCGTGTTCGCCCGCATGGTCCCCGCCGTTGGGTGGTTGTGGTTATGGCTCCTGGAAAGGCGACCCGTTGCTCCTTGCGGGTCGCCTTTCTTCTGCCGCCTCGCGGCGGCATCCGTGAGAATGCCCCAGGATCTGGAGTACCCGATGAGACCTTCTCTCCTCGCTGCCGCCCTCACGCTCCTTGTTGCTACAGCATCAGGCCCCGCAACCGCTGCGGAGACGTGGCAACGCTACACGAACACCCGCTTCGGTACTTCGGTGGAATACCCTTCGGGCCTGTTCGAACCTGGGGAGCCGCCCGAGAACGGCGACGGACTTGCCTTCAGCTCGAAGGATGGCTCGGCAGAGATCAGGGTGTACGGGAGCCACGCGCCGTCCACGGTGACGGGCAGCTTCCCCGAGTACCGGAACTGGCTCACGAGGCACGAGACCAACGAGGGGCTGAAGGTCTCGTACAGGGCGGGAGGCAAGGACTGGTTCGCCGTATCCGGCGAGGTCCGGGGAAGGATCGTCTACGTCAAGGTCGTGGGTGACTGTCCCGGCCTTTCGGTCGCCCATCACGTCCGGATCGAGTACCCCTTCTCGGACAAGGCACTGTACGATCCCGTGGTCGCCCGCGTTGCAAAGTCGCTCAAGTCGGGCGGTTGCCGGGACGATCAAAAGTGAGCTACCGTTGCGACGTGCCAGGGAACAAGGCAGTCGCAAGGCTGGTCCGACTGGGACCCCGAGGCGGGCAACCGTCAGCCCTGCGGGACGCGGGTACTAGGGTGGAAGCGGCCGGGCCATGTGCCCGGCCTTCCTGTTTTCGGACACTGCCGGGGTGTCCCACCGGACACCGGACAGTTTTCGGACACCGGGGACTGCCGCCTTGCCACTCTCGCCATTCATCGGGAACAGTGGAGTGGCAATGGAAAGCGGGGCGCGGCGTCATGCAGGCGGACAGACAAGGGGAGCTTCTGAGGCAGGCCAGGAAGCAGGCGAGGATGACGCAAGCGCATCTCGCTCAGGCAGCCGAGATCTCGGAGAAGACCGTCCGCAGGGCCGAGGCCGGGATGCCCATCTCCGACGAGACGTACCGCGCCCTGTGCAGTGTCCTCGGCCTTTACGCCAAGGATGCTCCCACCCCCGTGTCGATGCCCGGCCAGCCGGCCGGAAACGTGACGGCGAACCACTTCAGGCCGGCTGCCTCTGTTCGGTTCATCATGCGCGGCTGCCGCTGCTGCTTTGCCCAGTTCGTGGCGGACGGGCCGGGCAACTACGTCTGCGGCACGTGCAAGTCGCAGGCACGGCAGTACGGAACCGATGAGCACCTTCCGATGGCAGGCCACAACGGTATCGGCTTCGAAACTCCAATGGCTGATTCCATGAGCATCGAAACCTTGAGGGCCAACGCCAACGTGACGAGGGGGCGCGTCGGCGAGGCCACGCCCGAGTTCGCCGAGGCGCTCGCGTCTCACGAGGGGGACGTCCTGACCGCGCCGGGCAGGATCGTGGAGATTTCGCCGTCCCAGCGTCGGTGGGTAGCGTTGCTCGACAACCGCCTGCTGGTGGTGTCGAGATCGCACGCACTCCACCACGACGTCGCCTCGGTGCGCTCCTTCCTGCGCCGCAAGGGCATCGTGTGGCGCTTCGAGTATCACGTCGACATCGACATCATCCGCGCCATCTATGCAACCGCGGAGAAGCACCGCGACGGGACCGCCTCCCGGGAGGAAGCCATCGCCATGCGGTGATGCTCCTGTCACCCCAGCCTGCCTCTGGCGTCGGCTAGTGCCCCGGCTGCTCGCTCGTGTCAGGCAGATCGGCGATCCTCTTGATCTCGAAGACGTAGGCCACGAGGAACGTCCCGAGGACGAATACCAGCGACACCGCCGTCCCGAACCCGTCGTTGATGCCCGTGTTGCCCGCGAACAGGAGCATGAAGATTGCAAGCGGGATGCCGACGGCTACGGCGGCAAGGATGACGATGGCCTGATGGTCTTTCATGCGTTATTCCCCTGAGTGCGTCGTTGTGCCGGACGGCGGCTTATTTTCCGAGCCGGCAACGTTCATGCCTAGCCCTTGCCGCGTGACGCGCGCTCTGCGTCCGACCGTGGCCTTTTCATAGCGTAGACGGCCACGTCCGGACAACAGGACAAACGGGCTACGGGGACGGAACCCGCTCCGCCCTCATCTCCTCCAGCAGCGCGAGGAACCTGTCGGAGCCGGCGATCACCTTCTCGGCGGCCTCGATCCTGTATTCCCTCGGGGCCAGCCTGGCCGCGTAGTGTTCCTCCTCAGCCACCCTTGCCCATTGGGCTTCCGTCCCATGCCGCTCGATGCGGTGCCTGGGCAGTTCCGCGAGATCGGTCAGTCCCTCCGCGTCGACCGCCCGCCCGTCCGGCGTGACGCAGAACAGGTGGATCGGCATCGGATGCCTGGAGAGCGTGTACTCGTCGACAATCGGGTCCTTCCAGAGGCAGCCAATGGGCCAGCCGGTCCGGCGGTGGACCGCGAAGGCGAAGTCGTGGCAGCAGCCGCCCACGGCATCGCGGACGATGTCCTCGGAGAAGTACTCGGTTCGGACGGGCGTCACCTTCATCATGCGGATAGCGCCTCAGCAAGATGGACCGCCCGCTCGGCTGCCTCGTAGCGCTTCCGGAACTCTACGGCAGCCTCGAATGCCGTCACCTCACAGACATTGTGAAGGTTCAGTGCGAGCCACCGTTCCTGCCCTTCCCAACGGCAGTGCCAGCCCCTGACAGGCTTCGCCTCGCCGTTCGGATCCCTAGCGAAAAGACCGACCTCCAATCCCTGCTCGGCATCTGCCTGCCGGGTCATGCCGGAAACCGTAATCGTGTCCATCGCTTCCTCCGTCCTGGTGCCTCCCGATGGTAGGACGCCCTCACGGCTTTGGAAAACCCTCTTCGACGGGCAGGCTGCCCAGACGGCTCAGGCCATCCAGGAGGGCGGAGTTGCCGGCGATGTTCTCTTCCTTCGTCGCCACTTCCTCATCGGTTGGTACGAGATAGGAGGCACCGGGAACATAGCCGACGGCAGCCCGCCACCCGAACTCGCTTGCATACGTCACGGCACGGCAGCTATCCCAGCGGTTCGCAAGGTACGAGGGATAGTAGGTTCCCGTGTTGTCCATGGCGTGCCCGTCCGGCGTCATGCAGAAGACCTTGGCCGGGAAGGGTTTCTCGCCTCCCGGTGTCCCGCCGAGCGACGGATCGCTCCACAGTCCTACGAGGGGCCAGCCCGTCCGGCGATGGATTGCGAGGACGTAGGCAGTGGAATCGCGTCGGTCGGCGAGTTCCTCGATGGCCTCGTCCTCAGCCTCCTCCGTGGAGTGCCACGCTCCGCTCCACTCGTCGTCCCCGGCGATGCGGTAGTAGTAGCCGTCCCCGGCACGGTCCTCGTCCCCGTCCGGATCCTCGTCAAAGAACTCGATCTCGAGTCCGACGATGTTGCCTTTCTCGTCGCGTTGGGGTTCCCAGTCCATTCGATTGCTCCCTCCAGTACAGCGATCCTGCCCGATCCAGTCGCAAGCCCCTATGACCGCCTCACCGCTTGGGTTCGGGAACCGTGCCGAGGACCGCCTCGGGAGCCACCTCCCTGCCGCCCAGGTAGTACTTCTCCTCTCCCGTCCGCTTCACGACCGCCGCATCCACGGTGTTCTCCACCCTCTTGTCGTCGATCCGGCGGACGACGGTTCCCTCGGGAGTGCGCTTAGCCTTGTGGGTGTCTGTGTTGTGGTCGGGAATTCGGGGGAGGGGCGGCGGGAAGCCGTGCTCCTGAATGTAGAGCCTCGTCAGCGTCAGCCCCCGCTCGAAGTGCCTTTCCAGATGCGGGCGCAGGTGCTCGGGGAAGTCGTCCCTGACCTCGTGCCAGGCGCCGAGGGTCGCGTCGATGGTCCTGTTGACGATGGACCGGACCTCCTCGGCCGGGATGCCGAGTTTCCCGCCGAAGCGCTCGAAGGACTGCATGTTCACGTCCTTCCAGTCCCGCGATCCTCCGACGGGCAGCGCCAGGTTCAGGTCGTTGCCGTAGACGACGGTCGAGACGACGTCGTACATCGGCGACAGCTCGGCATTGCACCCGTCGGGATAGAGGACGGCGAAGTTCTTCGCGTGGGCGTCGCCGTTGCCTGCCACCGCGTGGAACACGAACTGGGCGAGCAGCTTCCTCGGATCGATGCCGGAGTCCTTCAACCGTGCGCCGACCGCCTCGCTGGACACGCTGTACTTCTCATTCGGCAGGAGGCTGCCGAACATCTGGTTCACCTCCTCGGCGTGGACCTTCGTGCCGTCCGGCTTCCGGTCGAAGCGGCGCACGGCGAGCACGTCCATCGTCTCGGGCATATCGGCGAAGTGCGGGTTGTCGCGAGGGAAGCGGATCGTGGTCAGCTCCACGTCGGCCACGTCGAAGCCAGCCGCCTTGGCCAGCCTCATCATGGCGTATTCGTTGCGGACCAGGCCGGAGTGGGCGAAGTCGGGAATCTTGATGATCCACTCGTCGGTGCCGGCCGTGATGCGCTCGGACACCCGTGAGAGCATCAGCTTCTTCTGCATGCCCGCAAGGAGGAAGTCGACCTCGACGGATGATCCGGACCTCCCGACCTCGGAGATTCCGGTGGCAGGAGGCTCGTACCCCGGGGCGACCACCTCCACCGCCCCGAAGAGGCTGCGGCCGGCCTTTTCCAGCAGGCCGAAGCCATCGGATTCCTTCAGCCCGTATATGGCCGCAAGGAGCTTCCGCGACTCGTTCTCGGGCAGCAGGTTCTCGAAGTACGGCGGCAGTCCGGTGCCCGCTACGTAGAGCTTCCTGAGCGGGGCGGTGCCGGGCGCGTGCTCGAGGGCGACCGACAGGATGGGACGGTCGGACCGCGACCTCCACTCCTCGTCGAAGGCGAACGTCACCTTGCCCGAACGCTCGCGGCTCAGGGTGCCGATCCTCTCCCCGTGCAACCGAACCTCGAGCGTCCTCATCCCGGCCCCCTGCGTCAGATGTTCCGGTACTTCTCGTATGGATCGGTGACGCCCTCTGCGTAGATTCCGGAGTCCTCGAGCAGTATCACGGCCTCGTCCTTCTTCTCGCTCGGGATCGGCAGCACGAAGGCCTCGGCCGCCTTGCTGAGCTCGATGAAGTCGTTGAGGCCAATGTCGCCCCCGTCCATGAAACGCTCAAGCATCTCCCGGTCGACCCCTGCCTTCTCCGCCCATTCGGCGTTGCTGGCGATCCCGGCTGCCTCCGCGATCTTCCTGATGTAGTCCCTGATGTCGTCCAGATCCATTTGTCGTCCCGGGCCGCTCGGCCGTGTCGGCGTGAACGCAAAAGATCGGCCCTGCCCCCGAAAGAGGCAAGCCGATGCCTTGCACTGCACAATGTCCCAGCAGGCGGTGCTTCGGGCAAGCCGCCGAAGGCACCGAGTTCCGGAGGCGGCCTCAGGCGGCCTCTGTGACCTGATCTTCCGTGCTGCGCCCGCGCTTCCCCGGACGGCCGATCAGGTAGCCCTGCGCCTCGTTGCAGCCTTCGTAGAGGAGGAACGCCAATTGGTCCTCCGTCTCGATGCCCTCCGCGAGGACGGGAATCCCGAGACCGTCGCACATGGCGATGACCGCCTTGATGATCGCCTTCGCCTGGACGTCCTTCTCGATCTCGGACACGAAGGAACGGTCCAGCTTGATCCTGTCGAAGCGGAATCTCCGGAGGGTGGAGAGCGAGGAGTATCCGATCCCGAAGTCGTCGAGCGCGATGGATATGCCCATCGCCTGTATCTGCTTGAGGATCTCGATGTTGTGCTCGGGTTCCGACATCAGGGTCGACTCGGTGAGCTCCAGCTCCAGCCTATGGGGCGGAAGCCCGGTGTCCTCGAGGACGCGCCGCACGAGACCCGGCAGGTCGGAATGGGCGAACTGCACGGCCGACAGGTTGACGGCGACCTTGTACGGACGCTCCCATCCGATCGCGTCCTCGCAGGCCTGCCGCAGGATCCATTCGCCGATGGGCAGGATCAGCCCCGTCTCCTCGGCCGTGGGGATGAACTCGTCCGCCGAGACGATGCCCTTCTCGGGATGGTTCCATCGCAGGAGGGCCTCGTAGCCGATCGTGTCGTTCGTGGCGAGCGAGGTCTGCACCTGGTAGTGGATCTCGAACTGGTCCTCCCCGAGGGCGACCCGCAGGTCGTTGACCACCTGCCGACGGGCGCGGACCGTCTCGTCCATCTCCCGGCTGTAGAAGCAGATGGACTCCGCAGGGCTGGCCTTCGCCCTGTACATCGCGAGGTCCGCGTTGCCCAGGATGCCCTCTGCGGTGGTGCCGTCATCAGGATAGAGGGAGATGCCGATGCTGCCGTCGGTGACGGACTCGAGTCCGTCGTCGAGCTTCATCGACTGGCTGATGGCACCATGCAGCCTGGTCGCGAACTCCTCCGCCTCCTCGTGGCTCGCGACGACCTTGACGGCAGCGAACTCGTCGCCGCCCTGCCGGGCGACGAACTCGCCCTCCGAGAGGGCCGCGGACATCCGCTGCGCAACGATCCTCAGGGCCTGGTCGCCGGCGGCGTGCCCCCGCAGGTCATTGATGTCCTTGAAGCGGTCGAGGTCGATCACGAGGACGGCCAGCCTCTCGCCGTTCTCCTCGGCCGACTGGAGCGTCTGTGCGAGATGATCGGTGAAGTGGGCGCGGTTGGGCAATTCCGTCAGGAGGTCGCTCATGGCGAGCTGACGCATCTTCTCCATCGCCTCCTTGTTGCTGTGGAGGTCGATGAAGTGTGCCGCCAGGGCGACCGCCATGACCAGGATGCCTACCCCGGCCGCCGTGAAGGCGAGAACGGTCTCGCCCGATGACGTCGGGATCACGGCCCCGGCCGCCGGGGAGATCTTGAGCGCGGCCATTCCCACGAAGTGCAGGGAGGTGATGGCGAGGAAGAGAAGCCCGATCCCCAAGGGGGCCGCCAGCATGCGGCCGAGGAACCTGGCACTGAAGAGGGATCCCGTGGCGAGGAGCATTGCCAGGGTCGCCGACAGGAGGACGTAGGGATAACGCCACTTCACCAGGCCGTCGACGACGTAGGCAGACATGCCGAGATAGTGCATGACGGTAATGGCGAGGCCCAGCACGATGCCCCCGAGGGCGACGTTCAGCGCCGATCGCTCGCGGGAGGCGAGCCAGAGTCCCATCCATGAGCCGCTGACCGCCGCCACGAGGGACAGCGCCGTCTGCACGGGTTCGTAGGAAGCCTCGACGATGGGCTTGTAGGCGAGCATGGCGACGAAGTGGGTGCACCATGTGGTGGCACCTGCGGAGATGCCCGCGAGCATCAGGCGGAACGTGCGCAGGGCCGTGGTCGAAGCCTGCATCCGCAGGAAGAGGCTGACCGTGACGCCCGAACCGAACAGGCAGAAAAGCGCGGCAAGGCCCACAATGAGCAGGTTGTGTTCGGTCGTCAGACAGGTGATGACGCGCATCGACGGCTACCCGCTATTGTTCTTGGAACGCCCGCTCGAGCCTCCTCTTTTATGGAGACGGTCCTGCCCCAGGACTCCTAACCCGAACGGCGTTCAACCAGGCCATTCAACGAAAAGGCCGACCTTGGAAGGGCCGGCCCCTCGTGCGCGTCCTTATGGTCCAAGGTCGACTGATTGGCAAGCCGAAAATGGGATCGAATTCACGGCCAGGCTTCGCCGGGATCGATCCCGGAGGGTTCCAATCCTGCGGGGCAGGGACTACCGTGTCCTGCCCAGGATAGATCGCTGGATTGATCGTCGCACCTCCCATGGCCCGTTTGCCGGAGGGACGTGCGCCTGCGGGAAGCAGTCACGACCGGGCAAGGCACGGCCCCGGCCCCGCGCCCGGTGCCACTCTACCGGACCCCGAGCGCCGCGCCGCACAGCAGGTCCAGGTCCTCCATGCGGCCCCCGTCATCCAGCAAGGCCTGCCCCTTCCGGAGGAACGACATCTTGATCCTCGGCGGAACGGCGAAATCAACGTCCAGGACGGCGGTCCCGAAGCCCATTCCGCGCTGGATCCGCCTGGCCGCGGCAGCGCTGGATAGGAGTGCGTTCGCGACGACGCTTCCGCTCCCCTGCTTCGATATGCGGGCGATCTCCTCGTCGCTCAAGGCACCGCCCACCGAGCGCAGCCTGAGCTTCGCCCTGGGCGGCAGGCCCCACTGGACCCTGAACGTCGAGACCTCGTAGCCAAGCCTCTCGAGCACGGGCGTCGTCCTGCCGATCTCGTCCGTGAACTCGGTGAACTGGGCCATGGCGGCGGATTGCAGGGACGAGAAGTCGGGCACCTTCGCGAGCGTGTCCGTCCCCGGCATCAGGGACGCGGCGGACTCGGTCACCGCGTTCAGTCCGGACCGCGCCTGGTCCATGATCCCCTCGGCCCGCGCACCGCTCGCCCAGGCCGCTGCCGCGCATGCGGCCAACACCGTCCACTTCATCCATCCCCTCCCGAGCGATTCCTTGGCGCTCGGAGGCTTGCAAGGATTCGTTCCGCAGTCTATTCCGTTGACAAAGGACTCGCAAACCGTGTCCGCAACGTTCGGGAGCCACGCCTTGACCATCTCACGCCGCACCCTGCTGAAGATCGCAGCCTCCGTCGTCCCCGCAGCCTGCCTCGGTTCCGGGAACGTTCTGGCGGCGCGGCAGGACGGACTGGAACTCGGCGCCCCCCTGCCCTTCTCGTTCGCGGTGGTCGAGGAGATGGCCCGCCGTCTCGCGGCGGTCGGCCACGTCCCTGCTCGGGATCCCGCCCCGGCGGTCCTCGACAGGATGGGCTATTCGGAGCACAGCGAGGTCTACCAGCCGATCTCCCGCGGGCTTTACCCGAACCGGACCGGGGAGGGCACGGTCACGTTCTTCCACCTCGGCAACTACTTCCGCCGCCCGGTGACCATCCACCAGGTCGACGGCGACGTCGCCCGCGAGGTGCTCTACCGCAAGAGCTACTTCAAGATCCCGGAGGGCAACCCGGCGCACGAGATGCCCGACGACGCAGGGTTCGCGGGCTTCAGGATCCACGGCGAAGGCGACGAGAAGGGACTCGCCAACGGACGCTCGCCGGACTGGGTGGCCTTCCTCGGCGCCTCCTACTTCCGCTCCTCCGGCGACCTCGACCAGTACGGCATCTCGGCCCGCGGCCTCGCGGTCGACACGGCAGCCCACGACCGTCCCGAGGAGTTCCCCGACTTCCGGTCCTTCTGGGTCGAGAGGACCGGGAAGGGCTTCCGCGTCCATGCCCTCCTCGACAGCCCGAGCGTGACAGGCGCGTACCGCTTCGACATCTCCCGCGACCCGAAGGTGGTGATGGAGGTCGAGGCCCGCGTCTTCATGCGCAAGGACGTGCGCACGCTCGGGATGGCGCCGCTCACCTCGATGTACTGGTACTCCGAGACGGAGCGCTGGGACGGCAAGGACTGGCGCCCCGAGGTCCACGACTCCGACGGTCTCCTGATGCACACGGGCGCGGGACAGTGGATCTGGCGGCCTCTCGCCAACCCGCGCCGGGTCTCGGAATCCTCCTTCATGGACGTGAACCCGCGCGGGTTCGGCCTGATGCAGCGTGACCGCGACCATGGCAGCTACATCGACCCCGTGGCCTTCGAACGCCGCCCCAGCCTGTGGGTGGAGCCGGTTGGGGCATGGGGCAAGGGCTGCATCCGCCTCGTCGAGCTGCCCACGTCAAAGGAATACGACGACAACATCGTCGCCTTCTTCGTGCCCGAGGCACTGCCGCAGCCCGGCCAGGCGCTGCGGTTCAAGTACCGCCTCCACTGGACGGGGACGGATCCCCTGCCCAGCAACCTGACACCCACCCATGCGGTGCGGATGACGAAGCCATGGGACTCCAACCCCGGCGTGACCACGCGCAAGGTGTTCATCGAGTTCAGGTCCGAGACGTTCGGCAAGGTCGGGCTGGACGAGCTGGCAGGATCGGTGTCGACAAGCCGCGGCACCATCGACGGCGTCGACGTCGTCCGCGACCCGGACGGCAACCCGAACCATGTCCGGCTGTTCTTCAACCTCAACTCGACCGACGGCGAGGCAGCGGACGTGACGGCCGCCGTCACGCTCGAGGGCCACTCGCTGACCGAGACCGTCATCTGCCAGGTCTGGCCGAGGGAGCGAGGCAACAATGCCTGAGTCTGACCTCTACATCGCGGCGGTCGCCGTAGGCATCCTTTGCGGCCTGCTCGGCTACGCCCTGGACTTGGCCATCCGGCAACGCCGCCGCATCGCGTCCCTCGAGCGCGATATCTCGGCCGAGCGGCACAAGCAGCTCCTCACGAACGTGACGTTGCGTAGCTTGGAGGGCGACAATCGGCAGCTCAGGGCAGCGCTCGGCGACTTGCAGGCCCAGGCAAGGCAGGAGGCCGACCGTCGCAGGCGCCTGATGCCGAAGCCGGGCGCGACGTCCCCTGAGGAGGACGACTTCATGGCCCCGGCGTTCCCTGAAGCCGTTTCCCGTCCCACACCGAGAAAATACAAGGGATTCGCCATCTGATGACCGCAGACCTTGGAGAAGACCTCTCGCCTCGCGGGATCGACGATGCCCGGCATGCGCTCGGGCTGGCCACGGCATGGCTGGCGGTCATGGACGACATCATGCCGGTCACCGAGGAGCAGTGCACGAGGATCGCCAGCGAATTCGTGCGCCTCAAGGCCATGTCGGATGCCGACGTCGAGGCGGCGCGGCGGGAGCGGGAAGGCCGCGAAACCCTGTTCGACCCTGCCGAGGTCGAGGCGGTGGCCCGCGCGATCTGCCTATCGAACCGGGACCGGCCGGACAAGGAATGGCTCCTCGCTGACGGGCGCAGGGACATCATGGGCTGGCAGATCTACGAAGGCGACGCGAAGGCTGCCATCGCCGCCATGCGCGAACACAGCAAGGGAACGGCACGATGAGCGGCGGACGCTGGGGCTATGAGGACAGGAAGCTTTCGCATCTAGCGGAGATGCTCCGCAAGGAGGACGAACCAGTCCTGACGGCGCTCGGTGCCCTGCTCGATGACGTGATGGACCCGCTCCACGAGATCGACCGTGTCTACAGCGGTGACGCGAGCCCGGAGCGGCTGCATCCTGCCCTCGAAAGGCTCAAGGAACTGCTTTCGGAAGCATCGGATGCCGTACCAGAGGACCGACGGCGCGAAGCCGACGTGGTCGCGTCCATCCATGAGGCGGTCATGGGCCAGGTCGAAAGTTACCGCAACTACGAGCGCTCCGTGACGATGCAGGGCGGCGACGGCATGGTGACGGCTGGGAGCGTGGCCGACGATCTCGAGAGAAACCTTCTCAAGTGGGTCACCGAGGCTGCCCGCAAGGATGCCGCCGGGAACACCCCATCCGACGGGATCGATGTCGACCGCATCATCGCCGAGGCGGTCCGCCTTGCGAGGATGCCGAGCTATCGCCCGGACGAGACTTGGCTCTGGCACAAAGACGGGGTCGTGGCGGAAGTGAGGAGGCTCTGCCTTCCGCCGGACCACAAGCAGACGGATTAGGGACGGGGAGCGGACAGCGAGAGACGATACTCGCCCACGGCCTCGTCCAGCATCCTCTCGGCAGTCTGCCACGAGCGTCCCTCGGCGAAGGCCACCTGTCCGTCGACCTCGAACCGCGGAAGGATACCTACAAAGTCCTTGTCATACGGTCCGCTGGCCTGAAACGAGCGGCCTACCTCATCGAGGTTGCGGGACAGGCGATACAGGTTGCCGTCCGCATCCCGGTAGGTGCGTTCGCTGTGCGCGTTGATGGCGCGCTTGTTGTTGGGCGAGTCGTAATGGCCGCCGTAGCGGTCGCTGTCGATAAGCTCGAGGTGCTCCATGATCTTCCCCTTGGTTGACCATTGAACCTTATGGCGGCCACCCGAAAGGAAGAACAGGGCTATCCGGCGGCTTGAAGCTTGCCTGCGGAAATGGGAAGGATGCCTCACGACACCTTCACTGGAGGAACCCATGATCCGCGCCGAGGCCCATTCCGACGATTTCAGGCACGCCGTGAAGTTCGATGCCACCCCGTGGTTCGAGCAGGCCGAAGCGGATGACATCGTCGCGCTGGCCGAGAGCGGATGGGGAGGTGACGAGGCTGCCCATCCGATCGCCCAGTTCTTCGACGGGAAGACGGGCTATGACGGCGTGGCCGACATGTTCGGCTACGTCGGGCGCGGCGTAGGCTTCGAGTGCAACGTCCACCAATCGGATGCGTACGCGTGGCTTTCGCAGAACCGCCCTCACATCCTCAGGGAGGTGGCGGCAGCCCTCGACGAGGACCAGGACTCCCTCCTGATGGCTGGCTCCTACGGGCCGCACTGGGACGAGGACACCTCCTGGAAGGGCGACTACAACGTGGCCGCCGCCGCGCCGCAGCCCTGACCCCCTCAGGCCGGAGGAACTCCGATGAGCGAAATGCGCCATGCGATCCTCGACGCGGCCCTCGCGGTCATGCACGAGCGCCTCTCCGAGACCCCGATCTCGTTCACCCATCACGCGTCCATGGAGGACGCGAGGGGATCGAGGCACAAGTGCTACAAGGCCCTGATCGCAGGCGGCGACAAGGTCTTCCTCGGGGCAGGCAAGACCTACCAGGCCGGCGTGGACGTCAAGATCGTGGCCCCGAACGGGGACATGGTGGCCGGACTCTTCCTCGACGCACGGGAGTTCAAGGTCTCGGTCGGCGACAGCTCGATGCTCGAGGCCGCTCCCCGATCCCACACGGAACTCGTCACGATGCTGGAGCACCTCGCCGATGCGGCCATCCGGGCGGACGGCGACACGTTCGAGTTCGACGCGAAGGCATCCGTCCTCTCACCGTCCATCAACTGAAACGCCAGACCCGGCCGCTTCAGGGCGGCGGTCACGCCGTTCAAACTGGAGGCAAGCCATGGAAAGCGTACGCGCGAAGATGTTCGAGGCCAGCATGGCCGCCCTGAACGAGCTCCTGTCGCAGGACAGCATCCACTTCACGCATGATGTCGGCATGCAACGCGCGATGGGCAACGATGCCGTCTATTACGTCGCCGAACTGCCGTCGAGCGAGAAGATCCGTCTGGAAGCAGCCACAGACCAGTACATGAGGAACAAGCTTACGATCACGGACTGGCAGGACAACTACGTCGTGGACATGCGCTTCCTCGAGGGGCGGCTTCAGGCCGAGATCGGAGGGATGCAGCTCGTCAACTCCCCCTACACCTCGAACACGGACCTGATCGAGAAGGTCGCGCGGATGTGCGCCGACGCAGTGGCCGCGAAGCGCAAGCCTTTCGATTTCGAGGGAAGCCAGCCGACCTCCTCGCTTTCCCCGCGCTGATTGCGGGCGGGCGGAGAGGCTCATCGAGACACCAGGTGGAGGATTTCGCCGCTCTCGTCCGTGAGCACCACCGTCCAGCAGCACCCCGGCCCGGTCTCGTGAAGGAGGCCGCCCCTGAGTTCGGACGCCGTCTTGTCGGCCGCCCCCTTCGCCGTCATGGGATCGGGCAGGTCGACACCCTCCTCGTCCCATGAGAGGCCTCGTTCCGTCCTGAGATGGAAGAAGTATCGGGGCATTGCCCGCTCCGCCGAGTCCGAGGGTGATGCAAGTCAAGCCCGCCCAAGCGCCATTGTTGCGCCCAGTCCGGTCCCCGCCCCAAATAAAGGCTCTGCATGGCAATGACCGGCCGACCGGTTCTTGGCAGTATCGCATTAGGCGGCGACAACCGGACTTGGGAGATCGGGCGATGCATGGTGGCATCCGTGAGGGAGCGAGGGACGACGCGGCCGTTCTCCTGCACGGGATCGCCCGCTCCTCGTCGTCCCTCGCGAAGATCGAGAGGGCCTTGCAGGACGAGGGACTCCTGACGCTCAATCTGGACTATCCCTCACGCAGGATGTCGCTGGAGGAACTGGCCGAAACGATCCATCCTAGGATCCTCGGCCTCTCAGGTTCGATCTCCGGAAGGCTGCACTTCGTCACCCATTCCATGGGCGGGCTTCTGGCCAGGGCCTACCTGGCCCGGTACCGTCCCGCGAACCTCGGCCATGTCGTGATGCTCGGGCCGCCCAATCAAGGCAGCGAAGTGGCAGACATCCTGGAGCGCAATCCCTTGTACAGGGCCTTCTTCGGCCCGGCTGGCGCGCAGCTCGTCACCCGAAGGGACGACGTGATGGCCACGATGCTGGGCACGATCGACTACCCGGTCGGCATCATCGCGGGCAGGCACTCGGTGTACCCTGTGGCTTCGTTTTTCGTGATCAAGGAACCGAGCGATGGCCGGGTCTCGGTCAGAAGGACGGCGGTAGAGGGCATGGCCGACCATCTGGTCCTCCCGGTTACCCATCCGACCATGATGAACAATGCCGAGGTCATCCGGCAGGTGATCCATTTCCTGAGGAACGGGCGCTTCGGGACAGCCTGAAACGAGAAACCCCGCCCGGTGGGCGGGGCATTGAGCAGGGCTTGGTCCCGATCAGAGCAGGAAGTCCGACGCGAAGACCTTGGAGGCGTTCACCTGAACGCTGAAGTCGGCCTTGCCGTCGCCGTTCAGATCGCCGCTGACGATGATCGCCTTGCCGACCTTGTCCCACTCGAGCTGGCCCGCCTGCTTCGTGAACTCGGCGACGAAGGCGAACTTCTGGTTCCCGGCGACCTTGGAGTTGGCGTCGATGGCCGAGAAGTCGATCTTGTCGCCCTTCAGGAAGTCGGTGATGACGTCGCGGGTCGAGGAGGTCACGCCCGAGTCTGCCTTGGCCTTGAAGACGAACTTGTCGGATCCGCTGCCGCCCTTGAGCGTGTCCTTGCCCGCGCCGCCGTAGAGGACATCCTTTCCTTCGCCGCCGTCGAGGTGGTCCCTGCCCTTGCCGCCGGCCAGGCTGTCGTCGCCCGCCTCGCCTTGCAGGCTGTCATCGTCGCCCTCGCCGTCGAGTCGGTCGCGGCCCCTCCCTCCCCTGATGTCGTCGCTGCCCGACCCGCTCTTCACGTTGTCGTCGCCGCCGCCGCAGATGATGTCGTCGTCCTCGTCGAGATCGTAGTCGTCCTCGTCCTCCGATTCGTCCTCCTGCTCCCCGTCGCCGGAGTCGTCGTCGGTCAGGTCGTCGTCCCCCTCCTCCCCGTCGTCATAGGACTCGTCGAGGTCGGCGGCCCTCAGGAGGACGGACGCATCGAGGGAGATGCCGGAGAGCTGGACGCCGGCATCCTTGGCGCTGCCGAAGGTGATCCCGGTGACGGTCCCGGCGCCGGGAAGCCCGAGGCCGCCCGAGAAGCCCGTCCCGGCGAGGGTCAGCGTGTACCCGTGGTACTTGCCGAACGTGAACTCCACGACCCACGTGTTCTCGCCCGCTGTGACAACCGGGCGTCCCTTCTCGAACAGCTTGTCCAGGATGTCGAGATCGAAATGCGACTTCTTCGGCATGCATGCCTCCCTCGGCAGGACCGAACCCTGCCTGAAGAGAGACTTTGTGCGCGGAATCCAGTCCGGGCAAGGACTCCCTCCCACCGCCGGCACGGCCAAAGGAAAGACCCCGGCGACGGGGTCGCCGGGGTCCGCAAGAGTCGCATCGAACGAGGTGGCTTACCTGCCGTAGGGATTGCCGCCGAAGCGGTTGCCGCCGGGCTGCGACGGCAGGCAGAGGAACACGAGGATCACGATCGGCCCCACGAGGGGGATGAGCAGCAGGAGGAGCCACCATGCCGACTTGTCCGTGTCGTGCAGCCTGCGGGCGGCCGCCGCGAGGCCCGGCAGGAAGTGCGCCAGCGCCGTGACCACGTACACCAGCCCGCCGCCCCACGCCCCGGTGAGGACGCCGTCGACCACGCAGGCGGCGAGAGTGAAGAGGAAGACGAAGAGCTGGAACATCCAGTAGTCTTGTCGCGACGAGCGGCCGGAGAAGGTCACGTAGTTCTTCATGGCCTTGATGTAGGGTTCCATGGGCAACTCCACTGGACGGCCCCGGCCCCGCCCGACTGATGGATCGCTGCGTCGGGGCCCGGGCCCTTCCGCAGGCACCATCCAAGGACTGGCACCCGTTTGGGATTGTGGCGGGTCCTTTCCGGGAGAGGCAAGGAGGCCGGTTCTGCCGGCGGGGCACGCGCGGCGGCGGTGTCCGTGCCTGCGCAGCCGTCCCTGCGTCAAACGCGCACGGATCCCTCGCTTAGACCATTGTCGGAGTGAATCACGAGCCTGTCGGCGGACCGGGCAAGGGACATTCCGCCGGTGGTCCTTCCGTCGGCACCGCGCCCGATCTCGCTCCGTCAACCGATTGAATCCCGTGCGATGCAAGGATTCGCGGCGACGCCGGAGTCGCCGTAGTATGGTTTCAGCACAGGCGAGAGAGCCTGTGCCGGGGACCGCATCGGGGGATGCGGAAGGGTCAATCCAGCCGAGGAGTCAGGATCATGAAAGCTCTCGCAAACCGCTTCGTTAAGGACGAGTCCGGCGCCACCGCCATCGAGTACGGCCTGATCGCCGCCCTCATCGCTGTCGTCATCATCACCGGCGCAGAACTGCTCGGCGCCGGCCTGAGCGACAAGTTCGCCGCGATCGCCGCCAAGATCGGCACGACCGTCGACTAAGCCGCAGGACGTGCGGGAATTTCTTGCACGCGGAAGCGAGGGACATGGTTCCCTCGCTTTCCTTTTGGGGGAACCATTGGTTCATCGGTCGTGAACTCATGATGGGTCCAGAATGACGCTCTCAGCATCCGCAGCACTCGCCGCCAGCATCTGCTTCTGCGCCACGGTCGCCTGGGCCGCGGTCACCGACCTCGTGACGCTGAGGATCCGGAACGACCTCGTCCTCTTCCTCGCGGCGGTCTACTTCTCCCTCGCCCCGATCGCCGGGATCGGCTGGGGCGAGATCGCCTCCAGCGCGGCCGTCGCCTCCCTCGTGCTCGTCGTCATGTTCGTCCTCTTCGGACTCGGCTGGATCGGAGGAGGGGACGCCAAGCTGGCAGCCGTCGCGGCGCTGTGGCTCGGAGGCGGCCAGGCGCTCGAGTTCGTTTTCGGCACGGCGCTCGCGGGCGGCGCCCTCGCGCTCCTGCTCCTCCAGTTCCGCAACATCCCGCTGCCCGGCTTCGCCCTCCGCTTCCCGTGGGCCCTGCGCCTGCACGCCGCGGGGTCCGGAGTCCCCTACGGCGTCGCCATCGCGGCCGGCGCGCTCCTCGTCTTCCCCGACACGGCATGGATTCGCATTTTGACCTGAAGCCTTTCGGGGGCATCATGTAAGTGCCGCCCTGTAGCGGGGCGGGAACAGGGCTTTCCACCATGCTGCGTGCTCTCATCATCATCTTCGCACTGGGCGCCGGAGGACTCGCCGCCTGGATAGCGCTGTCCTCCAGGCAGGGAGCGCCGTCCGCCTCCGCGGGCGCCCCCGCGGCCCCGCCGCTCGCCGTCACCGAGGTTCTCGTCGCCGCCGCGGACGTCCCGCAGGGCAAGACGCTGTCGGACGACAACATCAGGTGGCAGTCCTGGCCCAAGGACTCCGTGAACCCGGGGTTCATCACCAGGACGGCGAAGCCGGACGCCGTGGCCTCCTTCACGGGAGCCATCGCCCGCAGCCACTTCGTGGCCGGCGAGCCGATACAGGCGGACAAGGTCGTCCAGGGGTCGTCCAGCTTCCTGGCCTCCATACTCACGCCGGGAATGCGCGCCGTCGCCATCAGGATCTCGGTCGAGAGCACGGCCGGCGGCTTCATCCTCCCCAACGACCGGGTCGACGTGATCCACACGGTGGCCCGCCCGAAGGACGGACAGACCGACAACCTCAGCCACACGATCCTGACCAACATCCGGGTGCTCGCGGTGGGCCAGAAGGCGGAGCAGAAGGTCGGCGAGGACGATGGCGAGAAGGGGGAGACCACGGCCATGGGCAAGACGGCGACGCTCGAGCTGAACCCGGCACAGGCCGAGGTGATAGCCGCAGGGCAGGCGACGGGCATCCTGTCGCTGTCGCTGAGGTCCGTCGCCGACAGCGCGGAGCGGTCCGGCGTGCTGCGCCCCGGCGACGGTCGGGTGCGCATCATGCGAGCCGGCCAGAGCCAGATCGTGAGGTTCTGACATGAGCGACGGGCGCAACACCTCCTCGACACGCGAGAACGTCAGGATTCCCCACATCACGATCAACGCCTTCTGCGACACGCCGGAGGCTGCGGAAGCGGTCGGGCTGGCCGGCAAGGACCGACTGATGTCGCGGACGCAGGTGACGGTCAGGCCGGGCGGAATGGCGGGGGCGATCGATCACTACCAGAAGGAAACCACCCCGAACCTCGTCATCATCGAGAGCACGCTCGGCGCGGACCGCTTCCTTGCCGAACTGGACCGCCTAGCCGAGGTCTGCGAGCCGGGGACGAAGCTGATGGTGATCGGGCACGCCAACGACATCGTGCTCTACCGCGAGCTCATGCGGCGCAAGGTGAGCGAGTACCTGCTCTTCCCGATCGACCCCGTATCCCTCATCGAGTCGATCTCCGGGGTCTACGGCGAGAGCGGGAAGGAGAAGCTGGGCCAGGTCCATGCCTTCATCGGCGCCAAGGGCGGCTGCGGCTCGTCGACCATCGCCCACAACGTGAGCTGGACGGCAGCCCGAGCCATCGGGTCGGAGGTGGTCCTGGCCGATCTCGACCTGCCGTTCGGCACCGTCGGCCTCGACTTCAACCAGGAGACCGTCCAGGGCATCGCCGAGGCGCTCCAGGAATCTGCGCGCCTGGACGGGGTGCTGCTCGACCGGCTGCTGACGAGGTGCGGCGACGGACTCAGCATCCTCGCCGCGCCGACATCGCTGGAGCGGCCGTACGACCTTCCGGAAGGTGCGTTCGAGACCCTCATCGAGGTGGCTCAGACCGTCGTCCCGGTCATGGTTCTGGACATGCCCCACGTCTGGACGGGGTGGTCCCGCAGGACGCTGGTCTCCGCCAACGAGATCGTAATCACCGCCGAACCCGACCTCGCGAACCTCAGGAACGCGAAGAGCCTGCTCTCCGTGCTGAGGCAGGCGCGCCCCAACGACCCTCCGCCGAGACTGGTCCTCAACAAGGTCGGCATGCCGAAGCGGGAGGAAATCAAGCCGGCAGAGTTCGCCAAGGCGATGGGCATCGATCCGATCGCGTGCATTCCCTTCGACGCCGCCCTGTTCGTGACGGCGGCGAACAAGGGCGAGATGGTCGGACAGTCCTCCCCGAGGGCTGCGGCCGCCAAGGCGTTCAAGGACATCTCGGAGGCCATCACCGGGCGCAAGCAGGCCAAGGGAGGCCGCGCCGCGCTGCCTTTCGCGGACCTTCTCGGGCGGCTCACGGGGAAGGCCGGTGGCCGTTCCCTCAATGGGTCCTGAGGGACCTGAAGTCGGGAGGCGTGCATGCTCGCATGGAATGGCAGGAGGCATCGGGCAATCCGCGAAGGTCTCGTCCGCCTGTGGGGGCAGCAGGAAGGGTTCTCGGCGATCGAGTTCGCCGTCGTCTCCCCGATCCTCGTGATCGGGTTCATGTCCATGGTGGACATCGGCTTCGCCGCGTACCAGCGGATGACGATGGACCACGTGCTGCGCTCCGGGGTGCAGAGCGCGATGGCGGATCAGGGCGTGGACAGGGTCCGCAGCACGCTCACGTCGTCGGCGACGCAGCATTTCACCGTCGGCGCGACGGCGGTCGGCGGCAAGCCGGCCGTGTCGCTGTCAGTCACCCGCTGGTGCTCATGCCCCGAGACGCCCACGACGCGGACCCTGTGCACGACCATATGCCCGAGCAGGAAGCCGACGCTGGCCTTCTACTCCTTGTCCGCCTCCGGCAGGTACTCGGGATCGTTCCTCCCCGCGATCGACCTCAACCCGAGCGTGGAGGTGCAGGTGCGATGAGGCATGGGCCGGGAACGATCCGACGCATGCGCCGGTGCGAGTCCGGGGCCGCCGCCATCGAGTTCGCCTTCATCGGCCTGATCCTCATCATGTTCACTTTCGGACTCATCGAGTTCGGCCGCGCCTACTATGTCCAGAGCAAGCTCTCCCATGCGGTCGACCTCGCGGCCCGCATCATCCTGACGAAGGCCGACACCCCCGACCAGGTACTTGCCGACGAGATCGCCAAGGCGTTCGAGGACGACCCGCCCGCGCCGACCGTCACCGTCACGGCCGGCAGCACCGGGAGCGGACCGACGCTGGTGAGCTTCAAGACCATCGACGTCCGCGTGACGTTCAGGCCGCTCGTTCCCGAGCTGCTGTTCTCGGGCGTGGAGATGAGGATCACGCGAAGGGTGCCCCTCGTGCCGTGAACGCCCCCCTACTTCGGCGCGCCGCGGGATTCGTCCTTGGGCACGACGGCGGTCTCGCATGGGCCGAAGCAGGAGTACGCCTTCTCCCTGTCGCCGCTGTAGACGGTGACCCTCCGGTTCCCGTTCGGTGAGACGCTGACCACGAGATTCGCGATCTCCTTCCCGCCCGCGCCGAGGACGATCATGTTGGTCGTGCCGATGGCCTTGGCCGTGAGGACCATCGTCCTCTGGTCGCTGAGCGTGCCGTCCACGATCGCCGGATTGCCGATGATGATGTCCTTGGCCGGCTCGGGGAAGGACACGATCTTCGCGAAGTCGAGCGTCAGCGCAAGCGGGGCATGGCCGCTCGCCCCGTCCGCCGCGGCCTCCTCCCCGCCCCGCCCGGCAGGCGGCCGGACGGCGGTGCCGTCGGCCCGCGCGGCCCCGCAGAGGACGGCGCAGGAGAGCAGCAGGATTGCGGCGGCCTTCGTGCGTGGGTTGCTCATTCGAAGCTCCTTGTGCGCGTCCATTCTCCCGCCTGAGTCCCTGCGGCGCAATGCGTCCGATTGGGGCTTTCGGCCGATCCGCGCCGAGGCAATCCTTAGAAGGTCATCCATGAATCCATCGCATCGCAGGCACGAGACCTGCGGACGGGGATTTTCCGAAGGGAGAGCGGCGATGTTCGGCAGACGTGGACTGAACGACGGCGGGCAGGAGCAGGCACGGCCCGCCCCTGCCCCTGCGCCTTCCCCGGTGCCGGCAGCCGCCTCCAGCCAACCCAAGCCCGCCGAGCGCGCGCCGCAGCCCGCGCCGCCGTCCCCGCCGCAACGCAAGTCGGACCAGTACTACGACCTCAAGACCCAGGTCTTTGCCGCCCTGATCGAGACCATCGACGTGGGCCAGCTCGGGAAGATGGAGACGGACCAGGCCCGCACGGCCATCAAGGACATCGTCACCGACATCGTGACCGCCAAGAAGGTCGTCATGTCCGTGTCCGAGCAGGACGACCTCCTCGAGGACATCTGCAACGACGTGCTGGGATACGGCCCGCTGGAGCCGCTGCTCGCCCGCGACGACATCGCGGACGTGATGGTGAACGGCGCCGACACCGTCTACATCGAGGTCAAGGGCAAGGTCCAGCGGACCGACATCCAGTTCAGGGACAACCAGCAGCTCCTCCACATCTGCCAGCGCATCGTCAGCCAGGTCGGCCGACGCGTGGACGAGTCCAGCCCGATCTGCGACGCGCGCCTCGCCGACGGGTCGCGCGTCAACGTGATCGTCCCGCCGCTGGCGATCGACGGCCCGAGCCTGACCATCCGAAAGTTCAAGAAGGACAAGCTCAAGCTCGACGACCTCGTGAAGTTCGGGTCGATCACGAAGGAAGGGGCGGACGTCCTCCAGATCATCGGCAAGGTCCGCTGCAACGTGATCGTGTCCGGCGGCACCGGGTCGGGCAAGACCACGCTGCTGAACTGCCTCACCGGGTTCATCGAGCATGACGAGCGCGTCATCACCTGCGAGGACGCGGCGGAGCTTCAGTTGCAGCAGCCCCACGTGGTGCGTCTCGAGACCCGCCCGCCGAACATCGAGGGCGAGGGCATGATCACCATGCGCGACCTCGTCAAGAACTGCCTCCGCATGCGTCCGGAGAGGATCATCGTCGGCGAGGTGCGCGGCCCCGAGGCCTTCGACCTGCTCCAGGCGATGAACACGGGCCACGACGGGTCCATGGGCACCCTGCACGCCAACTCCCCGCGTGAGGCCCTGTCGCGCATGGAGTCCATGATCACCATGGGCGGCTTCACCCTGCCCTCCAAGACGATCCGCGAGATGATCTGCTCGTCGGTCGACGTGATCGTCCAGGCGGCCCGCCTGCGCGACGGCTCCCGTCGCATCACGCACATCACCGAGGTGCTCGGGCTCGAGGGCGACGTGATCATCACGCAGGACCTGTTCCTCTACGACATGGTCGGCGAGGACGAGAAGGGGAACATCATCGGCAAGCACCGCTCGACCGGGATCGGGCGTCCCCGCTTCTGGGACCGTGCCCGCTACTACGGCGAGGAGAAGCGCCTCGCCGCCGCCCTTGATGCCGCTGCGGCAGGATGATCCGCCTCACGAGGGAGTTGAGCCATGCTGTCCCAGAACGCCGCCGTCGCCCTGCTGGCAGCCCTTAGCGCCGTCGGCCTGATCCTGGGGCTGTTCCATCCGAGGCTTTCCAGGAAGTCCGAGTCCAAGAGGCGCCTCGCGGCCATTGCCGCCATGGGGACGATCACGGCCGGCGCGGCCAGCGCACCGGTCGAGGAGGGAGGCCGGAAGAGGTCCATCGAGGCGGCCCTGAAGGAGATCGAGGACAAGCAGAAGGCCAAGAAGGGCGTGAAGCCGAACCTCGCCACGCGCCTCCGGCAGGCAGGCCTGACCCGCTGGACGAAGACCACCTACTGGCTCTCCTGCGTCGGGGCGGGCGTGTTCTCGCTGCTCCTCTCCCTCGCGGTACTAGGCACCGGACCCGTCACGTCGGTGGGCTTCGGCATCGCCGGGGGACTCTTCCTCCCGCACCTCTACGTGAACTTCAAGCGGAGCCGCCGCTTCAAGAAGTTCGCCGACGAGTTCCCCAACGCCGTCGACGTCATCGTTCGCGGCGTGAAGTCCGGCCTGCCCCTCGTGGACTGCCTGCGCATCATCTCGCTGGAGGCGCAGGAACCCGTCCGGGGCGAGTTCAGGGCCATCATCGAGGACCAGACGATGGGACTCCCCCTGGACCAGTCGGTGCAGCGGCTATGGGAGCGCGTGCCCCTCACCGAGACGAACTTCTTCGCCATCGTCATCGCCCTCCAGAGCAGGACGGGCGGCAGCCTCTCGGAGGCGCTGGGCAACCTGTCGAAGGTCCTGCGCGAACGGAAGAAGATGAGGGCGAAGATCAGGGCGGTGAGTGCCGAGGCCAAGGCGTCCGCAGGCATCATCGGCTCGCTGCCCGTGGTCGTCGCCGGCCTGATCAGCCTGACGTCGCCCGCCTACATCGCGCTGCTCTTCACCACATCCACCGGGCACCTCGTGCTGGCCGTGTGCGGGTTCTGGATGTTCATCGGCATCATGATCATGCGCAAGATGATCAACTTCGACTTCTGACGGGGAAAGCACATGGACCTCATCGGCGCGAATTCCGACCTCATCCTTGCCGTATCCTCCGCCCTGGCCGTGATCGGATCGATCCTTGCCGTGTCCTGGCCCTACCTCGGGCAGGACCATCTCGCGGCGAGGATGGCGCAGGTGGCGACCGAACGCGAACGCATCCGGGTGCGCGAGAGGGCCAGGCTCGCGCCGCAGGCCCAAGGGCTGCCGCTCAGGGCCCCGCCCAAGAAGCTGTTCAAGAGGATCGTGGACAGCCTCAAGCTCGCGGAGCAGGCCGAGGACGGCGAACTGGCAAAGAACCTGAGGATGGCGGGCTACAGGGGACAGAGTCCGGTCGTCACCTTTCTCGCCATCCGGGCCATCATGCCGATCGTCCTAGTCCTGTTCGCAGCCCTCGAGGTCTTCCTCGTCCTCAAGCTCCAGCGCCCGCTCTCCGTCAAGCTGGGGATCTGCGTCGCGGCCGCGTGGTTCGGCTACGCCGCGCCGCGCCTCTACGTGAAGAACAAGATCACCAAGCGCCAGGACGCGATCCGGCGCTCGTGGCCGGACGCCCTCGACCTCCTGCTGATCTGCGTGGAATGCGGCATGAGCATCGAGAGCGCGATGCGCAAGGTCTCCGAGGAGATCGGGAACCAGTGCCCCGAGCTTGCCGAGGAGATGAGCCTGACGACGGCCGAGCTGTCCTACCTCCAGGATCGCCGGAAGGCCTACGAGAACCTGGCGGACCGCACCGGACTCGAGGGCGTGAAGGCGGTGGTGACGAGCCTGATCCAGTCGGAGAAGTACGGCACGCCGCTCGCCCAGTCGCTGCGCGTCCTCGGACAGGAGAACCGTGACATGCGCATGGCCGAGGCGGAGAAGAAGGCGGCGGCCCTCCCGCCGAAGCTGACGGTGCCGATGATCCTGTTCTTCCTTCCCGTGCTGTTCGCCGTCATCATCACGCCCGCCGCCATCAAGATCGCCGCGACGCCCTGACCATCGCGGCCACCTCCGGCAACAGCGGGAGCATCAAGGCCTGCGGATCACTCGACGACCTTGACCGCCCTGTTCGCGAGCGGGACCTTCGTGCCCGCCTCGTCGCAGGCCGCTCCCATGGAGATCGTGGAGTTGCCCGTGAACGTCACCGTGTCGGCGATGACCTCGAGGCAACTGCTCTTGTATGTCGAGTTGCCGATGAACTCGACCTGGGATCCCGGCATGTAGATCGCCCCCTGCATCGCCGACACCGAGGTTCCGGTGATCTGGTGGACCTCGGAGCAGGTGCTCGGTACCGACTGGTTGCAGCGTGAGCCGAAGAAGAGCACGCCCACGTAGGGCTTGAGTTCGGGATACGTGGTCTTGGGAGTCGGCGCCTTCAGGCTGACGGTCGGGTTGCCCGTCATGTCCAGCGTCGCGTCGTTCGCGAAGTAGAACATGACGTCCGTCCCGGAGATATTGCCGCCGTTCAAGCGGAAGTCGCCGCCGTCGATGACGTAGATGCCGGGCTTGAAGTGGACGTCGCCCTTGAGGCTCAAGCCCCCGCAGAACCGCTTGATGCGGCTGCTGCCGGGATCGACGGTGCCCTCGACGTGGTTGCCGTTCGAGCAGGGCGTGAGGGCGTAGTTCGGCGGCGGGAGGTCGGCGTAGGGATCGGGAGTGACGGGTGCCTGCTGCTGAACCGCCTCGCAGGCCTCCAGCTCGAGGAAGCCGGGGCTCGGCTGCGAGATGGTCGACCCGCCGACGGTGTAGATGCAGTCGGCGGTCAGGAAGGCCGCGCTGTTCGGCATGGAGTAGGCGTCGGGCTGGATCGAGTTCGACGCGACGCTGCAATCGGTCAGCGTGACGGTGGTGCTGCCGGTGACGTTGACGGCGCGCGGGGCGGTCCCGGACAGCGCGAGGACGCAGGCGGGCGCCCCACCCAGTATCTTGGCCACGGCACGGGCCGGAATCCTGATGGGTTCGTCCGTGAAGATGGAGGAGAGCAGGCGCTGCCGGAATTCGTAGAGGATGATCTCGACCGCTTGGTCCTCCCCGACCATCCCTCCGCTCAGGGGCGGGTTGTTGACCGTCATGTTGACGATCTTCGTCCCGTCCTTCGAGGCGGTGAAGCCCGACCCGGTGGCGGTGCGCAGGGCCGCCGTCTGCAAGCCGGCCTTGGTGTCGCCCACGCGCTTGCGCACGCCGGCGGCGTGGGCGGCGATGTCGGCAGCGTGCTGCAACTTGCGCTGGGTGAGGTACCAGTACCCGGTCTCCGCGCCCAGGCCCATGGCGCCGATCAGGACCGGCGAGGCGATGGCCATGGCGACCGCGGCCGAGCCCCTCTCGTTCCGCCGGAGGCCCCGGAGGAAGGAGATGGCTCGGTCTCTGGCGGTCCTGGTGTGCCGGGACATTCGTTCCTGCCCCTCCATCTGTACGGAAACCCGTTCGGAATTGCCTGTTGCGTAAGTGACAATGAATCCTTTTTACCAGATCATGTGGCCCAAATCCAATCGGCGCAAAGGATTCGCCGGAGCACGATGCCGCGGGCGGGTTCCCTCGGCCCGCCTGGACGGCAGGCGCGGCTCACCGCGTCCGCGACGCCGCCCTGTCCTCGCCGATTGCCCGCGCGAGCGGGAAGGGCACGAACCTGACGGTGCAGGACGCGGCATCGCGGAACAGCCATCCGGCGGCCTGGTCCCTCAGGCGGGTCAGCCTGGCAAAGAACTCCGGGGTCGCGACGTCGTTGCGGTCGTCGAACGGCGGGGGCGCGCTCGCGTCGCCCGCGTCCACCCAGGCCAGGACGAGGTCCTCGTAGCCCTCCGGCCAACTGCTCGCGTCGTGGCTCTCGCTCACGTCCTGGAGGGCGTCCCTCAGTGCGAGACGCGGGTTCCTCTCCCTCAGGGCGAGGTATTCATCCGCCCACTCCTCCCACCGCCTCGCGAGGTCAGACGGCAAGGGCCGGCCCCATAGCTGCCGAACCTCTTCTCCCGGCCGCCAGAAGCAGGCCGGGTTGAAGGCGCTCTCGGGACACGGCTCAAAGGCGTGGCGGACCCTCAGACCCGTCCCGGCGAAGTAGGCGAAGGTGTCCGCGGCCAGGGCATCGAACCTGGCGCGGGCCTCCTCCTCTCCAGAGGTCAGGCCGAAGACCTCGTCGGCCCATTCCCTCTGGAGGTCGTCGATGGCCATGCGGATCACCCTCCCCTGACGCGGACCGACCGCCCGTTCTCCTCTACGGCCCGGTCATACCATTTCGGGATGTAGTAGTCATACCGGGAATGCTCTTCCGCGAACTGCGGCCTGCGCCTCACCCAGTCCTTCAAGGCCTCCCAAGCCGGGGAAGCCGTGAACTCCCGCCCGTGTCTGTGCCCTGCCTTGACGACCTCGATCCCGAATGTCCCGGCAAGGGCATCCACGTCGTCCTCGTCGAATCCGGGAAGCGGGATGCGCGGCTCGTCCGACCCGTACTTGCACACCCACCATTGGACCTCGCCCGCCGTGCCGCCGAGGTCGCGGATTTCGGCCACGTCGCCCAGCGCGACCCCATGATGTCCCGTCGAGAGATGCGGGCCGTCCAGGGACAGAACCCCCTTGAACTCGATGCCCCCGATCATAACGGAATGGAACAGGCTCTTGTCGACGATCAGCCCGTCCTCGGGGTCGAGGATGTCGGCCAGGTCCAGCCCGATCAGCTCGAGCAACTCTCGGGCGGAACGGTTCCTGAGCCTCTCGGGCAGGAGACCCGTCGACGACATGTCGTCGAACCTCCCAACGACCCGGACCTCCACGGGTTCCCCCTCCCTCTCGGGGCACCGGGAGTACCAGCGGTCAAGGATTTCCTCCAATGCGATGCATCCTCGTCCCTCGGCGATCACGGGCAACAGGCGCGTATAGATCGCCTTCGTGATGCGGAAGTGAAAGAATTCGCCGTGATGGAACCCGAGTTCGAGCGCCAGCTTCTGGGCCACCGTATCCCCGATCGGTCCCGCGGGAACGAAACGGAGCTTGGATGAATGATGGCGCCCCCTCAGCACGTTCCAGTTGCCACCGAATTCCTGCTCGAGTTCCCTGAAGAAATCGGCGGGCCTTAAGCCGACCGCCGACTCGAAGAGCACGCTGTCGCGCTGCGAGAACAGCATGCAGGCCGCCATCTGCTCCGGCGTTTTCGGCAGGCAGCTTTCCGGGGCATGGGAAAGAAGGGCGACATCCAGGGGAAGCAGTCCGCTCCCCTCGGCCACCTCGAACCTCCCGACAGCCCGCAGCGCCCGCTCGGCTGACGCGCGGTCCGGGGGCACGAGTCCCGGCCACACCCGTGAAGGGGCATCCATGACGATGGTGAGGTAGCGGTCCAGCGGGTCGTCCGACCCGATCATGATCTCACGTGCGTTGCTCCGGTTGCGGCTCCCGCGCGTGTCCGCCTCACGCGTCCTGGCGACGGACTGGATTTCCGATCCCAGCATGGGAAGCTCCCTCACGAGGTTCCTGAAAGCAGCGTCCTCGGGGATGTCGTACGCGATCTCGTAGGCGCAGGGCGTGAAGGCGGGCACCGTCCTCAGGAGGGACAGGGCATCGCCGTCCAGCCTGGAAAGGGTCGCGAGGACCAACGGATGCGGGGTCACCTCCACGGCGCTCTCCCCGGCGAGGAGCCCTGCCTTCTGGAGCATCGACCCGAAGACCTCGTTGTGCAGGCCGCGACCATCCGTGCGCAGGATCGAGTCGTGGTCACGGCCGAACACGACCTCTGATCCGTCGGCTGCGACAGCGAGCACGAATTGGTCACGGACAGCTTGAACGAATTGGCCACGGAAGGCATCCCTCCCGAGCTGGATCAGGAAGCCCTCGCATTGTCCGACCCCAGCGGGTTCTACGAAGACCATGTGCCGGCTGAGGTGCCGGGCCATGCGGTCGAGTGCGGCGGCCCAGGTCCAGACCGGTGCCGCCAGGCGCCCCTTGCGGGACGTCGGCCCTACCCCGTCCACCGTCGCCGCCGCGACCTCGGGAGAAATCCCGAGCACACTAGCGAGGCGTTCAACGTAGGCGGAGCGACGCAAGGCCGCTTCCTCCACGCTGACCTCGTGGTCATAGGGCGACGGCACGGACTTCCCAGCCTGGGCGAGGAGGTCGTTCCAGTTCCGGTAGCCGAACATCGCCGCCGTCGCCTCGCGGACGCGGGAGTACGGCAGGTCATGGCCGAGATCGGCAAGGGCGTTCTTGATCGACTTGGAGATGCGCTTCGCGCGCTCGTCGGAAACGAATTGGATTCGCATGGTCCCACTCCTGCTCGGAAGGCCCCACGCGTTCCAGGATAAGGGATCGGGTATCGAGACGTCGTTGTCTGTCTTCGATGCGGATGGCGTCGCGCCGAGCTCGTGGGGGCCGGTTCACCGCTTGAACCGGGACCGACAATGCAGGGCCCTTCGTCGTTTGGCAAGCCCCGAGTCCATGCCCGGGGCCTGCCTTGGCGGACTATCCCCAGCCGGACATGACGAGGAATTCCGGCTCCGGCAGGATTCCCTGCGCAAGCCTTGCCATTGCCTCGTCCGAGTAGCGGGTACCTTCGGGATCCCTGCCCTCGGCAAGAAGGGAGGCGCAGATCTCCCTGCGGACGGCATCGGGGATAATCGCGTAGACCTTCGCCGTCTTCCCCTCGATCTCCGGCGTTACGATGATGCCCCTCTTCGTGGCGGTCACCTCGACCCCGAGGTAGGTGATCTGGCCGTAGCCGCCGCCGTCGTACTGGGTAGCGCCCCAGCGGCCCCGGTCGAATCCTTCCTGCGCCTCCTCGGACAGGTCGTTGAAAACGTGGGAGACGTCGATTCCGTATGCGTGTTCGCTGTAGTGGCCCATGCGCTCCTCCGTTGGCCGGAGACTCCAGGGTCGTTCCCCGGCGGCCTCGCGGCAACGCCGGCTGGCGCCCGCGCACGGAGAGGGGTTAGGATTCAACCTGGCATAAATCGCGTGCATTAAAGGATTCGTCTGGTAAGGATTGGCGGCTATTATCCGCATCGGCGAATTCGGTTGGAGCTTGGTTGGATGGGAACCCAGATCGAGATGGGAACGACGGCGCAGCCCGGTGCGGCTCCCGGACCCGCATTGATGAACGTCGAGGAGCTTCTGGCCACCCGACTGCTGATCCAGGGCAATTCCGGCTGCGGCAAGTCCTACCTCATCCGCCGCCTCCTCGAGCAGAGCGCGCCCCACGTGCAGCAGGTCATCATAGACCCCGAGGGGGACTTCGTGACCCTGTCCGAGAAATTCGGCCACGTCGTCGTGGACGCAAGCGAGCGGTCCCTCGCGGATCTCACGCAGATCGCCGACCGCGTCCGCCAGACCCGTGTCTCGGCAGTTCTCAACATGGAGAAACTGGACGCAGAGGAGCAGATGAAGGCTGCGGCGGCCTTCCTCAACGGACTGTTCGACGCCGACCGCGAGTACTGGTACCCAATCCTGGTGGTAGTGGACGAGGCCCAGCTCTTCGCGCCCTCCGGAGGCGTCGAGGTGTCGGAGGAGGCGAGGAAGGCCTCACTGACCGCCATGACCAACCTCATGTGCCGCGGCCGAAAGCGCGGACTGGCCGGGGTCATCGCCACCCAGCGCCTCGCCAAGCTCGCCAAGAACGTCGCGGCGGAGGCGTCGAACTTCCTGATGGGACGCACCTTCCTCGACATCGACATGGCCCGCGCCGCCGACCTGCTCGGCCTGAACAGGCAGCAGGCCGAGATGTTCCGTGACCTCGAGCGGGGTAGCTTCGTGGCCTTGGGTCCGGCCCTGTGCAAACGCCCGGTCCCTATCAAGGTCGGTCCTGTCTTCACCAGAGTCCGCGGCAGCACGCCTACCCTGACCCCGCCCCCGGTGGCCTCCTCCGATGAGGAGCGCGAGGCGATCCTGGCCCCGGCTCCGGTCGCGATGCGGGCCCCCCGCGAGCGCAGGCCCATGGCGCCGCCGCCGCCCACCATGAACGAACTCCTGACCACGATGGTCAACAGCCGTCCGGCTGCGGAGCAGGCACCGGGTGTTCCGGAGATGGACCCGTCCGAGCGCGAGGCGAAGATCGAGGAGGTCTTTGCGGAGATGATGGCCGACCCGGATGCCTCGTACCGCTCCGATGCGGAGCTGTACCAGGACTTCAGCTACAGGTGCCGCTTCAAGCGGATCGGCGGGGAGACCATGAGCCTGCCTGCCTTCAAGCAGAGGCTGATCGTTGCCCGCGCAGGCGTGAATGCGTCGACCGGGGCCGGCAACGAGGACTGGGAGAAGGCCAAGGAGGTCACCGCCTCCCTGCCGGAGGATATCCGGGGCGTCTATCTCCTGCTGGCCAAGGCGGCGATGGAGAAGAAGGCCTGCCCGTCGAACCTCACGATCGCCCGCGTCTGCGGCAGCCATTCCCCGGGCCGCGCAAAGCGCCTGCTTGAGTACATGGAAAAGAACGGGTTCATCGTGACCAAGGCGGGCATCAGGAACCTGAGGATCGTCGCCCTTCCCGATCTCGGCTGGGAGACGGCGCAAGGCGATCCCAACGCCCCCGATACGGGGTTCGGACTGGGGGTGGACCTGGCGGCGACCGGCTGAGTGAAAGCACGCCGACGGCTTTGCAGCCCCCTAAAACGAGTGGGGCCGCGCCCGGCCTTTTGACCGTGTCCGCGACCCCTTGGCCCGTATTTGCCCCTACGGATGGCTCGCTATACCTACCTCGGAAGCGGTAGGCAATAAGTACAATTACATACTGCCGAGATGGACGGTGCCACAATATCGCACCCCGCCGCCCGTCCCGGGCATGGCGTCAACAGATTCCGCTCACTATATGAGGGTTCCCGGTACCCAATCTTTGCCCCTACGGGTCCGGTTCCTTGAGCGCCCTCCTTCCCTGGACGGGCGCTTTTCTTTTGTGCGGAGATGACACCTGCCCCGCCGACGAGCACGATCGGGGGAAGCAGGGAGACCTCGATGCTGGATGCCAGGGGTGCACGCGCCATCGCCGACGACTGGCTGAGGGAAAGGCTGCTGGACAGCCGTCAGCACCCCGACCCCGCTGTCCAGGCGGCGGCCGAGGAATGGCTCGGGTACCGTCCCAAGGACTACGGCCTCCGCTTCGTCGATGACCGGATCAGTGAGCACGTGGACGCGTTCGTGTTCCCGTACGAACTGTTCGATACAGGCACCGGAAAGGCGGTGGCGTCGGGCGGAAACTGGCCGCTGATCGTCTACCGGAATGGTACGACGGACATCCTCTCCTTCGCCTGCCCCAACGCGGCTGCGGCCCAGTACGGCTACGGCGCCATGGAGTACCTCTACACCGCTACCCTGCTGAGCTGCCGCGGGGACATGGTGGTGCGTGCCGCCAAGGCCCTCCTGGACCACGCCCGGGTCGACATGCGCGAGTCCCTGCGGATGGCCCGGGAGGTCGCAGCGGGGAAGCCCCACTCCGTCGAGATGCCCACCGCGGAGAAGCTCGTCGCCTTCCACGGGGACCTCGCGGACGCGTGCGTGATCGCGCGCGCCGAGATCAGGCCCCTGCTCGCGCCCAAGCCAGCCCTAGGATACCCGTTCGCGAAGCCAGCCGTGGTTGCCTGCCCTGAAGGGAAGGACCCGTTCCAAGCCATCAAGGACTTAATCCATCATCGTGCTCGAACGCACGCCCGCCATGGGGCAGACGATCTATGGTGAATCCATGCCGGGACGGTTCCGGCATGCCGACGGGAGGTCATCATGTCCGGCAACGCCAAGCAACCGGGAGGCAGTAAGCCCTGCCCGCGCATCTGCCTGTCGCTTGTCTTCGCGGGCATCGTCGCCGCGACCCAGGTAGTCGCCGTCGCCGCCCAGGCCTTCCTGCGCTGACGCCCGGCCGGGCCAGCCAATGCCTCTCTTGCGTCCCTGTCGGCTATCGTGTGATGTAACGGACACCTGCTGCACGAAGGGGACAGCCATGACAGACGAACCGGGCCTCTCGCTCGACAAGATCACGGACACCCCTTGGGGCGATGCCTTCAGGCGCGAGTTCGAGCTCGTTGTCGCTGCGAACGTCTTCAACTCGATGCAGACTGGAGAGACCCTGTACAACTCCGTCCTCGACGCGCGCCTCGCCTACCATTGCGCCCCGCTCGACGGCGGACTCAAGGAGGAGTTCCTTGGCGTCGTCGCGGTCGGCCAGCCCAAGGACGGAACGTGGGGGCACGTCCGGGCGAAGATTGCCGAAACGCTCGCGGACAGGCCGCGCGGCGCCTGGGCCGTCTTCGAGATGGACGGGAAGTACGACGCGTACATGGCCGACGGCCATGGCGGCTACGGCACTGAGTCCGGCCACAAGTTCACCTACACGGGCCCGGACGCCCCCAGCCTCTCCTTCGGGAATCTCTACGGGGCAGTGCTGAGCTGGGCCGAGTACAAGACCAGGAACAGGATCAAGGACGAAATCCTCGCCGAGTCGTTCAAGGCCATGGACCTCCAGCCCGGACACGCGGTCAAGGACGCGTACATGGGCGGGAAGCAATGGTCCAAGATCGAGTTCGTCAAGGTGCTGAAGGGCCACTACGTCGGCCCCTCCGATGCCGTCCAGGTGCGTTGCACCCGGCGCGGCGTGAAGCCCAAGGACTTCGTGATGGAGCCGCATGCCTTCATCAGGGTCTTCAATGTCCCCCTCGCCCTGCCGGAGAAGTACGCCGATCCCGACAACGAGTCCCGGCTGACCACGCTGCCCGAGCAGCGGCAGATCGCTGCCGACGAGGCATTCAAGGACGAGGTGGCCACCAACCCGCCCGCGAACCTCTCGCACTACGGCAGCGCCGCCCCGTTCCGCGCGAAGGGCGACGTCTACACCCGCAGCCTCTACGCGGGAACGGGCGACGACTTCGCCAAGGTCGGCGAGTTCACCGTCACCTTCGAGCCGGGTTCGTACGTCATTGCCGACCGCGAGATGTCGCTCGAAGGCACGTCCGCCCCGACCATGCGCTGACGTCCTCCCCGGAGGTCATTCGGAGATCGCGGCCGCCTTCAGGACGGCCGCGATCTCTTTGCATGACAGGCCGCACCCATTCCCGCCCAACAGTGACCCCTCGCCTGACCTAAGGACGGCGGACAGCGCCTCGAGGAAGTCCTCGAGTGTCGCGTTCTCCCACCCGTCCCCATTGCAGGCGAGGTCGCCCCGCATCAGGTCCACGAGGTCGGCCGGATCGCGGACCGTCTGTGGCTCGACTTCCGTGTAGTGCCCATCGTTCATGCGGCCCTGCGGAGCACCACGTCGTTGCGTGCCGCCCACTCGGAGACGTCGCCCCGCTTCAGGGCCGTGGCCATGAGGTCGGGGAAGAGGTCCGGCGTGCAGGCGAAGACCGGGATGCCCATGGCGGCGAGCAACTGGGCGTGGTTGTCGTCCGAGGCGGGCTTGCCGTCGTCGCTCAGGGCCAGCAGCACGATCACGTTCACGCCCCTGGCCACGAGCTCGGCGGCCTGGGCCAGCATCGCCCCCGATGGGCCTCCCTCGTAAAGGTCGCTGATGAGGACGAGGTGAGTCCTGGAAGGGTCAGTGATCCGGTCCGCGCAGTACTTGAGGGCTCCGCCGATGTTCGTGCCGCCGCCGAGCTGGATGCCGAACAGCACCTCGATGGGATCGGAGAGCTGTTCCGTCAGGTCGAGGATCGAGGTGTCGAAGCAAACGAGCCTTGTCCTGATGGAGCGGATCGATGCCATGACGGCCGCGAAGATCGACGAGTAGACGACGGACGGCCCCATCGACCCCGACTGGTCGACGAGCAGGATCATCTCGTCGATCTCCGCCTGCCGCGAGTTGCGCGCGAAGCCGACGAGCGTCTCCGGGATGACGGTCCTGAGCTCGGGCTGCCAGTGACGGAGGTTTGCCGTGACCGTGCGGTTCCAGTCGATGTCGCGGAAGGCCGGGCGGTGCGTCCGCTTCGAACGGTCGACGGATCCCCTGATGGCCTGGACCATGCGGTCCTCGAGGCGGGCCATCAGTTCCTCGACCACCTTGCCGACGACGATGCGCGCCGTGTCCTTCGCCTTCTCCGGCATCGCGCCGCGGAGCGACATGATGTCGGCCACGAGGTGCACGTCCGCCTCAAGTGCCGCGAGGAACTCCGGCTCGAGAAGCATCTGCTTCAGGCCGAGACGGTCGAAGGCGTCCCTCTGAATCACCTGCACGACGGAGGTCGGGAAGAACTCGCGGATGTCGCCGAGCCAGCGGGACACCTTGGGAGCGGAGCCGCCGAGTCCTCCCTTCTTCTTCCCGCCGTTCTGGCCCGCGCCTCCGTAGATGGCCTCCAGCGCGGCGTCGATGCGCGCGTCCTTGCCGTCCAGCCCGGCACCCTGCGCTCCCTCCCCGCTCTCGGGGCCGAGGGCGAGTCGCCAGCGGCGCATGCGTTCATCTTCAACGGCAGTGACCGTCATGCAGTCCTCCCTTCGGCTCCGATGCCGAGGATCGTCATGAGCAGGGGCACCGCCTCGGCGAACGCCGGGGAGGCCTCCTGCGAACCGTTGCTTTCCCTGGGGCGGCACCCGCGGGCGACGGACTCGCGGATGGCACGGCGCTGGTGGCCGTCGAAGGAGGACAGGCTGCGGCGGAGCATGGGCAGCAGCGCCATGAAGTCCCCCTCTGCCAGTCCGGTCATCCATGCGTCGACGACGGACAGCAGCGACATGTCCACGATCAGGATGTCGGCTCCGTCCGCGAGGAAGCCCTCGAGCCAGGCGCCGCCCTCCGCAGGGGGCACGCTCGGGGAGAGCGCGATGGACAGCCGCCGCGCGGTGACGTCGGAGGCATCCGTCCCCTCGTGGAGCTGACGTGTCGCGAACCCGCGGATGCCCGGCGCGATGGCCTGGTCCCCGGCCAGTTGCCCAAGCGTCGACACCCAACCCGAAGCAACCGCCTCGTCGTCGAGCATCCCGACGGCGACGGCGTACCGGGACAGGCTCTTGCGCATGCTCTCGGCACCGTCCGCATCGAGGCTGCGGCAGGCGTAGGGCAAGTTGACGTTGATCTCGACGCAGAGGGAGACGACGAGCGTCCGCAGCGGGGTCTCGTCGAAGCGCCGCGCCGTCCCGTAGCGCAGGATGTCAGCGAGGGACGGCACGGCTCCCATCAGGGCCTCGACGGTGCCGCCGGCGGCCGCGACTGCCTGGAGACGGACGAGGGCCGCGTCGTAGGCGGACGGGAGGTCCGCATGGAGGCAGGACTGAACGAGACCTGCGAGGGCCTCCGGGGTGGCTTCAGACGCGATGGTCGCTGCCGCCTTGCCGGCAGAGGCCTCCTTCACGGTGCCTCCGTGTACGGATGCCTCTGCGAGGGCCACTGAGAGCTCGGGGGCCCAATGGAGCACCCAGTTCTCGCGGAAGGTGCCCCTGGAACGCCCACGCTCCTCGAGGCGGCCCCATTTCACGCCGAGCAGGTCGAGGCGGTGGAGGAGGGTGGACTTCGCCAGGCCAGCCTCCGTCCTGAGGTCCACCGAGGCCTGCTCCTCGATGGCCGACGGCTTGAGCCGCAGCGCGCGTTGCTGCCGTGCGAGGTCGGCCTGGAGCGGGGTCTGAGGCAATCCCTCCCCGACCTCGCCGACCTGCTCTCCGATCACGAGCCTTCTCGCGATCAGCCTCATCGGCACGTCGTTGCCGCCGCAGATGACGGACAGCATCGCGTCGTCGAGTTCCGGCAACCCCGGCACGGGAAGCTCACGGAGCGCCGCAAGGGACTCGGCAAGGCGAACGGCCTCGATCACGGATGCCGTCGAGGCGGGAATGCCCTCCTCTCGCAGCATGATCGCTGCCTTCGTCATCCAGCCGACCACGAGAGCACGCACGTCCGGCCCGCTCCGCCCGCCGGAATAGTGCTCCCACAGGTGGCGGTACCAGCCGGGCGACGCCACGCCCGCGCCGTAGCCCGATCCCGCCGCAAGCCGGGTGTCCGTCCATGGAACCCACGCGGTCGCGACCTTGATCCTGTCCGCGCCCTTCAGGATCGCCCGATCATCCTTGAGGGCGACCTTCCTCCTGAGGGCGGGAACGTGCCACGCACCGACCACGGCCGCGACCGGGCCTTCGGTCTCCGAGAGGGCTGCGGCGATGGCGAGGCGCATCTGTGCCTCGCGCATCCGCTCGCGCAGGGACAGGGAGCCTTCAGGCTCGTCCTCGCGCATGGCCGACATGGCCTTCTCGATGGCCGCGAAGTACCCGTGCTGGCCCATGGACTGCTCCACGGTGCCGTTCCACCACGTCTCGCCATCCGACTGCCCTGCGACCTCGGCCAGGGTGCCGAGCGGGTCGTATGGGAAGCCGCCTTCGTCCTCGCCGTCCTTACGCATGGCGAGGGTGATGCCGGCGGGCAGGTCGATGAGGCGCACGGGGCGGCCGCGATGGAGCGCCCAGCGGATGGCCTGCCATTCCGGCGAGTACTCGGCGAATGGGTCGAAGACGGCGAGGCCCGGGTCGTCGGGTGAGTAGCAGAGCAGCGCGACGGGCGGCACGAGGTCCGCGGAGGCGGCGGCGTGCAGGATCGCCTCACCCTCGGGCGGCCCCTCGATCAGGACCATGGCCGGGTCAAGCGCGTCCAGCTCGCGGACGAGCGCGTGCGCCGAACCGGGACCGTGGTGCCGGATGCCGAAGAGGTGGAGGCGGTCGCTCAAGCGAGCACCTCGTTCACGGCGGTGTAGATGTCGCTCCAGCCCCTGCGGCTCCGCACGACCGTGTCTAGGTACTCGCGGAGCACGACGGCGTCTTGCACGGGATCCTTGACCACCGCGCCGACGATGTTGGACGCGAGGGACTCGGCATCGATCTCGCCCGACCCGAAGTGCCCGGCCTCAGACCACGCGCCGACCATCACGGAGATGGCCTCGGCGGTGCTCAGGTTGCCCGACGGCGACTTCAGCTTCAGGCGCCCGTCGGCGGTCGCGCCGGAGCGCAGCTCGCGGAACATGGTGACGACGCGCTCGATCTCGTCCTGCGGCGATGCGATCTCGGGCAGCTTGAGGCCGACCCCGATCTCGCCCACGCGCTTGGCGACGATCTGGACCTCCTCCTCCGCCGTCGACGGAAGAGGCAGGACGACCACGTTGAAGCGGCGCTTGAGGGCCGAGGACAGGTCGTTCACGCCCTTGTCCTTGTTGTTGGCGGTCGCGATGAGGTTGAAGCCGCGCACCGCGTCGACGGAGGTCGACAGCTCCGGAATCGGAAGCGTCTTGTCGGAGAGCGGCGTCAGCAGGCTGTCCTGCACGTCCGAGGCCATGCGGGTCAGCTCCTCGAAGCGCACGATGCGCCCCTCCTGCATCGCCCGCATGAGAGGGGTCTCGACGATGGCTCCCCTCGTCGGCCCCTCCGCGAGGAGCTTGGCGTAGTTCCAGCCGTAGCGGATCGCCGGCTCGTCGGTGCCTGCCGTGCACTGCACGAGGAGCTGCGAGTCGTTGGAGATGGCGGCCGCGAGGTGCTCCGACAGCCAGCTCTTGGCGGTGCCGGGAACGCCGAGCAGGAGGAGAGAACGGTCGGTCGCCAGCGTCGCGACCGCCGTCTGGACGAGCTTCCTGCTGCCCACGTACTTCGCGGAGATCTCGCTCCCGTCCGCCAGCCTGCCGCCGAGGATGTAGGTCACCACGGCCTTCGGCGTGAGCTGCCAGTTCTCGGGACGGGGGCCGCCGTCGTGGCGGCGCAGGGCCTCGATCTCGTGGGCGTACAGCTTCTCGGACGGAAGTCTCAGGTTCGACGACATGCTCTCTCACTCCTCGTAATGGGGGACGATGCCGGAATCCCTGGCATCGCGGTCTGCGGCCTCGACGAAATCGAGGAATAGGACGATGGGGGCAGGAACCTCCCCGAAACTGCGGACGATCGCCGCCCTGAACGCGGGATGCGAGGCGGGCGGCACCAGCCCGGCCAGGGCGGCGAGATGCGCCCAGTCCTCCCGGTCCCGGTAGCCTCCGCCGCCGACGTATCCCTCGACGGACTTCGAGCCGATGATCAGGTCGGCCTGCCGCCTGGCGAGCGGACCCTTGTTGACCCCGACGAGATGGATCCAGTCGCCTCGGTCCCTGACCCTCTCATCGAGTCCCCGCAGGGACCTGACGACCCGGCGGCGCTCGCCGAGCGTGAACAGTCCGTGCGGCATGAACTCCAGCACCTTGATCCAGTCGATCGCCTGGTTGCGCTCGCAGATCTGGATGAAGGACTCGATGTCCTCGGTCGCGGCGGCGATCCCGAGCAGGTAGCCGACGACGTCGCGGTCGTTGTCGGGGAACAGGCCGAGGAACTCGCCGCGCTCCAGCCCGAGCGCGGCGGCGATCTCGGCGACCGTGACCTGCGCGTTCCTCGCGCGCTCGAGGACGTGCGGGGAGAGGGACCGCCTCAGGTGCATCGACTTGCCCCTCCAGGGGATCAGGGACTTCCCGACCTCGAAGGCGTCGGCCACCGCCCTGACCACCTCATCCCTCTCGGTCGGCGCGGGCATCGTCGCCATGAGGTGCCTCGCCTTGCGCCGGACGTGCTCGGACCTGTCGGTCGCCGCGATTTGCTCGAGGAACGGGCGGTCCTCCTCGGAGATGCGCAGGCTAAGGCAATCGAGGAGTGCCTCGCGCTGGTCGGGCTTCTCGGCCCCGATGCGCTCCTCGAGGAAGGTCCGCGCCGACGCCGGGTCCTCCCTGCGCATCCGCAGGAAGGTTTCGTACCGCTCCATGGGCTTGGCGATGTCCCAGTCCTCGGGCGTGAGAACCCTCTCCTCGGCGGGCAGCCTCTTGCCGATGGCGCGGAAATACGCCCTCTCGGGAGAGCCGAGCGACGACTGCCGATTGGCCAGGACCTTCGCGAGAACCGGGTAGTCGAATGGATGGACGCGCCACCCGAATCCCTCCGCGGTGTCGAGCGCGGCGCCGACGAGCACCTGGACCTGCGTATCGCCCCTGGAGATCAGCCCCACCAGCGACCCGAGCGCCTTCCTCGCCCCCGCCGGCATCAGCGGGCGCGCATCGTCGGGAAGGGGCGAAGCGTTCGCATCTGCTGCCGATCCGGCGGGACGCGCCCTCGTGAAGCGGCGCTCCGCTGCAACGGTCGCCAGCGAGGCGAGGATCGCGGCATCGGGCCTGAGCCCCGAGAACGCGGCCGGCACTCCGAACGGCCGCCTTCCCGTGCCGATGAGGAACGACTGGATGACGCCGTCGCGCTCTGCCGCCGAGAGGGGGCCGCTCATGCCCTGCCTCCCTGCCACGGCCCGATCGGCGTCTGCGCGCTGAGCGGTGTGAGGAACAGCCCATCCCAGATCCCGATCACGTCCACGGTCATTCCCAGCAACGGCACCAACTCGGCCTCCATCCCCCCGGCGACCCTGAGCGCATCGGTGCCGGACACGATCCAGGGTCCGTCGTCGCCGGTCTCCGCGATGGTGACCCCGCCCGCGGCTACGGGCCACCTCTCCGCGAAGGGCTGCCGGGCGATGCGGCGCTCCATGTCGGCGAGGGCCTCAGCGAGCGGAGGGAAGCGATGTACCGTGCCTCCCTCAGGTGTGCCGGAGGACAGCCGTGCCGTCATGACGGCCCTCAGGGGAACTGCCGACGGGTAGAAGGCGAACTCGGCCTCCATGAACTCACCGGGGACGAAGGGGGAGCCCTGTGCCCCGCTCGAGGCGGGCACGAAATCCTGGAGGAGCGCGAAGCGGGGAACGTCCCCCGGTCATTGGTCGGTCAGCGCGAACCATGTCTCGATCCGCCGCAGCCCGTCGGCCTGGAGGGCGGAGGTCACGCCCGCGACCACCCACGATCCGGGTACGCGCGGCGCCTTCGGGTCCGCCAGCAGGTCCGCCTTCTGCACGTTCCATCCCACAGCCCTGCGGACGTCCTCCCTCAGGCCGGGGGCGATGGCATCCTGCCTGCGGTACGCGGACGCGAGAAGGTGGAGGGTGCCGAGCTCGCGCAGGACGAAGTCGTTCCTCCGCTCGCGCTGGATCGAGAAGTAGCGGGCACGCATCTCGAGCACCCTCTGCGAGAGCGCGCCGGCCTTCGCGTCGGCCAGCCGCCGGGAGATGAGGTTGCAGTCGGCCTCTGCGGTCGCCTCGAACGACGCGAGTCCCCGCTCCAGACGGTCGAGGATCCACTGGTCCAGGCCGTCGAGTCCCTCCGCGATGGACTCCTCACGGGCTGCGCGGTTGCGCTCCCGTGCCGCCGCGGCCTTGGCATCCTGTTCTGGATCGACGGGGGCAGCCTCGGGCTCCGCGGCATGCGCCGACCGGATGGGTGCCTTGGCGGCCGGAACCCCTGCCTCCTGAGCGGTTGCCGGCCCCCTCCTGCGCGACACCCACTGGGCGATCCAGTCGGGCAGGTCGGCGACGGTGAAGTCCGCCGGGTTGGCAGAGACCCTGAACATCAGGCCGATGGCGTGCTTGCACGGGAACTTGCGGCTCGGGCACGAGCACTTCGACCCGCCGTCCGCCGCATCGAGGCAGACGCGGTAGGGCGACGATCCGGACCCCATGCACTCGCCCCACGCGTAGGCGCCGTCGGCGGTCGCGGCGGACAGGACCCAGTTGCGGCCGGCGGAGAGCTTTCGTCCCGCGTCGAGCGACGGCTTGTCGGGGGCAAGCCCCTGGATGCGGGAGGCGTCGAAGGACAGCGGCATGGGCACCAAGGACTCGAATCGGCTCCCGTAAGGATATGCGATCCTCCGCCGCAATGAAATCCTTCTTTGAAAGGACTCAAGAAGGCTTGGGGAGCCAGCCTCCCGGCACTACCATCGGTGCAGGCGAACGCGGCATGGACGGGGAATGGCGATGACGAGGGGATTCATCATAGGGGCGCTCAGGAGCATCGAGGTCGCGTCCGATGGGGACAGGCATGTCGGGAAGGGTGCATCCGAGGGGACGATCCACGAGGCGGAGGAAGCGCTGGGACTGAGGCTGCCACCGTCCTACAGCGCGTTCCTGAGGGCTTTCGGGCACGGAGGCGTCGGCAAGGTGTACGTGCTGGGGGTCTGCGACAGCTTCGACCTCGCCGACCCCTCTTTCCCGAACGTGGTCGGGATCAACCTGGAGGCGCGGAAGGCGGGACTTCCCGACCATGTCCTCCTGGTCGAGGAGCGTGACGAGGGCGGACACTATGCCTTGGACTTCTCCACGTGCGACCAGACGGGCGAGACGGCGGTGGTCGTGTGGCCTGCGGGCGGCCACGACAGCCGCGCGCCGCTCCCGCCCGTCGCGGAGGACTTCGGTGCCTTCCTTGCGGCGAGGACCGCAGTGCCGGCCCTTGCCGCCCCGGCGGCCTGAGGGCCGGCGGCGACTACTGCTTGGCCTGCATCCCGGCGGAGACGGCGATCTGCACGAGGTCGGGCAGGCTCGCTGCTCCCAGGCGCTCCATGATCTTGGCCCTGTGCGCCTCCACCGTGCGCGGGCTGATGTCGAGGTCGCGCCCGATGCTCTTGTTGGTGCCCCCGGCGAGCAGCCCATTCAGCACGGCCAGCTCCCGCTCCGACAGGGACGAGATCCGAACCCTTGCGAGTTCCACGGCCTGGTCCCGTTCGGCTACGTCGCGGATTGAGGCCAGCGCGGTCGAGACCGCCTCCAGCAGCCTGTCACGGCCCGAGTCAACGTCGACGAAGTCGGCCGCGCCGGCCTTCATCGCCGAGATGGCCGCCTCGAAGTCGCTGCGGGCATCCCCCCTCATGACGACCGGAAGGCCGTTCCGCCGCGTCCTCATCTCCTTCGGAATACGGAGGTCGCCCGCCTCGGGTGCCCTTCCGTCGACGATCACGCATCCGGGCACGAGGACGGACGCCACGTCGAGGAACGCCTGTGCCGTCGCGAAGGACTTCACCCGGTATCCCGCTCCCTGGAGCAGGACGGCCGTCTCCCGGCGGCTTCCCTCGTCGCCGTCCACGACGTAGACCATGGAGCCGTCGTGCTGGGTGATGTCATGCGCGATCCCGGCGACTAGGACCACCGTCCCGTGGTCGTCGCGGATGGGGAACCCGGTGTTCTGGATCCACCGCACCGTGCCGTCCGGCCTGACGATCCGGTACTCCTTGACCTCGACCGCTCCCTCGTCCCTGATCCGGCCGAGCGCCTCGGCGACCTCGCGGCGGTCGTCGGGGTGAATGGTCTCCATCCATGCGTCATAGCTCCACGGCATCGGCTCCGGCCTGTCGCCCCACACCTGTCGGTATGACGCGTTCAGGAAGTCCAGCCGCATGGTCGCCGTGTCGATGGTCCACAGCACGCTGGTCGAGTTCTCGGCGAACCGCCGGAAGCGCTCCTCGCTCTGCTTCAGCGCCTCCTCGGCACGCTTGAGGTCGTCGATGTCGGTGACCGTACCGTACCAGCGCACGACGTTGCCTCCGCTGTCCCTCGCCGGAAGGGCGCGCTCCAGGTGCCAGCGGTATGCCCCGTCCGCCCGTCGCAGCCGATACTCGAATTCCATCGGCGTGCTGGTCCTGACGGCCTCGGACCACGTCTCCACTATGCGTTGGCGCTCGTCGGGGTGGATCGCGGCCGCCCAGCCCGAGTTGTACCCCGCCTCGTTCGTCAATCCGGTATACGCGGACCAACGGGAGTTCCAGAAGTCGACCCTGCCCTCCGTGTCCGCCGACCAGGCGATCTGGGTAATCGCCTCGAAGAGCTGGCGGTAGCGCTCCTCGCTCTCCTTCACGGCCGTCTCGGCGCGTGCCCTCATCACGGCCTCGTGCGTCCGGTCGGCCACGTCCTGGGCCAGTTCCACCTCGTGGCGCTGCCAGTGGCGGGGAACCGCGCTGTGCACGTATAGAACCGAGCACCACCGCCCTTCCTTCACGAGGGGCACGACGAGCGAGGCCCTCCTCACGGTCAGGAGGCACCCGCCGAGAGCGGCCTTCTCGGCCGTTCTCGGGTCGGTGAGCACGTCATCGATCCGAAGCGTGTTCCCGTTCCTCAGCTCGTCGATGGGTCCTTCCCCGAAATCCGCCAGCCGATGCCTCCCCGCGAAGCTGGGGGTTCCGTCCGACGTCCAGTCCCGCTCGACGGCGAGCACCTCTCCCCCGTCGTCCACCTCGCCGTAGCCGACGCGATCCGCGCCGAGGGTTCGCCCGAGCATCTCCGCCGCAAGGGACACGACGTCCCGCGGGTCCGTCAGGTCCCGCAGCCGTTCCCTGAGGTCGACGAGGAACTTCAGGCGCCGCTCCCTGATGACGCGGTCCGTGGTGTCGTGGACCGTGCAGAAGAGGCCGCCCACCTGGCCCGTCCCGTCCCTGATCGGGCTGTACGAGCAGGTGGACCAGGTCTGCTCGGGGTAACCGTTGCGCATGGTGGTCAGGGGGAGGTCTACGTACGACCGTGCCTCCCCGCGCAATACGTCCGCCACGACCGGGCCGAGCGCATCCCAGATGTCGGGCCAGACCTGCGGCACCGGCACTCCGATCGCGTCAGGCCTCGATCCGAGGACGGGCAGGTAGGCGTCGTTGTGGAAGCTGACAAGTGACGGACCCCATACGACGTAGGTCGGGAAGCCTGATCCGAGCATGATCCCGAGCGCGGTGCGCAGGGCCTGGGGCCATGTCGGGATGGGACCGAGGGGCGACGAACTCCAGTCATGCTTCCGGATGCGCTCGGCCATCAGGCCGCCGCCCTCCAGGAAGTCCCATGCGTCTGTCAAAGTGATCTCGTCCACTGCGATATGAACAATAAGGCCACGCTTATGTTCAGTCACCTACCCCTTTTTTCCGGGCGACGCATGCCTGCGGGCCGAGTTCCGGGATCAGAATCCCGCCCTGGGAAAGGCATCCGTCAGCTCGGGCGCGTCGTCGAGGGCGAAGGAAAGCAGTCCGTCATCACTCCGCAGGTAGTTCGTGACCCTGTCCAGGCCGCGCCTGATCGCCGTCAGCGTCGCGTAGGTGGTGTCCTCGAGAGAGTTGCCCGTCCCGGGCATGACGCGGACCCTCATGGTCAGGACCCCGTCGTCGGCGGTCTCGACCGAGTAGCCCAGGATGCCCTCGTCCTCCCTGAGGGGGTTCGTGACGGCGTCGAGGCCCCTCGCGACCTCCCTGGCGAGCACCCGCGCCGGGCGCTCACGCTCGGCCCTGACCGTCCCGCTCACGCGTATGCCGATCTCGATGCCCTCGTGCGTTTCCATGCCCGTGCTCCTTCCGGAAAGACGTCATCCGTCCGCAGGAACACTATTCCCCCTGGAGGCAACCGGCAACGGCGAGACAGGACGGACTATCCCACAACGTCACCGATCTCGGACCGCGCCGCCTCCACGACCGAGGCGGGGTCGTTCAGCCTGTCCATGGGGCGCCCCCCGTCGAGCCAGCGGCAGGACGACACGAACCAGAAGGCGATTTGCCACTCGCTGAAGTGCCCGCCGAAGAGGTTCACGACCTCGATCACGGCGTCCAGCACGGACGCGTTCCTGAACTGGAAGGCCGGGAACAGGGCGGCGTCGTCGTGGATGACCGACAGCACCATGCCGTCGTCCCTGCCGATCTCCCACATCGCCGCCCGCGCGCCCTGGCTGTCGAGGCACGGGAACTCCCGCACGAACCGCTCCCTCGCCTGGACGTTGTCGGCCAGGACGAGACCCATGATGTCCATACGCGTGTGCATCGCCTCCCTCCCCGCTCGGCCCCATCGCCGATCCTGCGCACGCCGGCCCTCCGCCGGCAAGGGAGGAGCCCGTCGGCGGGTACGGTGCCCGGTCTTCGACAAAGGACTCGAGGCAATCCGGTTGACAAATCCTTCACGAGGCCCGAAGGATTCGAGCACATGAGACCTTTCTGCCGAATGAGTCCTTGAGAACGGGTGCAGCGCCCCCACCTCAGGGATTGGCGGCCGAAAGCCCGTCACCCGAGAGAGAGAACACGCACCATGAGCCCCAACGACCTCGCCCTCCAGAACGCCCAGAACGCCCTCGGGCAGGCCCAGTTCTACCTCCAGGGACTTCCGGCCTTCGCGCAGTACTTCGGGCTGGCGCTGCTGTTCTCCTCGCTCTTCGCGGTCCTGTACTGGCGCGTCACCCCCCACGACGAGCTGCGCCTCGTCCGGGCCGGCAACCCCGCCGCGATCGTGGCCTTCCTGGGCGCCCTGATCGGCTTCGCCCTGCCGCTGCGCACCGCGATGGTGGGCAGCTACAACCTGGTCGATTACGCGGTGTGGGCGCTCATCGCCGCCGTGGCCCAGGTCGCCGCCTACCTCGTCGCCCGCCTCGTGATGCCGGACGTGTCCCGCCGCATCACCGAGGGCGAGGCCCCCGCCGGCCTCTGGCTCGGCGGCATGTCGATCTTCGTGGGCGTCATCAACTCCAGCTCGATGTCCTACTGAGGCCCGTCGAGCTCTGAGAAGGACCCGAACATGAAACGTTCCCGATCCGTGGCGCTCACGCTGATGGTGGGCACCGCCGCGCTGGCGCTGGCCGGCTGCGACGGCAGCCCCCCGGCCTCCCCCACCTCCGACTACGCCTTCAAGAACACGGACCAGTGCGTCGCGGCCGGCCTCGTCCGGGAGGAGTGCGTCACCAACTTCGAACAGGCCTTGAAGTCCCACGTCGCCAACGCGCCGCGCTTCCCGACGGAGCAGGAGTGCGTGGCCGTCGTGGACTCCGAATGCGAGGGCGCGATGTTCCCGAACGTCGACGGCACCACGACCCGGGCGTGGGTGCCGAGGATGGACGGGTTCCTGTTCACCAAGGCCAACGAGGAATGGCAGTCAGGCAGCGAGACGCAGGTGGCCTCCTCCGGCGGGTCCGGCGGGTCCTCCGTCTCGGGCGGCGGCAGCCATTCACACTTCTTCTACAGCACCCCGCTCTACGGGTCGCGCAGCCAGCCCGGCAGCCACCTCGACCTCGCGTCCCTGAAGGCCCATTCGCCGTCCAAGCCCTCCGTGCGCCCCTACGTACGGAACTACGGCGTGCAGGTGCCGTCCTCCTACGCGTCGAACTCCTCAGGCGGGTCCAGGTCGTCCCTGCTGTCCTCAACGTCCAGTCCGTCGCCGTCCATGGGCAACTCGCGGACGACCACCGTCTCCCGCGGCGTATTCTCCGGCGGCCGCGGCTCCTCGGCAGGTGGCTGATGCGCAGGATCGACATCACCCCCAGACCGGACTGGCGCGAGACGGCCGAGAGGCTGGGCTTCCGGTTCGCCGACATGTACGGCCAGGCGTACTGGGACGAGACGGCGTACTTCTCGTTCACGCTCAGGCAGATCGAGGACGACCTCGAGGACCCGACCAAGGAACTCCACGCCATGTGCCTGGAGTTGGCGGACAGGGCGTCCCGGGACGAGCGGACGATGTCCCTCCTCGGCGTCCCCCAGCACGTGCGTGACTACGTGGCCAATTCCTGGCGGAACCGCGAGGCCTCCCTCTACGGGCGCTTCGACCTCGCCTATGACGGCACCGGTCCGGCCAGGATGCTGGAGTACAACGCGGACACCCCGACCGGGCTCTACGAGGCCGCCTGCTTCCAGTGGACCTGGCTCGAGGACTGCCAGCGGATCGGCACCCTTCCCGAGGACGCGGACCAGTTCAACTCGATCCACGAGCGCCTCATCGACCGCTTCAGGGCGTTCCCGAAGGACTCGATGTTCCACTTCGCGGGCGACGTGGAGAGCGTCGAGGACAGCGGCACGCTGGACTATCTCATGGACTGCGCCTCGCAGGCTGGACACCTGGGGCGGGTCATCGGGATCGAGCAGGTCGGCATCGACGCGCTCGGCAGGTTCACTGACCTCTCGGACCGGGTGATCGACCGGATGTTCAAGCTGCATCCGTGGGAGTGGCTGTTCGAGACCGGGGTATCCGGCTCGCTGGCGAAGTCGGGTTGCAGGTTCGTGGAACCCGGCTGGAAGGCGATGCTCTCGACGAAGGCGATCCTCCCGCTCCTCTGGGAGATGTTCCCGGGACATCCCAACCTCCTGCCTGCGTACTTCGGGAACGACCCGCGCTGCGAGGAGCTGAGGGACCACGTCCGGAAGCCCATCTTCTCCCGCGAGGGCGCGAACATCACGCTGGTGATCGGGGACGAGGTCCACTCGAGCGACGGCCAGTACGACGACTGCCCCGTCGTTGTCCAGCAGGCCACCCGGCTGTTCTCGTCGGAGCACGGCCATGCCGTCATCGGGAGCTGGATCGTCGGCGAGGACCCCGTCGGCATCGGCATCCGCGAGGACAAGTCCCCGATCACGCAGGACCTGTCCCGGTTCGTGCCCCACGCCATCATCGGCTGATCAGGAAGGCGGCCCCGTGCCGCCTTCCCTCCTTCCGGCCGGACTTCAGCGCATCTGGAACATATTCCGTTTCCCGCTTGTTCACTCTCGACGGGATGCCTGATCCGTCCTCGTCGGAGCCTGCGGTTCACCGTCCGTTAACCGATCGGTCGGCATGAGCGTGACGCAACGGGCAGGGCCTGCCGGGATTTCAGGCCAACTCATTCGATAGTGCAATCATGTTCAGTTTTACCCACAAGCAGATTTGGGACGCCTTCGATGCCATAGCGAAGGCGAACGGCACCACCCCTTCGGGACTGGCCCGGCGGGCGGGCCTCGACGCGACGAGCTTCAACAAGTCGAAGCGCGTCAGCCCGTCCGAGCGGGAGCGCTGGCCGTCGACCGAGACGCTGTCGAAGATATTGTTCGTGACCGGGATGACGCTCACGGACCTCGACGACGTGATCCAGTCGCTGGAACGCGGGGAGGACTACCCCATCGGGAAGCCGGGAGCTCAGCCCATGGAGGAAGGCACCTCGGCCTGACATGCGTCCGGTTCGTCGCTGCCGCCGATGTTGAACCTCCGCCGGGGAGGTCGGACGGGCAGTCCCTCGAGGACGGAGATCGCCTCGGGCGAATAGGCATGGCCGTCGTCCGCCTCCTCGGGTGCGTCACCGCTCACGAGGCCCTCTCCTGCCCTCTCTCCGCCTGCCGCCATGGTCAGTCCTCGTCGTTGGGGATGTTCAGCAGCGTGCCGCACGCCTTGCAGTGTACCGCGTCAAGGTCGTGCCGCTGGAGTCCGCACGAGTGGCACGGGAAGCGGACCTTCCTCGGCCTGACCACCGCCTGGCCGAGGCGCAGGAACAGCGTGATGCCGGCCAGCATCATGACGATCGAGACGACCCGGCCCCAGGGAGCGGGCAGCGTGATGTCGCCGTAGCCCGTGGTGGTGAGCGTCGTCATCGTGAAGTAGAGCGCGTCGAGGTAGCTGTTGAGCCCGGGACTCCCGTGGAAGCACGAGTACACGAGGCCGGTCATCATGAACACGAACGTCGCCAGCGTCGCGGCTGCCTTGGTGACCTCCTCCACGTAGGTGTCGTCGAAGCGGCCTGCCCCGACGGCCCTCCAGAACAGGTGCGAGTGGACGAGTGTCCAGATCTTGATCGCCCTGAGGAACCCGAAGTTCGCCAGGTACTCGGGCATGAGGAGCGTCAGCAGGATGAAGGCGTCGATCCAGACGAGCGGGTTCCTCAGCCAGCAGCGCATGTTGCCCGATGCGTACGACCGGGCGGCGAGGTCGACCGCCAGCAGGCCCGCGATCCCGTAGTCGATGAGGATGAACGAATCCGAGTCGCGGAGGGCCGGGGCCGCGACGAAGAACACGATGAGGGCGAGGTCCGCGAGCACGTGCCAGAACTGGAAACGGGCGGATCGGCGGCTCTCCCCGTGGTAGAGCTCGTGCAGCCTCGCCTGGGCGCGCACGCGGTTCCTCAGCAGCATTCGGTCGAGTCCTTTCCAAGCAGGAACTCATGCCAGAACCGCGCGGCTTCCGCAATCGAATCCTTTGGAAACGGCCGCAGGAAGGACTCATCCGGCGTTGACAGGCTGCCAGCGCCCGTGCGATCCCGCTCACGGGCGCCTGCGCCCGAAGGAGTGAGCGTCTCGATGCACCTTTTGATGCCCCGTTTCCTGTCGGCCCTGTACAGGCACGTCGTCGCCGCGACATGGCCCGCCCTCCTCGCGCTCGTCACCGCGCATGCCGCCGTCGGCTGGGCACTCCTCGCGGCGTCGGGGGAGGAGAAGGTCGCGGACCTCGCGTCATACATCTACTTCTACGTCGTGACGGCCACCACGGTGGGCTACGGCGACATCTCCCCGGCGACCGACGCCGGCCGCGCGGCGGTCATCCTCTGGATCATGCCGGGAGGGATCGCCCTCTTCACGACCATCATCACCAAGCTAGTGGCGACCATCGCCGGAAAGGCAAGCGCACGCATGAACGGCAACGGCGACTTCTCCCACATGAAGCAGCACCTCGTCGTCCTCGGCTGGCAGCCGGGGCGCACCTGCCGCCTGATCGAGCTGTTCCTCGCGGACAGGCGCTACAACCATGACGGCATCGTGCTGATCGACCGCCACCTCGAGCGCAACCCGCTCCCCGATGCGGTCCGCTACGTCCGCTCGGAACTGCCGTGCTCACCCGACGCCTTCAGGCGGTCCGGCCTGCTCGAGAGCGAGGTCGTCGTGATCGTCGGCGCGGACGACAACGAGACCCTCGCCAACTCCCTCTCGGTGGCTGCCGCCGCGGAGCGGCACGTGGCCACGACGGGAGGCGTGCAGCCGAGGATCGTGGCCCACTTCGCCGACGATACCCTGGCCGCAATCCTTCGCTCGCACTGCCCGACCGCCGAGGTCTCCGTCAGCCTCGCCCTTGAGATGATGGTCAGGTCCGCACAGGATCCCGGCTCCTCCGAGGTGCAGCGGCAGATCCTGTCGCCTGAGGACTCCCCCTCCCAGTTCTGCATCGAGGTGCCGCTGGACGTGGAGCCGTTCCCTTACGGGAAGGCCTTCGTCGGGCTCAAGGACCAGGTCGACGCCACCCTGATGGGATGGAAACGGAACTCGGGCCGCGTGACCGTCAACCCTCCGTCATCGACCATCGTGAAGGGAGGTGACCTCCTCTACTTCGTGGCCGCCCACCGGGTGCTTCCGCACGAGGTCAGGTGGTCGGAGCTGTCGTGACGGTACCGAGCTAGGCGAGGCCGGGCACGTCCTCCGGCTGCGGCACCTGGAAGGTGACCGGCTCCGGGATCGGCTCATGCGGGTACAGGACATCGAGGTAGTCGCGGCTCGCCTCGATCCCGAGGTGCTCGAGGATGCCGTGACCGCTCCGGAAGGCCTGCCTCACGCCGTCCGCCACGACCTCGTACCAGGTCTCGCCGAGATCGGTCTCGAACAGCTCCGCCTCCATCAGGATGTTGCCGTCGCGTTCGAAGACCGCCTTCGATGCCCTGCGGGCCTCCACCGACTCCACGATTGCCCTTGCCGCCGGACCGAAGGTGTCCTCCCCCCTCGCCTCGGCGGTCAGGTCGATCCGAGCCAGCTCGGCTCCAGGCTGCTTCTTGGACAACACGGAGAGCAAATCAAGCGAACCGTCGACGGGAACCAGGGTGAAGCCCGTCGGCCTGTGGTGGTCGGCAGCCTCGCCAATTCGGTCCATGCGTCCGAGGACATGTTCCTCCCGTGCCCTGTGGAGCGCCTCGGACAGCGACCTGCGGGCGGCGATGACAAGCTTCGCCTGCTCCTTGGTGATCCTCGTGGCCGCATCGAAGTCGAGGGATTTGTGGTAAGCCAGATGGTATCCGTCGTACGACGCGAAGCCGCCGGCCTCACGGCAGCGCAGGATGAAGTCCTCGTCGTGGAAGTGCCCCTGCCCCGGGTCGGTGCGCGACCTGCCCAAGGACTCGAACGTGTCCTTGGCCGGATCGTAGTGGGAGGCGAGGGCGAGCTTCGCCCGCCCGCTTGCGATGGCCTCGGTCGTCCCGTCCTCGGAGAACTCCAGTTCGCTGACGTACCCGATGCCCCTGTTGGGCTTGCTGCCGTCGACCTCGAGCTGGCCGTAGCCGTAGTAGGTTCCGTAGGCGACGATCCCCTCGTCGGGGTGGAGCAGGACGACCTGGGTGAAGTCACCGAAGTCGTGCCCGCTGGGGCCGACCCTGCCCCATGACTCGGACCCGAGGATGGGCAGGTTGGTCTTCGCGCATGTCCAGGAGTACGTACCCATAGTGAGGCATCCTTGTCGTCAGTACATGGGCCAGGATGCCGACAGGCGGGGGCAAGGCACAACGAGAACGGTCCTGCCGCCGGAGGCGTGTTGACAGCGCTGCCCTGCCTGGGAATCCTCGCTGCCCAGTCTGGAGCACCCTTCGATGTACGTCCCGATTCACCGCCCGCCGGGCAAGAGCACCGGGGAATGGCGGGCCGCCGCTGGCGAGATCGCACGTCTCCTGAACGATGGCAGGGGACTGTCCCTGACTGCCGACGACGTCATGAAGGCGGCCGACGTGGTGATCGGCACCAGGGCAGGACTACCCGCAGACACGGGCGCAGGCGAGGCGGACGAGATCGTTCTGTCGGCCATCCAGGCATGCTTCGGCCCGACGAGCTAGGCCGGGATCGGGTCACCAGTTGCCGGACTTGCGAAGGACGCAGTTCGGGTCCTTCAGGCGGATGCCGTCTGCGGCGAACTGGCCCGTCCGGAACACCCCGTAGAAACGCTTGCCGTCCTCGAGGCTCACGTCCTGGATCTCGATCTCGTCACCCTTCCTGAACTCGCCGGGGCCGTCGTGGTCGTCCTTGACGAAGACCCCCATGCAGTAAGCGTCGGCAGAGATGCCCTCCTCGTTGGCCCAGGCGGGCAGCGAGAAGCTCAACCCCAGATCGAAGTATCCGTTGATCAGCTCGCGCTGGAAGGTCTTGATGCATCGCCGATCGGAACCGCAATCGCGGCGGTAGCCAAGGTACTCCCTGGTCCGCTTCACGACGGCGGCCTTGTTGGGGTGGTACTTCGCCTTGGCGTATGCCGATGCCTGAAGGCGGTCGATCTCCGACAGCCGGGCATCGGAGCAGATCGCCATCTCGTCCGCCTGCCTCGCCTTCGCGCAGTCGAAGCTCGGCAGCGGCTTCTCCTGTGCGGCTGCGCCCCAAGCCGTAACCGAGGCGACCATGATGGCGGCGGCAAATCTCAACATGTGCAATCCCCTGTTCTGCACGAGGCTAGCCCGAAGCACGTCGGTGTTCGAGTGGCACTTCTTCGCTTTGCTCATGATTCTTGCGAGAACGGGCCTCATCTTCGTCCCGTAATCCATTCATGGCGGCTTGGGGAGGTGGCGATGAGCATGATCGACGTATCCATCCGCGTTGACGGCGCGTCACGGGACGCATTCGACAGGGTCGTCCAGCAACTCGTCGCGGCGGGACTCATGAACGTGACGACGGCGAAGCGGCTTGGACTGGCCAACGGCAGCGTCGACGGGCTTGGGATGTCGGCCCTGAGAGGCGTCAGGGGCGTTGAGTCGGTCCACGCGGCAACGGGCGTCGGCCCAGCGCCAGCGGGCACGACATCGGGCAACGATGCCCCCCGGAAGCCCCTGCCGCCGATCGAGATCCCCCGATCCGGCGAGACCATCATGATCGTCTAGGGCGGGACGGCAACCTGCCGCGTGTTCATGTCCGGCGGCTCAGTGACGAACCCGCCGCCGTCGGCCAGCAAGAGGACTGCGGGAGCGATATCCGGGTCCGCTAGGGGGTCGGCTCCGGCAGGCGCTCGGCCTTGGCCTCGTGATCCTTTCGGGCTGCGGCGACGGTCGCCTGCATGACAGGGGCGTAGTCCATCGCGTAGAGCCCGAAGTGGTCGAGCGGGTTGGTCTCGACCAGGACGGCCTCGCCCGTGTCCGCGTCGAGGGCGAAGTCCATGGTGCAGTTCCTGAAGCCGTTGTGACGGCCCTCGAGGATACAGGTGCGCTCGATCTCGCGGCAGATGTCCTCGGCCTGCGCCCTGAACAGGCTGACCACGCCGGGACGCTTCACGAGGTTCCGGTCGTTTCGCTTGCCCTCCACGGCCATGTCGAACGTTCCGTTGCCTGGGTCATGAAAGACCGGGCAGAGCCACTCGACCGTGCCGGCCCCGGCGACGGGTTCGCCGTCCACCACCACGATCCTGTACTCGTGCAGCAGGTTCCTGCGCTCCTGGATGAGGAAGCAGCTCTCCCGCCCGTCGCAGTCCATGAGGCTGTACTCGAAGGCCTCGTAGAAGGCTCGGTCGATGGCCTTCTTGTCGCAGAGCGGGCGTCCGTCGGCGCCCGGGCGGATGTCGAGGTCGGTCGGGTGCTGGTACTTCGATTGGAATATGATCTTGGCCAGGAGGCGGTCAGCCCCCTTCCCGATGAGCTCCCGGGTGACGGCGACGTAGCCTTTCTCCCCGTCGGGGTTCCCGCTGGAGACCGCTGCCTTGCGGTTCAGGGCGCGCATCAGAACGGGCTCGTTCCAGTAGTCCGTGCCCTGCCCCAGGCGGCCTTCGCCCGGCCACACGAGATTGAGGGGAGCATCGGACGGATCGCCGGAGACTGAGGCACGGAACAGCGGATCCCATCGCAAGGGGGTTCCGCAGAAGATGCTCGGCGACTGAGGGTCGAAGGGGCGGCTGGCGTTGAAGCTCACGGACAGCGGGATCAACTCACCGTCCTTCGGGCGGGATATCACGTGCACGGGCAGTCCGGTGTCGACGGCAGCGACGAGCCTGACGGCGTTCTCGATCCAGTCCTCGGGATCGGCCTCCGGCGACAGGTCGGAACGCGAGAGCCCGAACAGCACGCACCAGCGGTCCAGGAGTCCCTCGTACCTTCCCTTGGCCGAGGCGATCTCCCTCGGATCGAGGATTTCACCCTCCAGATCGTCGAAGGCAGGCGGCGCGGCAACTATCGACGGGTCATCGATGAGGCGGCGGAAGACGATCTGCACGTATGGGACTCCTGCTCACACTTGGGATGATGCAGCATGTGGCTGCAAGCATGCCAAGCCTGATGCGAGTTCCTCATGGCCGCAAGGAGTCCCCTGCCCGGGTCACTTCCGGGCAGCCTCGCCCGCGAGCGCGTCGTCCAGGGTGGGATAGAGGACGAAGACCTTGTCCATCCTCGTCAGCGCGAACAGGCGGCTGACGGCTCCCCTCGCTCCGACGATGGCCAAGGTTCCGTTCCTCCCAAGGCGTTTGAGGCATGCGACCAAGGCACCGAGTCCGATGCTGTCGACAAAGTCCACCATCGAGAAGTCGAGCACCACCTTCGCATGGCCTTGCTCTATCCGTCGGGTGATCTCCTCCTTGAACAACGGAGCCTTGCTCGCGTCGATCCTCGGGCTATCGACCCGGACGACGAGAAGGCCGTCCCGGTTTTCTTCGCGGAGTTCCATGAGGGTTCCCGACAGTTTCAACCGTGCTTGAACGGGGGAACTCGCGGCGGGGTTCCATACCGGGCTGGGGTTACCTCCAACGAAAAAGCCCCGGCAATGCCGGGGCCCCTCGCGGTCCGGGTCATGAGACCTGGATCAGAACTTGTATCCGACGGTGAGGGAGAGCACCGGATAGACCTTGTAGTCCTCGACCTCCTTCTTGATGTCGCGGACCTCGCGGTCGATGTCGTCCTGGATGGTGGCGCAGGCCGGGCCCGAGCAGGCCAGCGTCACCTTCGGCGAGCCGTGGATCATGACGCCTGCGTCGGCGGCCAGGAACACGTTCGGGTGGAACACGGAACCCATCCAGCCGAGGCCGAGGTAGGGGGCGAAGTTGTCGAAGTCGACCTTGCCGTCCAGACGGCCGACCTGGGACAGGTTGTAGGAGTTGCCGCCGATCTCGATGGTCTCGTTGGCGTTCGGCGTGACCGAGATCTTGGCATTGTTGCCGTTCCAGCGGAAGCCGCCCGACACGTGCCAGCCGGAGGCATCGAAGGGGAAGTAGTCGAGGTTGGCGCCGAAGGACTTCAGGCCGATCTTGCCCTTGAAGTCGTTGCCGTCGATCTCGACGGTCTCGCTCAGGTTGAGGTAGTTGAAGTTCGCGCGGGCGCCGAAGCTCTCGTGGAAGCGCCAGCCGCCCTCGATGCCTGCGCCGAGCGTGCTGAGCTGCGGGCCGACGAAGAAGCCGAGGTCGGACTTCTCGCCTGCGGAGGCGGCGGCGGTCAGGCCGATGAGGATTGCGGCGGATGCGATGATCTTCTTCATGTGTCTTCGGTCCCTTCCTGGGTGTGAATTCTGGCCTACGCTAATCCTCGCAAGGATCCGAGTCTATATCCTTTGGGCAACAGGACCCGCTGCATGGCGAGTCCTTATGCAGTTCCCCACAGGAGACCGACGGGAATCAAGGGGTCGGCCCCTCGGGCTCTTCCTCGTCGTCCTCCTCGTCTTCCCCGTCCTCGGGCCAAGTCGGCCACATCTCGTCCTCCGTGAGCGACGACTCCGTCTCGGTCCACTCGAACCCGGCGGCCTCCAGCTTCTCGCGGATCTCGTCGACCTGTTGGTTGGCGCGGTACGCGATGGTGGCGTCCCCGACGGTGGCGAAGTCGTTCGGGAAGCACCTCTCCGCCCTGATCGCGGTCTCGCCGTCCTTGAACTTGAAATCGATGAACTCGGCCTCCGATTCGATCCAATCCACGCGTGACATCCGTCCCTCCTTCGCTGGGTCATTCGATGATCCGCACGATGGCACGAAAGGAGCAAAGAGTCCGGACCCGGCATCGGGATCAGGGTCGGACGTGATACCGCTCTCGGCAGGATCGGTCGGGTTGCCGCCGCATCGGCGGAGGGAGTCCTTCTCGGTTGCGTTCCCGTGGCGCAGGCTCAGGTCGTCTCAGGAGACGGGAGCCTCGTCATGGCCAGGCGTTCGAGCGGTTTTCATCCCATCACCGTCGCAGTCGACATGAACGGCGTCACAAGGAGGCGCCGGCTCGACGAGAGGACGGACGTGGAGGATGTCGTCATGGCGTGGCTCGATGCCTACCCTTCCAACTCCACCTACGCCCTCGGCAACGTGGCGGTCGGCGAGATCGAGATCTTGGGCAGCTCCTACGTGATGGAATACGAGTTCAGGGACGAGGCATTCGCGGACGCCTTCCGGGAGGCGTTCAGGGAGCACGTCCTCTCCCCGACCCTCTGGGCATCCTACGAGGGGATGTCGCAGCCCGTTCCCGCCCCCTGATCACCCGGCTGGCGGCACGCACAGGAGGATTCATCCCGTTTCGTTGCCGGAACGCCGCGTCCAGGCTAAGGTCTGGGGATGAACATGCCTCCTTTCCTCCCTCCTCCCGCCATTCCCATGGCAAGCAACTTCAATCGCTGGGGTGACCACAACCATTTGGCCGCCGTCCTCGACATGGCATCGAAGGTCGCGTTCCTGACGGGAGCCGGCCTTTCTGCTCCCTCCGGCATCCCGACCTACCGCGGGACCGACGGCAAGTGGCTGACGCAGGACCCGATCACGTTCGGCGAGTTCGTCCGCTCCGAGGACAAGCGCCTCGAGCAGTGGCGCCGCACGCTCAAGGACTACGACGCCTTCGGGGGAGCCAAGCCCAACCAGGGGCACGTTGCCATCGCGGAGCTCTCCCGCACCAAGGAAGTCACCGTCATTACCCAAAACGTCGACGGGCTTCACGGCGAGACGAGGCCTGCCCTGCCGGAGGGACGGCTGATCGAGCTGCACGGCAACGGGAAGCGCACCTGCTGCATGGAGTGCGGGGCCAAGTTCCCGTTCCACCGGGAGCGGGTCTTCCGCGCCGTCTCCGAGGGCCGGACACCGGAATGCCCGAAGTGCGGGGGCGACCAGATGCCGGACATCGTGCTCTTCGGCGCCAACCTCGACGTTGACGACATCACCCGCGCCCGTGCGGCAGCGGAGGAATGCACCGTGTTCGTGGCGGTCGGCACGTCGCTCGCCGTCCATCCCGCCGCCGACCTCGTCAGGACGGCGGTCGAGAACGGGGCAGTCCTCGTGATCGCGGTGGATACGGTCACCCCGTACCACCACCTGGCCCACCTGCTGTTGGCCGGGGACGCGACGGAGCACCTAGCCAAGGCGTTCGGGCTGCTTTCGATCTCATAGCCCCTGAAATGCGAAACCCGGGGAGGAGTGCCTCGCTGGCACCTGTCCCCGGGTTCTGTCTGTTACGCGACCGTCCAGAGGCCATCCTGGCGCAGCACCGCGTTTGCCCTCCAACGATGTGGGCCGGCGGCGCCGGGAGCAAGCCGCCCCTTCGGCAGGCTGTGTCTCGCCAGGCCGCCTGCTATCGTTTCTTGGATAGGCAGAAAGGATTCCGCCCATGTCCAGGTTCACCGTCATCCACACGAGCACCCGAGGCACCGAAATCCGCTTGGATTATGACGATCTCGAGCTGGCGACGGTGGAGGCCGGGCCGAGGTCGCGCGGCTACGAGAAGACTGAGATCGTCTTCAACGAGGACGGCAAGGTGATCTCCCTCGCCGAGGCGCAGGAGATGCTGCGCGAGCACGAGCGTGACATGGAGGAGTTCTTCAACGGCATGGCCGAGCTCGAGGAGAGGATGAGCCGGGAAGCGGATGCGCAATGGGAGTCGATCCAAAGGCAGGAGCGGCGCGACGCGCTCGCAAGACGCTACGACAACGACCCAGGAGGCTTCATCCTGGCCGTACGGGAACTGGAGGATGAGGAGAACCAGAGGTCCATGCGCCTCGGGTTCTAGGACTCCTCCGACGGACCTGTCACCAGGACGACTGCCGAATGACGACTACTCCACAGCCCGACCACGTCATCGCCTCCCTCGATCGGCTGGAGATGAGATTCCATGACGGCGACGAGTGCGCCCTCGCGTTTGACCTCCTCCGCAAGTACACGGCCGAGTGCGTCAGGGACGGAGCCTGCGAGCAGGTGGATGACGTCACCCTGCGATGGTCGGACCGCGAGCTGTTCGAGCTGGCGATCGCCGAGGTCGAGGAGGGGGACTTCTCGGTCCGCTTCCCCAAGGCGGAGCGCATGGCCTGGATCGCCTCACTCCCGGTTGCCCCTTACGCGGCAACCCTCTACCGGGGCGAGAGGCGGTTGCGCGCCGAGGGATACGCCAGCGATCCCGGCGACCTCGGGACAGGTCGGTATCTCACGACGCATGAGGACACCGCAGCACACTACGGCCCGGTCGGCCGGCACGAGGTCTCGTACGGGCGGGCCGTGGTCGCCGAGTGCGCCGACATCATCCGCACGGTCAACGTCCTCTACCGGACCTGCCGCGGCATCGACCGGGTGGGCGGCGCCGACACCATGCGGGCCGACTTCCTCGAGGCCGGCATCGAGGCCCTCGCCGTGCACGGCTACGACAGCCCCGACGGGCACCGCACCATCGTGGAGTTCACCTCCGAGCCGCCCCGGCAGACCTATGCATGGAGTGACATCGAGGAAGCACCCGTCATGTCCCCGGCTCCCTGAACGGCTGCCAGCGTTTTCGGTTGCGTGTCGACACCGCATCGTGCCTTAAGCTTTCGTAGTCCGTCCTGCGATCCCCATGGAAGGAAATCCCGCATGCGTCTCTGGGTGCTCTCCGATCTGCAAATCCCCGCCCACAGCCAGGAACTCTGGATCGATCCCGAGCGCATCCCCGAGGCGGACCTCGCTATCGTCTCCGGCGACTTCTGCCCGCCCCTCGAGGCCTCGCTCGCGCGTCTCGTCGATGTCGCGAGGCGGATGCCCGTAGTCTACGTGCCGGGCAACCGGGACTTCTATCGGATGATGGGTCTGCCCGACCAGGAAATGGACGCGACCCTTCAGCAAGGACGCATCCTCGCGGACAAGCTGGGCATCAAGCTCCTCTACAACGAGGAGGCCGTGTTCGGCGATGTCCGTGTCCTCGGCACGACCCTGTGGACGGACTATGCCCTGTACGGCGACCAGGAGAAGGCCATGGAGGCCGCCGGGGCCGCGCTCAACGACCACAGGCTGATCCGGACCGACCGGAACCGCTTCACGCCCCAGGATGCATTGCGACAGCACGAGCAGGCCGTATCCTTCCTGACGGATGCCCTCTCGCGGTCGTTTGACGGCACGACGGTGGCCGCCACCCACCACGCCCCTCACCCGATGTCCATTGACCCGAAGTACGAGGGCAATGCAGCGACGCCTGCCTTCGCCAGCGACCTCAGCCGCATCATGCAATCGGGCAACGCGCCGGACCTCTGGGTCCACGGCGGTCTACACCATTGCGTCGACTACGAGATCGGCAACACGCGAGTTGTCAGCAACTCGAAGGGGTACCCGTACGAGAAGACGAATTTCCAGATGGACCTCACCATCGAGGTCGGGGAAAGGAAGCCTGCCCTGGCCGTATGACGGCAGGTTGCTCCATGCCTCAGGGGGAAGGCTGTGGGGCCTCCCCCAGCTCCTCCCGGTCCACGGGCTCAAGCCCCTTGGCCATGCGAAGGGCGTCGAGGAGATCGACGACGCCGACCTCGGCCAGGTTCGTGTAGCCTTCGGGTGTCCCATGGACACTGGTCATCCGCTTGTGCTGGTCGATGCAGCCGCCCGTCGAAAGGTTGACGAAGACGTCCCAGTCGTCACCGTCGTCCGGCACCGGATAGCGGTCGTTCCCGGTCTCGTCGGCAATGGCGGCCAGCCAGTCCTTGATCCTGACGTTCTCGGCGACCATGTAGCCGTCAGGCATGCCGCGCGACACCAGCGCACAGTGGTCGGCGACCATGTAGGCACCGGACTTCAGGTCGACGATCAACACCTCGTTCTCGGACATCGCTCACTTCCCTGCCGTTCGCCGATCCCTACCGATCCTTGCCGCGAGGGGCAACCTATGCCTGCATCCGGCCCGACGGTTCGCGATGGACATTAGCCGACCGCCTGGACATCCTCCTACCTGAACGCGGGGTGATCCCGCTGTGCGATTGGGGTCACGATGCAGCTCCTCCATGGCCTTTGCCATTTGGTCTACGACGAAGCCGGAACGCTCAGGCCCGGCATGACCGGGCACGTCGTCCGTGCCACGTCCGAGCTGCCGGATGCCGAGATCACGCTTCACGTCTTCCCCACGGATGCCCATGCGGCTGCGTTCGTTGCCGGGGTGGCGTCATCGGGGGCGAACACCGCTTCCGCCGTACAGGGCACCGAGGGAAGGACCGCCCGCATGGCGCTCCTGCGCCGGGACGACAGGGCGCCTCGCAGCGGGGAAAGCCTCTCCGACATCGTCACCGTGGTGGACCACGGCGGCAGTGCGGGGTTGCGGATTCGCAATGCCTGGGACTGGCTCAAGGGCGTCACCCCCTACCCTCCGGGCCGACGTCTGTACGGGGTTCCCTACATCAGCCATGCCGAGGTTCCCGACGACGGGAAGGAACCCACACTGTCCGTGAACGGGTTCAGTCACTTCAACCACGTCCACTTGCGGGATGGGAGGACCTCTGACCTCGTAGAGGCCCGCCTCCCGCAGTGGGGCATGGCTCCTGCCTTCGACGGGACGTGGGGCATCGTCGACGACCTCTCGAAGCCGACGGGCAACGGCAAGCTGGACGAGTTGCTCGCCCGTTACAGGGTTCGTCTGGAGGACGGAGGCAAGACGTTCGTGGCGGCACTCCCGAAGGAACGGTTCGCCGAGACGCTCCTCGGGATCAAGCCACTGTTTGACGAGCTCTGGAAGCTACGTTGTTCACGCGAGAGGGAACACGTCGCCCGCAAGACGAGGGCGGACTCCAAACACATGGCAGTCGTTCGAAAAATGAAGTCTGGATGGAGCCTCGAGTACACTCCGGGCGGCCACAAGCTCGTCCCGCCGGATGGCGACATCCTCAAGAGGAAAGACGTCTCTGGCCCGATGGTCTACAGGCTCGTAGAGGCCGGACTGATCAGGGAACCCTTCGACCGGAGCGACGACAATGCCCCGATGTTCGGCTGGGAGTACGTGCTCGTCGACCAGTGTCCCGATGAAACCCCTGAGGACGGCGCTCCCCAGCCGTGATCCCGGTCAGATGAAAACGCAGATGCCGAGCAGCACGGCACCTGCCAGCATGAACTCCCCGTATCCGTGTTTCAGCGCCCTGACAGCGAATTCTTTCTCGCCACGTTCCATGGAAAGCACTCCTTCAACACGGCTTCCGTTAAGTCCTGATCGAAGCAGAGTCAACAGGATTTGATCCTTGCCCCCGACAAGACCGGATGACGGGAAGGGATGCTAGGGACTCGAGTCGAGACCGAAGTACTCGAGCACGTCGGCGAACATCCTCACTGGTTCGAACTCGACCCCGTCCACTTCGCTGGACCCGGCATCGTACGCCTCGTCGACGGACAGTTCCCCGACGACCCTGAGGCGCTTCGGATCGAAGACGACCCAGCACTCCGCGAGGTCGTCCCCGGAGCACTCGAGCGCAATGGCGTGGTACCCCTCCGACTCCAGCCGGAGGCGCTCCCCGACGAACTCCTCGCGGGTGGTCATGAAGTCGAAGTCGAAGGCGAATTCCCCGTCCTCCGGGCGCCCGATGAAAGTGTCGCGGCACGTGACGAGAGCGGCCCTTTCCACGTCGGCCTCTACGACCAAGACGCGCGGCCGGGTGGCGTGAAGGTCCCTGGACGACTTCTCCGCGTACTCGGCGGCAAGGCTAGGGCTTTGGGTGAGGTGGATGCCAAGGCCTGCGTTCGGCTCTGACCCGCGCATGGCGAAGCGCTCGTCGAATGCTTCGAACTCATGCGACGTGCCGTGATAGAGCGTGATCCGCGGCATTGCCTGCCCTCCCCGGTGTCATCAGAGCTTCGGGAGCCTCCAAGCAACTAGCAAGGCCGGACGGCCGTGCCTAGGGTCCTGCGGATCAAGCCGCCGATGCGGCTGTCCCGGCCTCCAAGGCGGGCGCGACCGGCTTCGGATTGCCGATCCGCCGCCCAAGGCGCATGAACGGCTTCTCGACAGCGAGATGGACGGCCGTGCCAAGGGCGAGGGTCGCAAGCAGGATGGTGACGACGGCAAGCACTGGGTCGTCGAAGGCGGTGACGGCCCCGTCGCCCGAGAAGGATCGCGGTGCCTCGAACTGCCAGCCGAAGGCCGTCATGTAGACGACCTGGTGCAGGACGAAGAATGGATAGGAAACCGCCCCGAGCCACCGGAATACCGGGAGGGAGGCAATCCCGTTCGCCGTCGCCGAACGGACGGTGCCGAGGACCATCAGGGCGCACCCGATCCCGAGACCGAGGGAGAACACCGAGGCCAGGCTGCCGCCCTCCGCGTCCTCCCTCGGTCCTGCCCCGACTGCCGCCCATACGCTCCCGACGAGGTCGCCGAGCACGAGGTCGGCGGCGATCAGCGAGGCCCCGGCAGCGGCGGCCGCCGCACGCTTGCCGCGGGTCACCAGATGGCCGATGGACAGGTCGAGGGCCGAGATCGCCATGCCAAGCATGAAGTACTTCCAGACGTGGACGCCGTGGGACTCGGTCGCCCTGTCCCCGAGCGCGATGATGCAGGCGGCGATCAGGAAAAATGCCACGCGGTTGCGGCCCGACAGCGCCACGATGATCGGCGCTAGTCCGTAGAACAGGATTTCCGGATAGACGCTCCACAGCGTCGGGTTGGCGGTCGAGACGCTGTCCAGGCCGAAGATGCCGATGAGGCTGAACTCGGAGGCCACGAGGGCCAGGTCCACGTTGTTCGTGACCAGCAGCGAGAGCGCGATGGCGAGGAACAGGACCGGCAGGATGCGAAGGGCGCGGCGGACGGCGTAGTTCCTCAGCGCCTCCTGTGATGCCCCGAGGTTGCGGCACGAGCGGAAAATGACGAATCCCGAGATGACGCAGAAGAACGCCACCGCCTTGCGCCCGTCGAGGGACATGAGGCCTCCGAGGGTCTCGTGCTCCCGGAGGAGCGGGAAGGCCATGGCGTGAGACAGGGCGACGGCGAGGGCCAGGACGCCGCGATACATCTCGAGGGACGGCATGTGCCCGGCTTGGTCGGGTGCCCCGTAGACGCTGGCGAGCGCAGCCGGCCTGCTGGGCAGGAAGGCCCCGGCAACGAGCGCAGCCCCGCAGGCGGCGAGGACATAGAGGATGGTCTGGATGATGTCGGGGTGGTCCATGTCGTCGCCGTTGCCCTGCGGGTAGTGAGGCGGACGATCGTGGACGATGATCGGCCGCCTTGCAAAAGGATTCGTCACTCCTTGACGTGCGCCACGTGAACGCGGGCTGAAGCATTCGCCGCCATGCCTGAAATCCGGCATCCTTCTCCCCGTCTGGGCATCATCCTGAAGCGACAATTGACGTCATCGGGCCGGAATGCCAGGACTCACCCCCTCTTCAGGGAGGAATCGATGCAGGAGAGGTACATCGTGACGGAAATCCGGCTCAGGATGGAGCCGCCGGAGCACGGCTTGAAGCCTATCTTCATGGAGCAGACCGTCTACGACTACGGCCACCTGGATGCGGACGGGGCGCGGGAGTCTATCGTTTCCCTCCACGAGACGCTCCGGCAGCAGACACCGGGAGTGTCCGGCCTGCTGGTCATGGGACCGCCAGACGGCGATCCGGTGCCCATGTCGGAGCCGTGGACCTTGGCCAGGTGCGTGCACGACATGGAAGGGGACGTCACCGACGAATGGAACTGGGCGATCCACCTCATCGAGATCGCCAGCTAGGGCGGGTTCTCCTTGCCTGCGCGAATTCTTTCCCGCACCGTATCCGGTGCCGAGGAGAGACCATGCCGATCATCCGCCCCCACCACGCGAACGATCCCTGGAGGCCGCTGAAGCCGTGGCCGGATGATTGCGTCGTGCAATGGGGAGGCAGCGGACTTGTCCTGGGTGAGGAGGCGTCCTACTCCACAGCCTTCTTCGAAGCGTTCCCGGGCGACGGAACGGCCGGCTTCATCCGCGGCGAAGGCAAGACCGTCGGGGAAGCCGAGGCCGCCGCTTTCGCGTCCTTCGAGCGCCAGAGCGGGTGCTTCAGGGCTGGCGGGCACCAATGGACGCGCTCGCTCCGAAAGGCCGCCTTCGAGGATCGCCTCAGGAACGGGCGCCGCATACCGAAGGTGGCGACCTACACCAACGGCGGGGCCTTCTGCCTGCGATGCAGCGCCTTCGAGACCGCCCTCCAGAGCATCCCGCAGCTCGGGGACTGGCGTAAGCCCCTGACCCATTCCGAACTCCAGTCGCTCATGAACGGGTATGCGAGACCAAATCCTGATATCGATGCGGGACGGTCAGAAGCGGAAACCAGGAGGACGGCCGCGTGGCGACGCAGGATGGAGCTGCGGGCCCGCCTCTTCGGGATCGACCTGCCGGATCATCGCCTGCCTCAGTACCAGCGCGCTGCCGATTACAGCCCGTTCCGCGAGGATGCCTACGTCAAAGCGTGCCGAGATGCGGTGGTGCGCTTCTACCTGGAGGCGAAGGAGGCCCGCTCGCTCAAGGGCGGTGTCCTCGAGGACTTCTTCGACGACATGGCCAGACGGTCCATCGAGGCGGCCGTGGAGGAGTTCAGGCATCGTGAGGAGGAAGCCGTCTGATCAATCCGTGGTGACGATGGGTTTCCCCTCGGACATGGCGCGGGCGATGGCCCTGCCCTGCTCGGCAGCCTGTTCCATGGCCTTGCGGACAAGGGGATCGACCTTGCGCGCGGCATCGAGCGAGATCTTGCGGATGTACTGGCGTCTTTTGAACTCGGCGTAGTCGAACGGCTGCGGCACCGACATATCCCTTAGGCCGGCAATGCTTGCCCGCCTTCGCATTGTATCACGCCCGCGCAGGAAGCACTCAGGCCCTGAGGGCTGCATCCGCCGCAGGCTCCTCCAAAGGCCGCATGTGAGCCGGTTGGAGCTGGTACTCGGCGGCGACCTTCCCGGCAGCCTCCGCCTCTGCCTTGAGACCGATCGACTGAGCCATTTCCTGCCGCATCAGCCAGATTCCCTGCTCCAGGTCCGCGACCGCGATGGGAAAGTCGAGGGCGAGGTTTCGGAGCGGCCCCACCACTTCGTTGATGTCGCCGATGGTCTCAACACGCGTCAGGAGGCTGAGCATTTCCGCATCCGAACGGGGCGCCTCCAAGGTCATCTCAGGGAGCATGCCCGCCATCTCGGGGAAAGGCGCCATCAGGTCCTTGGCCTGTGCATAAGCCTCGACAAGGCTCCGCACCATGCGCCCCAACCTCAACGATTCATGCCTCACCGAAATGACGGTGCCGGCACCGTCTGCCCTCCGTGCACAGTCCCCTAGGTTCTCCAACGCCCTTGCGACCTCGACGTAACGGTCCAGCTTTGTCTCGAGGTCTCGGAGGCCGGAAAGATCAGCGCCCCCTGCCTCCAGTTTCGCGTCCACCAGCTTGGCGACCTCCCGCGAGCTTGCCCTCTGCTGGGCATCGCGATCCTCGGCGAAATCGTCCCATCGTCCGAAAATTGCCTTGTAGACGTTGGTGAAGCCCCGCAGGAAGGAAGTCTCGACTGGTTTTCCGAACTGGTCGACGTCGTCGCCCCGCTGGGAGAAGTCCCAGTGGCCGAGCATCCGCAACTCCTCCTTGTTGGCGTTGTTGACGGACACGCTCTCGTAAAAGGCTGACATGGCCTTGTCGAGCGTCGGGTCGTAGCCCTTGGCGGCCCGGATGCGGTCCTTCATGCGCAGCAGCGTCTCGCCCTGCTTCTGCTTCGATATCGATCCGTCGTCGTAGAGTCTGCTCATCGCGTCTGTTTTCCGGCTCACCCTTCAGCATGGACAGCAAGGCAGCAAATCACATCAGCTTGCGGTCGACCTTCTCGGCCCGCACGAACCTGCGAAGCTCGGTCGGAGCACGCTGTCGGACCTTCTGCGCATACGGCAGCATGGCCCTGATGTCAGCGACGTGACCGTGAAACATCGGAACGTGTCCCGTGGGTGTCGGCATAGCGAGGATGGTCTCGTCTCCGGTACCGGGAAAGACGCCGACGAACGTGAAGACCTCCAGGCACCTCATCCTGGCCTCGTTGAGGCTCTGCACCGTGGCCAGTTCCTCGTCCGTGATCACCCGGTCGAACTTGAAGCGGTACAGCGACAGCCGCGTGCGGAACTGCTTCTCGATCAGCTCGACCGTAGACTCCATGCTCCGCATCCTGACCATGTCGCAGCCCATCAGAAGCTTGACGAAGGGGCCTTCCTGCGTTCCCGGGATGCTCTCGCCGGGCCCATTGAGCGTCGGCATGATGTATGCGTACATCCGGTCCACGAGGTTCCGAGGCCGGGGATGCACCTTCCGGAGGTCATCCACCGCCTTGTCGAACGCCTCATGGATCGGCTTGTCGTCCGGCCTCTGCCGTGTGGCCTTGTATAGCTTGAGCGTCAGCGCGGCCTCCGGGACCGCTTGGTAGTTCTGCTTGCACCAGTCGAGCTCGGCTTCCGTGAAGCCACCACCGACCATGACCTGGGCCATACCGCCACCCCTGCTTGGTTCCATTCGCCCCGATGACATGGGGTCTGGTGCCGATCAAGGTGCCGGAGCGCTCGTCAAAGGAGCCATCCCAGGTCGATCGGCCCCGACGAACCACACTTGGGCCGGGTCGAAGATCACGTATGACACGTCACCCTCGATGACGTTCTCGTACACGATGCCGTCATAGCCGAAGTCGCTGACGTAGTCGATCAGCAGGCGCTCGGCCTCGTCGTCGTCACCTTCCATGAGGATGTCCATCTCGTCGGAGGACATGTCCTCCCAGAAGCTTTCCGGCAGGCTGTTCACAAGATCAGGGATGCAGAACTGCGAGTCGCGTCCGGAGTCCATGATGCGCAGAGGATTCAGGATCCGGAGGTGGACCTCGACGATCTGGGGATCGTCCAGCCCGCGGTCGCGGCATCTCCGGAGAGCGGCCTTGCGGGTGCCGAAGTGCGTGAACGGGCGGAACTCCTCGATGACGGTGTCCGGCGAGGTTCCGTGGCACAGGACCAGAGGCAGGCCGTTCTCGTCGGCCGCCAAGGTGCCATCCAGCCATGCCTCCATCATCACCTCCAAGGTACGTTGAGGAGAGACAACCTCCCGCTTCTGCCAGGGTCAAGCTCACCCTCATCCATTCGAGGACTTCGCCTCACGGCGGAACCAGGGTAGATGATGTGGCGGTCATGCCGGAGACTGACATGAGCATCGACATCATCGAGAACGCCATCCGCTATGCCGCCGAGGCGGCTGCCGCAGGAGACCCCGAACCCCGCAAGGCGGCAGCCGACCGCGCATTGTGGGACCGGGAGGGCCAGCATCTCCCGGTCTGGGTCGAGGTTCGGGACGGCTTCCGTGAATGGGTGGCCGGCCATGTCGACGACGAGGGACTGCGGGCGATGATCGATGCCGCAACTCCGAGGACCAAGGAGGAGCACGAGCGATACGAGCGCACCTACAGGCGCCTCCCACCCGGGTGGATCTCCGGTGCCGAGGACATCCTGCACGACATGGAGGAATGGGAACGCAAGAACCCGCTCAAGGCGAAGGTCCGAACCTACATGGGAACCGTGTCCTCACTCACTGCCATGGGATACGACGATGCCAGAATACAGGCGCTCTACGACATCCCGGACGAGGCGGTCGCGGAGGCGCGCCGCCGATGGCCTATCGATACTTGGAAGGAAGCCGCCTGCCTTGTCCGCGACATCCAGGAAGTCCTCAGGACTAACAAGGGTCTCTCCAAGGTGGAGAAACTGACTTGGCTCGAGTGCTCGGAAGAAGAGCTGGGGCATGTTGAGAGGTCCGGCGGCTGGCACAGCGACGACGCCGAGGCGATGGAGCGCCTTCGCCAAATCCACAGGAGCGCCTCACGGTCATGGGCCGAAGTCCTCCTCTCCGAAGGCGTCAAACCTTGAATGGTTTCTTCCATGCCGATCCCGTATCCAAGGACAACGGGGTCGGGAGGGCACATGAGCTACGACATAGAGCAGGTCCGGCGGATCGCTGCCGAGGTACGCTCCTTCCTTGAAGCACGCTGGCCTGATGTGCACGAAGCCAACGGCATCGTCGTGCCCGAGGGGGTGCCCGCTTCGCACGAGATGTGCCGTCTGTCGACCGCCTTCCTGAAGGCAGTCCTCGAGCAGGAAATCCCAGACGTCGAGTGGCTATGGGTCGGAGGCAGCCCCGACGAGAAGGACGAGATCGACTTCGACATGAAGTTCCCCGGCGGCTACCTGGCGCAATCAGGGGAATGGGCCGGCCACTACTGGGTCACTGATGGGGATTTCGACCTCATCGTTGACGTGACCGCCGACCAGTTCGGTGGAGAGGTGGTGACGGTCAAGACCAGCCCGACGGTGATCCAGAGTCCCGGCCTGCCGCCCTTCGAGTATCGGGAGAATTACATCCCCGATGCCGTCGACAGGCACATGGACGGGGTCCGAGGTCGCGTCGGCAGGTGGCTGAAGGAATGGGAACAGGACCACGCCCCCGGCTGGAGTTCCGAGCCTGCACTGCCGGTCCCGGCATAACGAAGGAGTTGTCCCATGGACGAAACAGTCCTCTATCGCGGTTTCACCTGCCTTCCCTCAGAGCTTCCGGCCATCCTTGCCGAGCCGCTGCCGCCGGGCACCCACTGGGGCAGCTACCGGATGGCGGAATACTTCGCCTACCAGGCACTCGGTGACCGTCCCGGGGACGAACCCGTGATCCTGGCGGTGCCGCTCTCAGAGTTCGATCCGCAGTTCCTGAAGCCCGATCTCGAGATGGCGCGTGATCCGGTGTTCGAGGAGGACGTCGAGGAGGATGGTCTCGATGAGCAGTGGGCGTCGTCGGACAAAGGATGGCAGGACTGCCTGGAGTGCTACGAGGCGGTCGTCTACGAGGCACCCCTCACGGTCGGGCCGGAACACGTCGCGACGGGCAGCTTGCCCCAGTCACGGCATGCGCCAAGCCTTTGAAGGAACGTGCTTTCCGGCAGGCCCACAGCCTCAGCCTCCCCAAGGACGACCTAGGCTCGTAAGTGGTCGTCTCCGGAAGGTTTCCCCGCCATTTCGTCGCCACGTCCATAACCAGGATTTCCCGATTTGTCAGCCTCACGCCCGGACTCGTAATCGACGCCGTCTCAGACCTAACGATGTCGATGTCGGCGTGGCCCAACCGGGATACCTCCATGAAGGAGGAATCGATTCCCGTGACGAGTAAAGCCGCGAACGCCGCCTCATCCCCGGACCGCATGACGTAGTCCCTTGCCCTGATGTCGAGCGCCCGCATTTCGAATGGGTTGTAGTTCAAAGTTACGCCCAGCAACTCGACCTCGAATCTTTTGCCACCACGGGTGTCGATACAAAGCCGTGCAGAGGCCGACTCCCACGTCATCTCACGCTCGAATTCGAAGTGCCACATTGCCTGGCATCCCTCCACGCATGCAAACTCCAGGAATCACCTCCGTTTATGGAGGGGAGGATGTCAACCCTCCGCTGCCGTGCCCGTCGGACGTCCGTCCGCCCCGAGGCTGATCCCCTCCTTGACGATCTCGCGGACGAGGTTGTTGTCGAACGGGACGGCGGACTTTGACACCGCGAACGCATGGATGCACACGCCCAGATCGACCGTCAGTTCGTAGGTCAGGTCGGACATGACCTTGCGCTCCTGATCGTGATCCACCTGCCCTGTCACGACGACGGCCACATTCACGATGTCCCCGTCGTCTCCGGTGCCCTTCGCGTGCTTTCCGACCAGCGCCGCCTTCACGAACCGATCCCCGTAATGGATTGCGGCATTGGCCACGAACTCGCGGACGGCCTTGATCACGCGCAGGCGTCCGACGAACACCTTCAGGGTCGGGACCGCGTAGCTGGAGGTCTGGCCTGCTAGCAGCTTCATCAACCCGGCCTCGGTCAGTCCGAGCACGGTTGCCGCCTCGGCGTGGGGGAAGTCCGCAGCGGCGAAGGCCTCGGCAATCTCCTCCGCGAGCTCGGCACGCTCGTGGTCGTATACGGGACGCTTGATGTCGAGCTTGGCAAGGAAGTCGTCGAGGCTGACGTACTCGCTGCCGCCCTCACCTTCCTGATCCTCCCCGTCCTCCGCGACGCCATCCTCGAACGGGGTGGTCTCGATCTCCCCACTCTGGATGTCCCTGACCATACCTGCGAGGGACTCGCCCACTTCTGCCGTATCCTCCGGGCTGCCGTGGTATGAGATGTCGTCCAGGAACCCGAGCACGATGGTGTCGAAAAGGAACGGGGCTTGGGCGATGCGGTCGTAGGTGCCGGGCAGGGCATCGGGAAGGATTGCCTCCTGCCCGAAGGGCGGCATGGACTGCACGTCCTTAACGGAAACCTTCTCGTTGATGATGAGAGGAAGGTGGGCGTATTCCCTTGGGTCCACGAAGCTGAGGGAGCACTGCTCCATCTCGGCACCACTGGCATCCACACGGTTGCCGAGCGGACGCCAGGCCGGGTGAATGGACAGCTCGATGCCGTCGGGGCGCTTCCCGCGGAACACGTCGAAGGTCGGGACCAATTCGATGGAGACGATGCGCCCCTCTCCATCATCGTCTCCGGCCACCTTCATGAAGGGGCGATCCAGGGCGGCGATCCAGGCGTCGAAGTCCATCCATCCCGCGCGGGAAAGGACGGCCGACCACGGACGCAGCGCCCGCATGAGCTGAGCGGAGGTCAGACCCTCCTCGAGTTCCACGGTCGCGCGGAAGCAGGCGACGATCGCGAGGGGATCGCTGGGATCGGCGAAGCGGTCCTCCTCCCCGTTCTCCTGGATGAGGATGCGACCGTCCCTCTGGATGACGACGTGCATGGCGTGTGTCCTTGAAAGCGGGCTGGCCGCAGTCGCGCGATACTAGACCGAATCTCCCGAGCGTCAACTGCCGCCAAGGACTCATACCGGACGCAATATGACGCTCCCCACTCTCCTTGAGGGACTCGCGGCCCTTCCCCTAACCTCTCATGAGCATTGCTCAGGGCATGTGACGGGAGAGGCGAAATGGGCAACTCGGAGGCATTGGAATACCTGCACGCTGCCATGTTCGAGCAGGTGTCCCCGAGCAGGATGGAGAGGACGATCGCGAGCGGCCGCGACACCTTCCACCTGGCTGTGACGGGCGACGCCTGGACGGACCTCGTGTCCACGCAAGGATTCGTCATAATCGCCGACACCGTCGCGGACGGAGGGCGGCAGATCCTCGAGCTCAGGAGCCGGGACGTGCGTGATCTCCTCGCCCTGTACGTCCACCTCTCCTACATGGCTTCCTTCCGGAACACGGCCATGAGCGGCGAGATGGTGCGCGCCCTCCAGACCGGGTTCGAGTCGAGAGGCACTCGCGTCGTGATGCCGTTCCTCCAGGAGGACGAGTGCTCGTGGATCGGACGGATCACCAATGACCGCATTGTCCTCGCGAACCCGGTCGTGCATTACGGCCACGCCTACGTGGAGTGGCGCGAGAAGGTGTGCGAGCCGTACGACAGGGTCGTCCTGCCCGTCTCCCCCGGAGGGCTTCTCATGACCGCCTGAACGGTCGTGTAACCATGTGCATTGCAAGCTAACATATTGAAATGGTTGACATTTGCCCGTTGACGCCTATCTTGTACGGCATCAACGGAGATGTCCCATGGAAAACATGACGTGGCGTGAATACCGCGAGCAGAATCCCTACCCAGGTCTGATGCCTGAGCGCTGCCCGACCCATCCCGGCGTGATCCTGAAGGACACCATTGAGGACATCGGGATCACGCAGGAGACGCTCGCCGACGCGATCGGCATGACCCGGGTCCACCTCAACCGGGTGATCAACGGCCGCAGCGACGTGAAGATCGAGCTGGCATTGAAGCTGTCGAAGGCCCTTGGGACGTCCGCCGAGTTCTGGCTCAACCTCCAGCGTGCCGTCGATCTCTGGAAGGCCCGCCAGCGTCTCGGCCTGGAACTCGACAAGCTCACCTTGCTGCCGCCGATCGAGGCCGAGCTCGACCAGCCAATGTTCACCAACCTTCCCGCCCCGCAGTCGTAATCAGATCGACATCGAGGAGGTCTCCCCCAGCAGCGCCTCATGGCGCTCTCGGAGACGGCCGATGACGTCGGCGATACCTGCCGGGTCGAAGTCTTCCGGCAGGTCCACGACGAAGGCGTCCGAATGCCTGTTGCCCATGCCGAGCGGCCGGATCGATAGCGATACCCCGGCTCGGTTCATTTCGATGTCCAGTCCGACCTCCATGCCGTCGAGTCCGGAGGCCGCCCACCTGATGGTCTTGAAGCCGGGGATCACGTCCTCCCAGATTCTGTCGCCCGAGATGCCAGCGTCCCTGAGGGCGTGGTCCAATCCGCTCCGCTCGACCACCGTCTCAAGGTGGTCCCGCAGCGGCAGGTACGGATTCACCCCTTTCCTTGCGTTATCGCTGTTGAACCGTTCCCTGAGGTCGGGCCACGGCAGGCGTGACACGGCTTTGGCGTGAGTCATCGGGATCGTTCTGTCCGCCCATGCGAGGGCCGTCGATAGACCTCCCTCGAACTTCTTGCCTCCCGTCTTCAGGTCCCGAAGCACGAGGCGCAGGCTGTCCTCGTCCTCGACGGCGGAGAACGCCACAACCCTGTCGAGCCGCACCTCCGGACCCCACATGATAGACTGCCAGAGGTCGTCCCAGTGGTAGGTGTAGACCGCCTTTGCCCTGAACATCACGATGCCGATGCGGTCCTCCTCGTCCGCGCTGCCGCCCACCATGAACTCCCGCGAGTATTCCTCGCTCCAAAGGTCGGGGAAGTCGTCGGCCACGAAGGCGAAGTTGAAGCCCGGCTCCTCGGCGATGTGGTCCTTCGTCAGCCCGATGTCCTCCATCGACGGCACCCCGAGCCGGAAGCCCTCCCGAGCGATGGCCTGCGCCGCCTCGAGCGAAGTGAAATGGACGTGCAGGGTGTCCTCGTGGAGCATCTCGCCGTCGTGAAGGACGAGGCCGGCCACCTCCCTCTTCTTCCTGAACTCGGCCATGAGCCTGTCGGTCATGCTGCGTGTCTTGCCGGGTGCCTTGGCCATCCGAAACCTCCTCTATGCGAATCCTCCTGTAGCAGGGACTCGCACCTGTGTGAGGAGGGTATTTTACGGCCGGGAAAGTGACTGCCGTCCCCCGGAAGCGACCCGCCGCGCGGCCACGCCCTGTCGGCATTTCACGAACCCGGTCCCGTCACATACGATGGTTCGGCGTGATGCCTCGGAAGACGCGATCCTGTCTGCCCTGGATCGTCTTGGGAGTGTGCAGATGGGCGAGCTTGAGAGAATGCATCCACTGAGACTGGCGCTTGCCGTTGGAGCCTTCGCCGCCGCACCCTTTGCGGCCACGGCGATGCTTCCCGCCGCCCCTGGCTCGGGTGCTCCGATCGCACGGCCCGCCAACCCTCATCCGGTCCGGCCGACGCCCCACGTGGCGGCGGCCGATACGCCC